>Ga0065711_1050178_pt1 | contig 10950 bp, 11 predicted proteins | sample Hoacrofraction12_FD_59098 | JGI IMG/M metagenome (GOLD analysis project Ga0065711, IMG submission 59098) | Hoatzin crop microbial communities from Cojedes, Venezuela - Epithelial fraction 12 v2 (version 2) | ecosystem: Host-associated > Birds > Digestive system > Esophagus > Crop | place... | reverse complement strand
CAGCTTAGTTAGCAGCACCACCAACACCTTGCCTGTAGACATTTAGGAAATCCAGCCTTCTCCAGAAGCATTCATGAACTGTGCAATCACAGCAAGATGCTAGGTGCGTGTACAACAGTGGGACCCATCTCGGCTGGTGACAAATACCACCATCGTAAAGCTGATAGTGCAAAACTCATGCCTAATGCATATTATAAGGCCCAAAGGAAATTTTCACTCCTGCAAAAAATATACAGCTTTTGGTCCATAAAGAAAACAGTATCCTCTTGTATCCATAAATCATCACAGCTCAGGATAAAGTAATACCTGCATAACGAAAGGATTACAAAGTATTCCTTATGGGGTCAGCAGAGTCCATAGATTTTTAATCAGCTCTTTAATATTTACAATCTAGGCAAAGTCTTAGGCCACTGGCTTAACAGTTAGAAAAAGAACAGAAATATTTCTTAAGCTGGTTTTGAAATCTCTAAGTGTTTTGTGCAACAGGAAGACCAGGCCCCAGGAACAAGGCAGTCCCAGCAGCCTGTCCATCAGCACAGGACATGGCCTCCACTCAAGAAACATTTGAGTCTTTTTGGTAGGACCAGGGTTCATGGGTACAGAGGATAACAGAGCTATGCAGGGCACGCCTCATAGTTGGTCCTTAACACCTAAACACTGGCTTAAAACCGAATCTGTATTGTTCTCAATTAACTATTACATGACTAGTTTAAAAAAAAGGAGGCTGGAATACTTGAGATCCATAAAGAGTTCTCCATTATCTGAAACTGAGTTTCATTTCCAAGATTTGCTGATGACACAGCTATTCTGGGTGTACTCCAGGGGGAACTGAAGAAAGGTGGAAAACCAGACAACACATTGTCAGGTTAAATATATGCAGCTGCAACCGTTTCCAATGCTGCTGGGTACTGAATTGAGTACATCAATTCAGAAGAGACACCAATGCATTTTAACAGACAATTTAGTAATAATCTCTGGACAATCTGTCAGTAGCTGAAACCAACAAAATATCTAAAAGGAAACAAAATCTTACAGAAGATAGAAAAGCATTCTACTAATATCTAGCTCATCATATAAATTACGTTTACTTTCTTGTGAGAAATATAGCTGAGACAGAATTTGAAGGTATCACAGGAGAATCTTGTGAGTCCCATGAGATTTTGTGATGATTTAGACCATCTTTTTAAAAGGTCCACCCCAGTCGCCATTATATGTGGCTTTAAGTGCTGACTATATATAAGAACTGTCTTGTTTGGGAGGGGTAGCTGTCAGCACACAACATATGATTTTTAAAGAAATCAAATTATAAGAGTAGCTGCAGCATACTTCACGCTCTCACCCAGCAAAGCACTCAAGCGCAGTCCTCTATGTCTTCAGAGAAATGTAAAGGACCAATGCCGCCTCAAATGTTTCTGCCGCTGACCCCTGTCAGCCTCGGGAGGGTTCAGAGGGCCCAGGACGCTGAGAGAAGAGATGTGGGAAAGGCACTTTTAGAGAGAAATTTACTTTGTCATATCTCGCCTGCAAAGCTAATGGCCATAGAGAAGGTTCAGCCCTCTACCTGGTAAGTTCATAGTCCTTAGATCAAGGGAGATAAGAGTAAGGCTCACAGGGAGGAATCCTCTTTAGGCTGGGTGCCATCTGCATGAGTGACCTGGAAGAGATGAATAACATGCTCATGACATTTACAGGTGCCGATTAATTAGCAAATGAGGCAAAGAGCTAATATGCAGGTGAAAGACAGTAAGAAAATTAAGTAACGGTGTGGTGAGGCATACACACACAGTCAACGCACACACATATATATGTGCATGCACATCTGCTTCTAAAAATAGTGAAGGAAATTATTTTCTAAATGACTGTTTTTGTTGACATTGGACTCACTCTGTTACATGCCCGTATGAAAAAACTTTTCCATCAAGTGCAACCATCTCACATCTTTTATTGCTGTGGCCAATGTTGTTGATCTTGTTGTTTGTTTCCACGAAGGTGATTTCAGACCAGATTCCTGATAAATTTATTTCCTCCTCTCTTCTGTTCTAGCCTTCTAACACCTGTGTTCTGAAAGTAGCAAGTGAAAGCATTTCAGCTATATTTCAAATAGAAAAGGGTAAAAGTACAAATGGGCATATAAAAAAAAAAATATTACTTTATACCTGAGAAAACAAAACTTTGGTTTGAAACATGTCCTGGAGATGACCTTGCGGTGAGAGGACTGAGTGAGAGGGTGTGATTACTCCACGTGAACAGCGCTTGCAGCGACGGTCAGGGAGCTGGCTCGCTTTGCCAGACAAACACACCCAACGCTTTCAAGCCCTTTCCCTCTGACTGGCTTCCAGGCGGGGCTGCCTGGCTGGGTGTGATAGCAGGGGAGGAACGGCAGCCAAGGCAGGAACACCTTCCCACACACTTGAGGCCAGCAGGAAAGCTCTTTTCTTTGCAATTGCTCTGTGACCTGTGAAAGAAAACTTTTTCATCTCTAACTTCCAAACACCAGGAGTCGGAGCCACTCGCAGTCAGCGCAGGGTCAAACCACTAAATTATTGCTCGCTTTCCATCATTTCCTTCCTTTGGAATAACAACTCTACCTCTTTTCACACACTGCGTGAAAAATCCTCCCCTGACTTGTGGGCCAGCATCCAGGACACCTGCGGCAGGGCCACCCTCTGTCACGGCGCAGAGGTGCCTGCTGTGGTGTGCCGTGCTGTGCTGCCGGACAGACGGACAATCCCTGCCCGGGGCTGGGGGACCCCAGGCAGGCACAGGAGAAGGCTGGTGGCACCAGGGTGTCCCAACAGCATGTGTGAGGGTGGTATGTTGTTTCCTAGTGCAAATGAGGTGCAGCAGCGTTCATGGGTTGGACACCTCAGTAGGAAACCAAGAGATGGAAACCAAAGGACAAACTGGAACTGTGTTCAGTTTTGGGCCCCTCACTACAGGAAGGACACTGAGGTGCTGGAGCGTGTCCAGAGCAGAGCAGCGAGGCTGGTGAAGGCTCTAGAGAGCAAGTCTTACGTGGAGCAGCGGAGGGAACTGGGGCTGCTTAGTCTGGAGAAAAGGAGGCTGAGGGGAGACCTTATCGCTCTCTACAACTGCCTGAAAGGAGGTTGTAGTGAGGCAGGTGTTGGTCTCCTCCCAAGTAACTGTGATAGGACGAGAGGAAACGTCCTCAAGCTGCAGTGGGAGAGGTTTAGATTGGATATTAGGAAAAATTTCTTTACTGAAAGAGTGGTCAGGCATTGGAACAGGCTGCCCAAGGAGGTGGTGGAGTCCCCATCCCTGGAGGTGTTAAAAAAATGTATACGTATGGCACTTCCGGACATGGTGTAGCAGGCGTGGCAGTGTTGGGTTGACGGTTGGACTTGATGATCTGAGAGGTCTTTTCCAACCTTAGTGATTCTATGATTCTATAAACTGTGTGTTGAGCACATAAGGCCTGAGAGACCTGACCGCCCACTTTAACACCTCCTGCAAGTCTCGCCCTCACAGCCACATAACTGGAGGCCTGCCTCGAGCCTCCATGCAGCCCCTCTGCTCTCAGGCAGTCCTGATTTGGCGAGCAGCTGCCAGGCACATCTGCACATGCAGAAGGATGAGGTGGGGCAACCAGGTCACCTGCAGACAGCAGGGAGAAATATCAGGTACATCGATCTACTGGCCCCATATTTTACACTCTGATGCATTGTACCAGGGGTGTCTCGGTAAGCTGAAAATGTGTCACAGATTTGACTGGGGGCAAATTTTTACCTCCTGAATATTAAAGCTAACTATGTTTAGGGTTGGAGGTTTTTTCCTTTTTCAGATACATCAATCTACAGAGAAGAGTCTGTCTAGGGGAAACCAGCAACCCTCATGCACACACACACAAAAATTCAGAATGGGTTGGACAAGTTGCTTCAAAGGATTTATTTTCTTTAAATCTGCCTGCTTATAAACCTAGCCATGTATTCTGGGTTAGCATTGCCCTGTGACAAATCATCCCCTAGTTTACATGGGGCAAATGAATCACTTGGCCCCGCTAGGACTGAGCCAGAAACTCCTGGTAGCAGTACGTGTGCTGCTGACCTCCTGCTTCTCCCCTGTTGCTCATCTGAGGGCTGCTCCACTGCTCTCTGCAATGCATCTCCCATGCGTAACAGGAAATGTAGGAGGAGAAGGTGATACTCTGCAATTAGCCGGGTGACGAAGCCAGCTGACCTGGTATCCAGGGCAGAAGGTCAGACGGTCTGCAAAGAACATGGTGTTGTTTTGCTGCACTCTGGTGTGGCCTGCCTGTGAGCCCAGGGTCATACAGCAGGCTGGGTGGCCTGTAGCACATCCTTTCCTACATCACAGCTCTACTGTGTTGTAAATGCAAAGAAAAGCCTGCAATTCCCCTCGCATCACTGCCACAGAAAAACATCTAGGCCTAATTAAGGGCATTCAGACTTTTATTAAATGGCGTGCACAGCTTTGCTAGAAAGGCTGCCAATTTGAATGCAAGAAGTAGAATTACTGTGACTTCGTTAGCCTATTTTCAAGGTATCACAGCTCTGGGGAATCGAAAGACACGTCAGTGTGGCACTCTCATAGCCTTTTGGGTGTCAAAGAGCTTCAGGCTTGTTTCAGAAGCCAACTGAAAAGCACAAACCACCCTCCATTAGCAAAGCGACCCCTGACAGCATCTGTGTCTGACAGTCTCAGACTGTGGCAGACAGAAGCCCCAGCCTCTGCTCTGGCAACAGGAGTAATTGCAGGAAACCCTTTGCGTGTCCCTATATCCAAGGCTTGGCCTTCTAGCTGCCAGTGAGAGAATGGGCACATGGCGAGCGGATGGACAGACACTCCGGGGAGCTGCCAGCTCAGCTGAGAGGAGTCACAGCCCCCCATGCACCGCTGCTGGGGTCCCTCCCGCCTGCTGGCCCCCGACACCCAGCCGGGTGCCCGCCCCCGAGCCTGCCTGTGCAGACTGCAGGCATCTTAGAGTCATAGAATCATTAAGGTTGGAAAAGACCTCTGAGATCATCACGTCCAGCCACCACCCCAATACCACCATGCCTGCTAAACCATGTCCCAGATTGCCACATCTACACATTTTTTGAACACTTCCAGGGATGGTGACTCCACCGCTGCCCTGGGCAGCCTGTTCCAATGTCTGACCACTCTTTCAGTACAGAGATTTTTTCTAATATCCAATCTAAACCTCCCCATCTCTGCCGCCGACCTCAGCCCTCGCCGGGGGGGGGATAGCAAGCACACCCACAGTAGAGCGGGGCACGTCCCTCACCCCATCCTACTGCAAGGCTGCGTTCGTCGGCCCGCTGCCAAGCTGGTGTGGGAGCAACGGAGCAGCTGCCTGCTGGAAGGGAAAGGAAGGTACTGTGTTTGAGTCAATAAATTGAAGCCCAGGTGTTCAAGCCCAAGTCCAGTAACTCCTTTACGATATGATGCCAGGATGCCTCACAGGGCTTCATTCGTGCTCTGCTTCCCTCAGCCCGCAGCCCACAACGCAGTGCAGTCTCTGCCCTCCCGGCGCAGCAGAGCCCGACCGTGGCAGCTGCGTCGTCGCATCGCATCCCCGGGTGCAAGCGGCTTGGCTTTGTCTCGCCACGTACACAGCAGCACTCCAGGAGCGGTATCTCTTACTACCACCAAAAAAGCAGTTTGTGAACGAAACCCCTGAAAGGGAAATATTTCACGGCTAATTTGTAACACAGTCAAAGGTCTTCTTTGCTTTGGAATTTATAGGTCTCAAGCACTGTTTGAACTCTGTATGGTCCTGGGAGATCACAGCACCCCAGAAATGTGGTGATTCCCTGCCTCTCATAGCTGTGGCATGCCGCATTTCCATCCTTCCTCCAGCAGGGATGAAGGAGTGACTTCTGAGTCGGGTGACTGAGATGCCAGAGCCCAGATGCAGCAACTCACACAAACAAGGGGCAGCAACCAAAAGCATCTATCATTTTTAGTACAGTGCATGCCAGCTAACAGCTGGCCAGAGGAATGATTTTCCAGGAGAGCGTGACAAAAGGTTATTCTTTGGGAGGACTTGACAAAACCTGCGCATATTTTTCATGGTCCAGAGTCTTGCTCAAGCTGCTAGAGCAGGCCACAGAGCCAGGGTCCAGGTCTTTTGCCTGACGCTGCCGTTGAATTGGCCTGGGGCCAGTCAGTCAGCGCCCCTCCCTGCCATTTCGCTGTCCTATGAAACAGATAGCGACCCAGCACGTCCCACAGCATTAGGAAACCACAGGGATGTTACCAGGTCTTTCTAGGACCCAAACTCAGATTAAAAAAAAAAAAAAAAAAAACCAATTCTTTTTAAAGACTTGCCAACAGAAATTTTGTTCTCAGTAATGAGAAATGACTGATCAAAGATAGTATTCCTCTGCAAATATTAACGTAACCAGGCAAAGACTGAGCACAGGGTAAAACTGATCATTTTTTGAGATTCTGCCTTCTTGTGGAGCAAGAGACTCTGAAGACAGATTAATTTCAATTTCCCTATAATTAAAAGCATGTTCAAACAAAGCCCAGGACACATGTATCTTTGCATTCGCAAATCTATGCAAGTTCTACGCAACTGTGAAGCACGCAGACCTGTGCTATTGCCTGAGCTGAGACTCACAGAAAAATGGAGTGTAACAGCCAGCAAAAGGGAAGTTGAATGCATTTTCTGCAACTTCCTCTATTAATGCTGTGACACAGTGTCAGCAGCAAAAAGACAAGCTTTAGGACGCCAGGGCTTCCCTGTGTTGCCTGAGAAAGCCTTCAATGCCCTTCAGAGAGGCAGGGCGTCCAGGTCTCGGTGCAGATGCTGCAAGCCCCTTGCTGGTGCTAGAGGAAGGCAGCTTGCACGTGAAGCGCGTGGTTCATCAGATGATTCCTGAAACCAGATGCACTCCTTGGAAAACATGCACGCGTTCCCATGGTCCCGGGAAACAGTGGGCTGCCAAAATGGATTGCCTCGGCTCACCTGCCCCAGCTCTTTCCTAGCAAAAGTTACGCATTAATCTCTGTTAGGCCAATTTGCCAACTTCTGTGAAGGTGAAGACCTCACGGTCTATCCCTGTCTAAGGCACCGAACGGGCTCGTAACTGCACCCCCACCAATGCTTGCAGGCTGAGCAGGCGAGACGATTTTACCTGCAAGTATTCCTGTGGAAGGTGACCACAGTGTCCGGCTAAACAGCCCGTGGGCTGGTTCGGCAAGAAGCCTGCCAATTTGCTCAGTATTTTAACTCTGTTGTCTCAAGGCTTTTGCTTGCTTCCTTGGGCATGAACGCTCTTGCTCTTACTGTTTTATGAGTCGGGTGCATCTGGCTGTAGGGAAAATGACAGGAGAAATAAAGGGCTCTCCTGCAAGCTTAGCTAAAGGCCAGGCTTTTTATGCAAAGGTGCAGCCTGCAGTATGCTGACTACACAGCCCTTAAGGGCACGTAGAAATCCAGCAGCAAAAAGCAGTAAAGAACTTATATGGCCTGCCATGTAGCCTCAAAAAATACCAAAAAAAAGCTTTAAAGCAACTGGGTTTAGTCATACTTTTGCCTTGGAACTACACGGTAACTCTCCCTTGCAGAGAAGATATTATCTTGGGCTTTGGAAGAGGTAGGATCTGGCGCAGGCTCTTTCACAACACCCATGGTTGCTTTCCTCTCTCTAGCAACAGCGTTAATCCATCCAGACCAGGTGCCCCAGTTGAGCTAGGTGCTGTCAAGAGACCTACGAGCCCAGTTTCAGGTGGGGACCCCAGCGTGCCTGGGAATGTAGGCACCAGTGTGTCATTGTCCATTTCTCTTCTGCTGCGTGGAGCACCCTGGTGATGAGGCTGGGACCTGCCATAGTCCTTGCTGTGCCTTGTCACTGGTCGTATCACTACGTGGCCCTCTTAGATTGTCTGTTTCTTCCCAGCAAGTTTTTAATCTTCAAAAAAATATTGTAGTGTTAGGGATTGGGGCTTTTTTCTTTCTTCTTTTTTTTTTTTTTTTAATATAGGAGTCTTCTTTTGAGAAAAATGGTGGCATGAAGCTAGCAGCTTGCTCTGAGGTTTATTCCCTGTATTTAGAGAGAAAACCTGCAAAACTACAACTCCAGCCTCATAAGGATGAACTTGCTTTGAGAAGGGACTTCTCTGTACACTGCTTGAGATGACCTTTGCTCTAAAGCCAGTAAATTCAAATAAATAAAACAAGATGTGCTTTGAGCAGCCGATACTCCAGCTTGCTTTAGTAGAAAGCTCATCCAGAAGTTTGCTACTATTTGGCCCAGTGCCAGAAGAAAAAAGATATGTTTTTTTTTCAAGTGGAAAGGCTGGAACATTTACCTGGCCCACCTACATTTACTTGGGCCTGCAGGATAACATACCAGCTTTGCGATCTGTCACGCGCTACCTTTCCTCTTCCTCTAAGAGGTTACTCGTGCTTCTGTGGAAGGAAGGCCATTGCAACATTCAGCTTTTTGTCGCAATCCTTTCCAATTCAAAAAATAAAGAGTGTTTATATCATAGAATCATTAAGGTTGGAAAAGACCTCTCAGATCATCAAGCCCAACTATCAACCCAACACCACCATGCCTGCTAAACCATGTCTGAAAGTGCCACATCTACACGTTTTTTGAACACCTCCAGAGATGGTGAGTCCACCACTTCCCTGGGCAGTCTGTGAAGCTTGTAGTCACTTGTACAGCTGCAGCCTGAAGGCAGCTTAGGAGTGAAGGAGTCTGTAACCAGAAAAAGCCACAGAGTCATGCCCCTCGGCACTGCGGAGCTGGACAGAAGCTCTGTGCTTCATTCTGTGTGCAGCTGCTTGACTGCTCAGTACTGCAAATTTACAGGCGAGCACAGAGCAGCAGCACATTGTGCCAAACTGATTTTGGGTCTCCTGGGGGAAGGAAGACCTAAACTATCAGAAAAGAAGAAATCAGTAGTGCCTGGGAGAAACAGCAGGACCAGAGGAGGTGCTGAGTGGAAGAGGGTGATGCAAGCACTCAGAAGTTACTGAGGAGTTATTTCCTGCAAGCGGCCACCTCTGCTACCAAAGAGTGGTTGGTGCTGCATCCGTTAAGGAAAACCCAAAGACCGGTTAGGTTCTTCAGCAGTCAGCTGACCTTCTCATGGCCTAAACACTTGGTAACTGCTGTAATTACAGATTGTGCACTCTCCAGGAGACCAGCTGCCCCAGCACAAGTGAAGAAGATGAGAAAAACAGATGAGCAAAGAAGCCCACACCTCTCCACCTTGCTCACAGAAATCATAGACAGAGCAAATCTTGGTCCCCAGCAATGTGTCAAAAGGGAGGAGAGGGAACAGAGAGCATGCTTGTCCAGCTGGCAAAATACAGCCGGAAAAATGACGCACTGTCTCTGAAAGGAGGACAAGCACCAGATCGCAGAGGTCTGCCATGGCACCAATTTGCTTTACAAGCTACAACCAAGGGAGGGGTGGGTTTCCTCCATATGAATACGAGCCAGAAAACCCATCAGTGACATCTGCAAACACTAACGGAGAGGAATCCATCCAGGGTACTGCAGAAGTAGTGATGATTGCTCTTTGGATAGCGTAGTAGCACCAGTCCCAGTAAGAGAAAGAAGCCCAGCTTCTCAAGGCAGATAATTTCAGTTCTGAACATCTGGACTAATAAAAGCATAAAGTAGCTGCCCAAGACCCACAACAAAAACCTCCACTTTTTTCAAGCCATTTGACTTCCACAGAGCTGGGATTTCCCTGGGTGCTGGCTGGGAGGCTGTTACGCAGGCTCAGGCAGGATGGTACTTTCAAGCTGACAAGTACAGGAGATTCCGGAGAGCAGACTCGGATCCACAAATAGGCTACAAACAAGCATGTGAGATGCCACATGTTAGATTAGGCAGCCTCTAAGATCCCTCCTTTTCCTGAGGACACAGCTTCCAGCCAAGTGGAGCTTTGAGATGAGCCCATGATCATCCTTCTGATTAGAGCTGGCCATTCGCAGCGGTTTCCAGGGTTTATTTTCTTATTCTAGCCTTCCACTTGAATAAGCTAAGCCATCACATTAAGTGGCAGAGACTGCAGCAGATCTGCATAACCCGCTGTCTGAGAATCCCCTTTGCTTACCCATTGCTCCAAGGAAGGTCCTGCAATTACAAGCGACACGGCAAATTGGTACAACAAGGATTTACCACTTAGCAATTCCCACGATTACAGGGGATCAAGCGGCGCATCCAGCTCCTATCCCAGTAACAGAGTCACCTCCCAAGCACTTCAGGAGCACCAGCAGCCACTAAAGTCAGCGGGCTGTAAGCTGAGCTGTAGGGAAACGTGTCACCTTTCAGTCACTCCTCTTAAAGCTGAGCATATGTTCCCTCATAATGATACAGGCAGCAGAAATAGAGATTAAAGAATACTTGATGCAAGAAAACCTGCCAGAGAAGATGTTTTCTCTGCCTGTATCCTTTTCTCCAGAAGTGGCACCTCGCATCCCAGGAATAAATTAACCACATATTTCTAAGCACTGAAGAAAACACAAGGGCTTTTTACATCTCTCTCAGCTCTGCCTTCTCCATACAACAGTTGTTTCCAATTACAGCCAGCTTCCATCAGCATCTCTCAACCTCCTTGCTCACAGGGGCCAATTTGGATACTGACTTTGTGTTTTCACCTTACTTGTTCCCTGGGCTGTGGGGGAGGAAAGGGGAAGGAAGAGAAAGTGAATTTAAGTGAATGTCAAGAACCTGCCTGAGATAAAATATTCAAATCTTACAGTGAATAATACATGGGAGTGGAAAACAGTTACCCAGCTACATCCAAGCCCAGTGCACTGGAGCCGAGGACTGTACCAGCCCAGCTGGCAGCACCTTACAGAGGACCAAAGGAGGCAAAAAATTTTGCATTGCTTCTGTTATTAAATAAATTCCCGTTCACCAATCCAACAGCAGACATGGACACAGGCTATGCATGCAAAAAAAAAAAAAAAAATCCTTTATGCTTCTGCTCAAC
>Ga0065711_1050177_pt1 | contig 10950 bp, 5 predicted proteins | sample Hoacrofraction12_FD_59098 | JGI IMG/M metagenome (GOLD analysis project Ga0065711, IMG submission 59098) | Hoatzin crop microbial communities from Cojedes, Venezuela - Epithelial fraction 12 v2 (version 2) | ecosystem: Host-associated > Birds > Digestive system > Esophagus > Crop | place... | reverse complement strand
ATGGAGCACTGGAACAGGCTGCCCAGGGAGGTTGTGGAGTCTCCTTCTCTGGAGATATTCAAGACCTGCCTGGACAAGGTCCTCTACAGCCTACTGTAGGTGACCCTGCTTTGGCAGGGAGCTTGGACTAGATGACCCACAGAGGTCCCTTCCAACTCCTACCATTCTGTGATTCTGTGATTTCCGCAGTGCTCAACTGAGCATTTCTACTGCCTGAAATGAGGTAGGTGTTCTCATTATCTTTTTCAAGTCTATAGACACTCAGCAGTCAGACCTGTCTTTACATATGTATTTTATATCGCAGAACAAAATGTGTTTATTTGCCATTGGTAGGTAACAAGTTGGCCAGTCTTGTGCTGTGCAGCAGGGAAACGCTGCCCTGTCTTTTACTCTTCAAGCTTTTGATAAAAGGCACTTGCTGGGTTTATGGCAAATGGTCTCCCCAGCTTTCCATGGAGCCAGGCAGCAGAACAGGCATCACCCTTTCATTCCTGTTAACAGCCACATTTTTTCCTTGTTGGTGATCCTGACTGGGACAATTGCTACTGCACCTGATAAAATGCCGAGAGAGGCAGTAATTTTTTTTTAAAATGGAGTCAACTGGTGGGATGTTATCCAACTTTACTAGAGAATGTGCCTGGAATCTCTTAATGATCATCCTGATGGCTTTTCAACATTAGAGAACCAAAAACCACTGTGAATAGAAGCTGAATGGCAAAATCTGCTGTATCTCTGAACTGGGAGACATTTATTGTGTCTTATGACTTACGTATGATAAACGAATCTCTTTGCAGTCAACTCAATGTAGTTATCCTTTCCAAGTGACGCAGTTTGTTTCTGATGTATGTCCAAACAAAGAACAGAGGTACACTGGATTTCTGTTATTCAAGGGCGTAAGAAGCTTTTTTTTTTATTTCTCTGAGTGTAATACATTTTATTTCTAGTACTGTATTTTTGGAAGAAGCAGGGATCGATTGGTCTCCGCTTCCTCATTAGTAAACTTGCACAGGTGCATTGGAATGTGAAGGGGCATTTCATGAGAACATGAAAAAATATACAACTGAAAAGTGCTCAACAGGACAGCAGCTCTCACTGGAGTGGCTTTCTGTCTGCTCTACAGGCAAACATGGAGCTCAAGATGCCAAGGAGAACTTTTAGTGTCTACTCTGACTTCAAAGTGAAGCAAAGGCAATGTACTGTTTTGGAAACTGGATTCTAGCTTGGAGGGGGAGCATTTGTTCTGGTGGGCAGGAAAAAGAAGAAGGAAAAAACGCTGTTTCTTTTTCCAAACTGAGTTATATTTCTTTTTATACAAATTTGTTGAAGAGTGCTGCACTATAATTGTTTGCATTTGCAAATGATGTTCATAGAGCTAAGCACTGACACTGGAGAGCAGGTGAATTTCTGAATAGGATTTACCTTCATTGGTTTTAACTTTTTTCCAGATCCACAGCTAGGCAGTGGGATTTTCCCTGCTGAATAACTTAAAAGATAAATATAAAAGGCATTCTTTACTATCTTTCCATTAAAACTACTTCTATTCTCCTTGCCCTATTTTTTTTTCATGTTAGGCTTCTTTTATGAACATGTGTATTCCTTTATGAGCTAATACACTGTACATGATAGTGTGCAACTTCTACACGCTAAGCTTATTCAGCTGCTATGATTTCTGTTCCACACTAATATTGCAATCTCTTCATCCACTGGAAAATATGATATGAAAATCTGAGCAGGTCAGACCTAGCAGGGAAGGAAAATCCTCTGTGCAGTTTGATGCTGCGATATACAGGTACAGATTTGATGGGTAGTAGTGCAAAGTTCCTGACAGTGGAGTTCATCTCCTTAAGGATCTGTCCTGAATTCCTTAAAAACATAAGTTACAGCTGTGTTTGCTGTGTCTTTTTCTTTTTTGAAACGTCTGGCAAATTCTCTATCTTGACAGTAGACTGCTTGTATTCATTCCAGTAAACTTTTAAAGAGTGATTTGGTGCTTGGAACAATCACTGAAGTATTGACATGTTTGGCAATTTACTTTTCTCTTTAATGTAAAGAACACTAAAGAATATTGGGTTAATAAAACAGTAGTATGGGTAACTGCAAGCAACATAGTATTGTTTTTTGGAGAAAAAGCCCTACTTGTTAGGTTCAGTTTCTGTGGAACTAAGAGGGTAGTTCTGCATGCTAAATTCAGCTAATGTCAATGGAGAGGAGTCAAGTTTTGGAAACGGAGCAAAGGGAGGATGTAATTTTTTTTTTTTTTTTCAGATATACGTCTGCCTGACTGAGAAGAGTAGGGAAGGAGCTGCATAATGCCTAATTGGTTTAAAACCGACTCATTGTTTACTCCTGATAACTAGACTTATAAGCACTGGGAAAGATTTGGTTTACTGAAATGAATACAGAATTGGATCCTACAGTTTGTTTTGGAAAGTTGGGAACTGGCCATGCTCTGCAGCCTCGTTACACCTGGAGAACTTTGTTGCTTAACTGTAACCTCTAATGGGATACTTTCATATTTTTATTTGTATGTATTGAAAGGTTTGATTCATAGGTGCTCAGTAACAAATGCAAGACTGCTTTTCCTCTTTACTTCAACAAGTAGTGAAGATCTTTGTTTCAGGCCACTTGGTTGCTTACCAGGACTGGTATTCTGTCCATTAATGGTGATATGTAGGTAAAAAAGTTGTCTGAGCAAAGGAAAGTTGGTTTTCCACAGTGTGAACAATTGATCTTCTTACCAAAGGAAGATCACATGCTCTGTTGGTGGTATTTTCTTTTAGGTAAATTCGTTGTTGTATTAGTGAAAAGGGCTGTAAGTGGAGGATATATATGCTTGTATTAAAGATTTGCATAGTGAGCAATGGAAGTTTTAGAACTGACAGAAGGATCTTATGCCTACACCTTATCTTTGTTTTGTAATTTTTTTCCTCCTTAAAAAAAAGTGGATGCAGAGCTTCAGGATTTCTTTTTATTTGTTAGCGTACATTAAAAGTTAAATTGCATCTTCTGAGTTTTGTGTCTGAAATGTTTGTCTGCACAAACACAAAACACAGTGTCCCTCCCCGTGGCAGGGGAGTTGGACTAGATGATCTTTGAAAGTCTCTTCCAACCTAAAGCATTCTGTGATTCTACGATTCTGTGAAAAGTTGTAGTTCTAGGTGTACTCCTTTCCTTCCAGTTGTGTTGCTGTAGCCTAATGTTTATTTTTGTGCTGCATTTAAAAATGGTACAAAATGCATACTTTTAAATTCTGTCTAGACATACAGTGATTTTAAGTTGTGACTGTTATCTGTGTGTTTGAATTTTCTAAGGAACAGATATCTACATCTGAAAAAACAGCATAGCATTTCACATAAATGATGCTTTGTTGGCAGCTTCAGGGGACATGAAAGTTTGAATGGGCATAATGAGTAAACTACCCTTTGACTTTAGGCTGTTCCTTCAAAACAAGAATGAAATGGTGTATGGTGAGTTTGCACTGCTGTTTGCCTCCTTCTATTTCTTTGTAGGTACGTGAAAGGCTGATTTTCTTCATGATTAATTTAATCCATTGTGGTGTGGTCTGTGTTCAAAAATGCAAGGAAAAGCATTTTTATCGTAACCAAAATGAGCAAGGAGGAGTCACAGTTATTTTCTTTTGATCTTCCTGGGATCTGTGACTACAAAATGGGAGAAATCCAGAGCCCTATGAAGACTTAAAAGTATTTCACTCTTGCTATTTATCTTTACATGGAATGCTTTCAGATGCTGGGGCAATTAGTAGCTAAGCTAAATACAACCGGAGAGGGACTGCTCCATCAGAAATTAAAGCTAATGGGCTGCAAAGGCACACAGGATAATTCAAGTGTCCCTTACTAGGCTTGAACCTAGACTGCCACCAGAAGGAGTGGGAAGCTGGGTCTGTTGATGAAGGGCTGATTGATGCACCATGAATAAGTATTAGCTGTTTTAAGGTGGTGTGTAGCCGTGCTTGAAAATAGCTTTCAGTTCAGTAGATGGGAAGAAAATGTGGGTGGAAAGCATCTCTTGCTTGAGGCAATCACTGTTTAAGAAGCAGACTGAATATGGCCCTTGCGTGGCTTGTTCTCTTCTGACTACTTTTTTTCTTTTTCCCTGGGCATAAAAATAGAAGAAGCCACATCTGATGGGCCAAGATCCCCTAAAGTGACATCGCTCTATTTAAAAAAAGAATCCAAAGTATAAATCCTGAGGAAGTGTCTGATATAGTCCTAAGCCTTTCCATGGCTCATTTTCCAGACATGAAGTAAAACTTGACATGTGAAGCATCAACTGCAAAGAGCAACAGTTTGGCTACCAGTGGGAGAATGGGCAGTTCTTATCAGCCAGACTATTTATAACATATGTGTTGAGAAAAGACTTAGTTCTAATGCAGTTTTTGCAGTTTGTGTATTGTACCGGAAAAGATGAAAACATAGGTCTGGCCACTTGTCAGAGCTACTTTTAAAGATATTCTCCTTATTTTAGTGTTTCAGATAATTGTTGGTTCCCCTCCACCATTTGCAGATCCTTTCATGCATGCCAGTGTGTGCTGGGGGTGTCGCTATTTTTTTTGTTTTATTTTTTTATCTTAGTGCATGGGCAGTTTTGGATGTGGCTTCTCAAAGATGAATAAGGATGGGAAATTAAACTTTCTCCAAATGCTCTGACAAATTAGTTGGATGCCAGTAGCTTTTTAGCATTCTGCTTTTCCGTTACATCTAAACAACAGAAGAGGGTTACCTTGACAACCAGTGCTGCAATCATATCATAATGCTTATCCAGCAGCATTAAAAATTATTATATACCTGTAGCACTAAATAGATAAGCTCAGTAAATCAAGCAAGGATAATTCCTGGTGTCTTTTGGAAACTGCAATTCAACTATTTTATGCTGTTCTTGTCTCTAATTGGTCTCCTCTTCAGCTAGCCAAAACCTTCTAGGCAGCAACGCTGCATCTTCTGCCTGGTATATTAACTGTTGGCTGGGAGTAAAAGCTGAAACCTAGGTAGTAACAATCTTAGATGAAATGTAAGTGCAGAATGTTGTTGCCTCTGCTTTTCCCTTCCATGTTCCAGTGCTATTTCTGGCACAGGTAGAGGTTGAAGGTGGGGCCAAGGTATACAACTTTGTCAGGGTTTCAAACACCACCAGGGGATGTCCAAAGTCATGCTTTTAAGCTTATGCCTGACTTTAAGTGTATTTGTGTACTGCAGAAATATCACTCTTCTGTCTTTAAGTGCCACTTCAAAATGCACATCTAATCTTCTGTCAATCTGAGTGCTTCATGCGTATTCTCTTCTCTCTGAAGATTATTGTTTCACTGGCTCTGTTTCAAGAGTCAGTGCAAAATCAGTTGGAATTGAGGTTTGTATTAGACATAAGTGTTAATGGTAGAAAGGTTTCCATTGACACATTTGAGGGTGAGCTAGGTCAGTCTCACCACTGTTTGTTGTAATGGGTAGTGTAAGGTTTTTTCCTTCATAAAGTATCAGTGGCAGATAGTTAATATTCGTGTTTATAAAATCATTGGCTTCCCTAGACTGCTTTACAATAGCATGAAATAATTAAATTTATAATACCTTCAAACTTTTCATCTATTCAAAGTGAACAAGCTGTGATGACAAAACACTGCCCCCAGTTGTGTACCTTGAGTTAGGAATGCAAAGCTTTTAATGAACTGTTATACAAGCAATCTGTTTACTCCCTCACAAAATCCATTCTCCAGATTTACTTGGGGAGGGGGAAGGTGGGAAAGGGCTGGCAGATATTGCACGTATTTTAAAGTGACTGCAAACCTGCTCTGCAGTTTTTACGACAACCTATGGCTGCAACGTGTATGATCCAGAGGCCTGCATCTCTGCAGAGGTGGGAATGCAAAGGTAGAGGAAGTAATTTTTATTTGCTTTGTGCGCTCAGAGCCTTTTAGCTAAAGAAGCTAGTGAAAGCTGGGCTGCCTCATTGTCTGCTCTTGTTTTGCTCAGACTGTAATGTCACAGCAATTTGTCTCATTAATTTGTAGCCATGAGAACAAATTATTATCTGCTGTAATGGTAATCATATTAACTAAAAAGGTAATAAAAAGGATAGGGAGGAGGTTGTTGTGTATTCTAAATATCAAACCTGTGCAATTAGTATTTTTCCCAAACATTTTTAATTAAAAAAGTATATGGAAGTGTGTGTATACATACATATATTTATGTGTATGTATGCGCATGTGAGTGGGTATAGCGTGTATAAGTGTATGTTAAATAAAATAAAAACCATATTCATGGTTTGGTATTAGAAAACACTAATGAATCTGTGTAAATTCTCAGAGGGGTGTCAGCTGATGAGTTAAAAACTCAAAGCACTGATAAAATCCTGCACAGCAGTAGCAGAAAGCCTCTATTACCTACATTTTAGCTCTTTCCTTTAGCACTTAAGCAGCTATTTTTTAGGTGGATGCTGGATACTTTCTGAAGAGTCTGTTTACAGTTTGTGATAAAGAGGTTTTTAAGCAAATGCAAATGGTGAAATTAAAAAAAAACCCCAACTGAGCAGTGCCTTTTGTGAGTGATGCAAAACTTGGGCCGGTGGTTATGGAGTTGCTGAGGACCTACAGCTGTGCCTTCTGACAGGCAACATCGCTTGCAGGTGAACATGAGGTAGTGTGCAGTGGAAGAAGTTGCTGGGGTCTGTGTTTATCAACTCTTCAAGGAAAGCCGTTAATGATTTTTGGGCTGAACTATTAGTCTTCCAAAACTGTAGCAGCTGGAAAAGCTGAATGCTGCCTTGTGTTTAGAATTGGACAAATACCGAAACAAAAGTCTGATGTAGGATCCTGTCTAAATAATGGTCAACGTTGGACACTTGTCCTAAAATGTATCGGAGACAGAATAACAGAAACTGTCCAAGGAAGGCCAGCGCCATCCAGGAGAGTGCAGATGGTGTTTTCAGAGGAGGAGGAAGAAATGATGCTCCCATTTAGGAGAAGGTTACTATGAGAGTCTGTGACAGTTTTAGCCGTATCTCTCTGTTAGGAGGATTAGCTAGGAGCTGCCGTTTGGTCTGTATCTTCTCAGAAGTCTTGAACGGGAGTTTCTCTGTGTAAAGTTTATGACCTCCAGTGTGGCCAAAAACTTACAAAATGCTCTGCTTTGTTCTTGTTCCTCTTTCTGTTTTGTTAACTGATAGTTTTTAAAATCACTTTACTGGTAGTGATAGTCTTAAAACTGTAAATACACTTTTAATGGATGAACTCTTGCTCGCCTTACTCTTCAGACAGTCTGAAAGCATGTAATGAAATAAACTTTGTCTGGGTGTTCAGATCCTAACCGCGTTTGTCATCCATAAAAGCTGCATTTCAAGATCAGACCTCGGGGTCTGTGTTCTTCAGTGCTTTCTCCTCAACAATAGCCACAGTCTGGTGCTTGGGGAAGAGTAAGAACAGGGCAAGCATATCTGATGCTTACCTCGAATAATATCCCAGCCTCCAGCTGTTTTTGGCTCAGGGGATTTCCTGAGCTGGATATTGTCTCTGAGTATTTAATAACCCTCAGTAGTTTTCTCTTTCATAAACATGTCCCTCTTGAGCCGAGGTAAACCCCTTCCATCTTGCTAAATGAAGGGGAATTCCTGCCACCCACCTCTGTTCTTGTTGCTGGGGTGGAAAATATGAAGCCTGCTGTCCTAGAATATAGGATGTGTTCTTAAATTCAGGGATGGGAAATAAAAGGTTTAAAAAATGATGATAGTGATGTTGAAGAACATGGATAGTTGTTGCTACAGTTGAAGTATTGTGCTGAAAATGGGCATATGATTAAGAGGAAAACCAAAACACTAAAAAAGTATTACCATGTACCAAAGGCAGAAATCCTCACTGAAATGACTAGGCACTTGAGTCTTTGCAGTAGCTGACTGTTTCTCTTGCCAATTCTCTTGCTCTCCTAAGTATGGCTTTATTTATAAAATATTAGCTTTCAAAAGGAAGCTATCAGGAAATGAATAACTTTGTAGTCATAGCTGGGTTTAAAAAGTGAAGATAAAATAGCAAGCTCTTACCAAGAAGCCCCATTTATTTTGTGTGCTGAATGATGCAGGAGTTCTGTGAAAAAGCATCTATCGATTCTGAAACACAAGAAATTAATGTACTCTGTTTTCTTATTTTTAGCATTGTGTGTTGTTCCTGTCTTTAATTTCAAACTTTGACAATGATTTTTTTTTTGTAGCTGCCTGATTTAAAAATAATTTTGTTAAAGTGTAGAAACTTAGAAAATGAAGGTAAATGGGGGAACAGAGCCTCATCCCATGGAGCCAAACCAATTCCCTTTAGGTAGGTCCCTGGCAAGGCAGGAGTCCTCAGCAGTATAGCACAGCTTTCTTCCATCCATGCTAACAGTACACCCGGGAACGCTGGGACACTTCCACCCAGTCTGTGAGCCTGCAGCACTGGTGGGATGAGACAGGAACCCTCTGCTAATTTGGGTTGCAGGAGAATGTTTGGTAGCATCTGTAAGTGTATACGACTTATTCTTCTTGTTTTCTGCCCTGTCCTGGTCCTCATGCTTTTCCTGAGTGTTCTTCCCTTCCTTCTCTTCCCTTTCAGCCCTTCACATGCAGGTTGGTCTGTCCTTTCCCTTCATGCGTAGCACATGGCAGGAGTATTGAGAAGAGACCATCTTCCTCCTGCCCTCCTCTGCTGGAGCCCCGTGCCCCAGGAAGTGCTTGCCAGCTGGGTGCCCTGTTTGCAAGGGGCAACGTGGGGCAATAGCACAAGCGCACTTCAACAGTCGGTAGGGATGGAAGGGAGCAGGTGATGCCGAGTGCAAACTGAGTCATGCACAAAATTATTATTCACCTTTAAACTTCTGTTTAAAGTGCCAAAATGGTGGCAAAGTGCTGATTTCAAAGTGCATCGAGAACTGGGGATGAAAAGCACTATACACAGGAAAGGCATGGTAACGTTAAATGTAAGCTGCGCTTTTAGAGGCTTGTGACTTGGTCGCTTTTGGATGAGTTTTTGTGGGGATGGCAGAAAGCTTATCCCTGACATGGCAGCCAGATTTTTCTGTCTGTGCTCCAAAGCATGAATATTGTAGTGGTTTTCAGCAAAATGGTGTCAAGAATTTTCTTAAAATCATCTGTTCTGCACACAAAATTTTTTTTATGCGGCTAGACTGTCAGCCGGAGATAGACTCCAAGCACTGGAAGCGTTTTAAATTTGGTATAACGGTAAGCAACTTGCCCTTATACAGTAAATTGTTAGACAATCTGCAGGCGTTGCTCTCTGCACCATAGCAGTAACATCTGTTAGTGTAAGAATTTAGTCTAGTTCCTATTTAGGAACTTTTAAGACAACATTTTGCTCTTTAAACAATTTCTGCTTTAATTGCAAGTGGGAGAAATTATAAAAATGTTGAGAGCTGAACTGATGTACTAACATCGTGGCAATTAGAGCAGGAAGCAAAGCACAGTCCCTTAAGCCTACATCTGCTGTTCTGGGCTGCAGCATGTCCTCAACAATACCAGTGCAAGTGCAGTAATACAACTTTTATCTCTGCATGACATCTGATATTGTCTAGATCTTCTTGGCAGTGCTATGGTAGCAATAGGAGTTGCATGAATGCTGCTGTTCATATGCCCTGCGGAGTCATAATCTCATCCAGCAAAACAGCTGGATGCTAGTGTTAGTAGGAAAAAAGACTTGTTTAAATAGTTTATCACATCAAAGTATTACTAATATATTATTGCTATTAAAATAAATATTGTCACAAGGCATCTGTATAATAACAGGAACTGAATTTGAGTCATATATGACAGTACCTTTCAAGGGCTGTAGTTACAGTAAAATACAAGTCCATATATTTACAAAAGTACCATGTTGACATGAAAGTGCGCACTCAGCTATAAAGAAGTTTCATTTACTTTCATGCATGTATTGAGTAAAAACATTTTGACAGTTCGCCCATTGCTGTTCCTTTAAAACTTGTGCTAACAATTTTTGGGCTATGCTCGCAAAGATGAGCTGCTCTCTCCAGACATATACGTCAGTTTATTTTTTTTGTCATGTCATTGGCATAAAATCAGCTTGAATATTATGGTTTTACAAGGTTTGGGGAGCGATGGTTGAAGATTACTAAAATTATTTGGGTATATGACAGTTTTCATGTCATGTAAGTCAATTTTATCTTACTGAAGAGATGTGGACACAGAATTAATAAAAGAAGTGTTTAGGAGTTATTAATTCTTTTCTTAAAGGAAGTGTCTTTCATACCTTTCTTATTCTTTTTCATTTTGTCTTAATTAGTTTGTGCAGTTTAATCTGCTTTATGTTACCAAACACCAAAGAGCAAAATGTATCTTACTCATCATTTCCCTTAAACTGGACTCCCGTATTAAGGCAATTATAAAAGATAACAAAGGCAGTTAATGCTCAAACTGTGTTGAAGCCCATGTTTCAAGGGGAAGCAAAGTTATTTATATGTGACTGAAGTGCAACATTTCTCTGATAAAGGCCAGTGTTCTGGAATGAAGGTTAAATACAACGATGGTCGTCCCCTGCCAGCCTGTCAGAGAGTTGGGGTTGTGTAATGTTGTCACTAAGCCAGACAGCGAGCCCAGGAAAGAAATAGCTTCTCAATAATTTTCTTTATCTTTTAACCAGTCAGGAAGCTGTAGCGTGTAGTAGTGAAGCTAAGTTATTTTAAAACACTGATAATTAAGAGATTAGTAAGTGTTGGTTGCTATACTGTGTAACTTACCATTTAACTATTTCTTAAATAATATCCAATATTTAGTTAATAGTTTGTTTGCAGGGTTACATTTTAGTTGCTTCGTTTTGCTCAATAATAATAAGTTACTAATATTTAAGCAAATCAGCCTGTTTTGTTCGGATAGTGTCTACTAATGGTTTTATTATTTGCTGGTGAGGGGATTCTTGTCCCGTGATTTTTTTTTTTTTTTTTTTTTTTT
>Ga0065711_1050176_pt1 | contig 10951 bp, 16 predicted proteins | sample Hoacrofraction12_FD_59098 | JGI IMG/M metagenome (GOLD analysis project Ga0065711, IMG submission 59098) | Hoatzin crop microbial communities from Cojedes, Venezuela - Epithelial fraction 12 v2 (version 2) | ecosystem: Host-associated > Birds > Digestive system > Esophagus > Crop | place... | reverse complement strand
ACTCCACAGCCTCCCTGGGCAGCCTGGGCCAGGGCTCCATCACCCTCAGAGGGAAGAAGTTCTTCCTCATGTTCAGCTGGAACTTCCTCTGCTTCAGTTTGTGCCCATTGCCCCTTGTCCTGTCGCTGGGTACTACTGAAAAGAGCTTGGCCCCATGTAAACCACAGGTGACATTTTCCCTGCCTGCACAGCCAGGAGTTTGAGCTACCACAGCCATCCCCCAACACCGGCGGCTTGGCCAGATTGCGCTGGGTTAACGAGCACAGGAGATGAACGCCTGATTCATTGAAAGCACAGCTTGCAGCCGGGGGATGTTGTTAAAAATACACCGAGGCACCAAAACAGCGCGTGGGGAGGGATGACATTTCCCTTGACTAGGCTTTTCCAAGCATCCACGGGGTGCTTGGAAACCAAAGGGTGCATCCATTCCCCGAGGAAGCACAGGCTCTTGGTGGTGTTTGACGGGCAGCAATGCAGGGAGCACTGCTCCGAGACGCCGGCATCCGCAGCAGCATTGGCATACGGGGAGCTGCTGCTCAATGCCAGCCGACCCCGTGCAAACGCCCCGATGGCACGTGTGAAAGGTCCCGGAGGGGAAAAGGCTGGGCAGGAGGCCAGGAGCCCACAGCCGGCAGGGAACGGCACCTTCTCCACTGGGAAGGAGCGGCTCGAGAAGCAGGACACAAACAGGCAGCGCAGCTACAGGTCTGGCTACCAATCCCACCGCTGCTTGGCAGGGCTTCACCGAGAAAAATCAGGTTCTTGTTCTCTCTTGCTAATGGAGAGGGTTGAACATACGCCATGCCTGCTCCTTCCTCATCCTCAGGCTCAGCGCTGCAGTCCCCAATGCCACAGGGATTTTGCCCGGGATGAGCTTGGGTTTTTTGCCCGGCGGACTCACAGGCTGCACCCCAGCTGAGCAGGCATCGGGTCTGCAGGTGAAGGGTTATTTCAGCTTGGTAAAGAACTGGAAATTCTGTGTTCAGCTGCTCGGTGCCTCTTCCCAGCCCGCAGCGAAGAGCAGAGTCTCTGCTGGGGCAGCAATTATGGGGTCCCTGCGACCTGAGGGCATGAAGCACTCTCAGATTTGCTTCAGTGACTAATTCTCATTCCCATCTCCCTTGTTTCCAGGAGAGCATCACTGCTTATCGGCCGCTCCAGCCCTGGCTGGGGATCTAGCGTGGCTCCCCAAGTCCCACCACAGCCGCTCATTTATAAACGGAGAGAAAACACAACCAAAACCCACCACACAGTTTTTAAACTTGGAAGAAATTAGAAGAGATACTCTGGTTCTGGACCTGCTGTGATGCTGAACAAGCCCGAGTTCATTATTTTGCTAGGAGCCAGTGGCTAAATGAGACGGGCACTCCTGGGCTGCCAGCACAGGGACATGGGGACCAGCCGCCCTGAGCACAGCCTGGATCCAGCCCTACACACACTCAGGGCTGTGAAAGCCAGCAGTTCCCCCAGTTTGGGGGGGAAAAAGAAGGCATTTTGCTTGTTAGCCACTTTGATACGAGCAAGGTTACGGGCAAAACCAAGGAAAGTGCTAGAGAGACGTCTCAGATTTGAAAGATGGGCAGGAAGAGCTTCTCACGTGTCTGAAGAGTCAGGGTTCAACACGCACAAGAAAGGACAAGACAGCAACTTTTGACTTCAGGAGCTCTTTGGTGCAGCATCAGGAAGTCAAAAAACAACACAAAAGGAGCAGAGGGGACTAAAGCGTTCTGCAGAAGTACGGAGCGGTGGTGAGAGCAAGGAGAGGCATCTGGGACAAAGCCTGACAGTAAAAATGCTGGGGAAAAATGACAGTTTTTGAAGTCTCAGGAACAAAGGCTGGTGAAATCCATTCCCAGGGGATTTTCTCTTGTAATGTGGCCGTGTAGAAAGATTAGATTGTGTCTGAAACCTGGAGTATGGATAAAGAGACAAGAACCTAAGGCTTAAAATTGAGATGAATATTTAGCAACGAGAAGCGAGAATAATTTTATGGTGGAGAAATTCTAAACGCATTTAGCTCCTTCTCAGGAAGGATATTTGATGAGATTAACATCCTAGAATATTGCTGGCTACCTGCAAGTCTGAAATCATTTTTCTAATGATGAAGACGACTCACAAGTCTGTTGGGAAGTTTCCCCTAGTGCTAGCTTTGCTTTTAAAAGCCCCATTCAAGCCACCCTGCAACCTCCTAAACCGCCCCATGCGGCAGCAGCCCCCAGTGCACGCATGGGCATCACTGCGTCAGCATCAATCTGCGTATAGCAGCGTAATACAAGTGTTAATAGTACAGAATATCTCTATAAAAATAAACCTGGAACATGCCACAGGGTGGGGTTTCACGGGCTCTCCCTGGGCTGGCAGAGACAGGCACATGGCAGCTCAGGCTGAGCATGAAGAGAAGCACAAAAGGCAAAGCCACAGCAGCCTAATGGCCAGCTTTTTGGGGTTTTTGGCTTTTTTGGTTTTGTTTTTTTTCCCCTGTTTTCTAACACAGAAGAGCCAGGCTCATCTCACCAGATCCAACCCGGCAGAAATTCGGGTGCAGCCTGGGTGTACGGTGCCATTCCTCTGCTACAGGGCCAGCCCTTCCTGCCCATCCATGGTGATCACATGCTCCACAGTTTCATCCTATTCAGAAGTTTCCGCAGTATTTAACCAAAGCTTTTTATTTCCTCAACTTCTCTCCACTACGCCATTCGGAAAACCCTTCACTGGATCAGCTATTTGCAAGCCTCTTCCAGACCTCCTGTTAAGCACCTTTTTAAGTAACACTAAACAGTTTCTTGCTGAAACACGGTCTTTCCCCACGATGCCGCTGTCCCAAGTCACTCACAGGGTACATGGGGGGCAGCCAGCTATAACCCCATGGTCACCAAGAGCTCGCCTCTCCAAGCCAAGGAAACCGTTCTCAAGTGCAGTTGCACATAGGCAGAAGGACACAGCCCCTGCCTCAAACCAGCAGTGCCCAGCCTAGCCCCCACCTAAACCTCGTTTAACACGATATGGCAGCGAGGATTGCTGCGGACCTGAGAAATTCCCCGCTCCTCATTTGACCCCTTGCACTCACTCCATGCCTTAATGGCTTTGATGGTAACTTTTAGTTTAATTAATTCCTTGGAAGGGTAAGTGCTGAGTATGCAGTCAGAGCTGAACAAGACCAAAAGGAATATATAATTTTTATAGATACACATATCTTGCGGGCAGTGAGACCTGCCCCATACTCCTCCCACCGGCTTTTCCACGTCGGGTTACGGGAGCATCGCAAGGCTGAGCCGGCTACGCTTGCGGCAAAGCCCCGCTGTCTGGCCCAAGGAAGAGGTGAGGATGGCTGGGATGCGAGCGGGATGAACCTGGAGCAGAAAGCTCCAGGAGGAGCAGGCACAGGGATCCCGGAGCCGCGACAGACGAGAGGAAAGCCGGAGAGCAGCAGGGCCATGGGCAGGAGGAGGCTTGGCTCTTGGCAGAAGGCATCCAGAGAGAGGATTCGGTAAAAAACCCACCATGGTGACATTTTCATGACTATCCACTGACAAGGCAACACCCAAAAGCACAGCCCCACACCCCTCACAACATTTCCAGACCTGGCGTCCCTCCAGCGAGGCACCCAGGTCCCCATTTTGTGGCCAAGCACCTCAGTCTCCCCGGGGTGAGCAGCAGCTGAACCCACCCCGAGCTGGGCTCCGTGCAACCAGGGGGCTGCAGGATGGGACTTTAGTGAAGCACCCAACTCAGATCCTGCGTTCAAAGCCCCACACTGGCATCTGTGCCAGGTACCTCCCAGAGGCATTGGGGTAGAGGGGACCCCCAAAACCACCCACATCCTCCCACACCGCTGGCAGGGCTCCCATCCCCAGCAGCAAAACATCCCCACAGCCACAGCCGGGTCTGCCGTTGGCACCATGCAGCACACCAGCACCCAGTCGGGTCTGGGCGGTGGTCAGAGCTGACAGCCTCTTTAATGAAAAGGGGAAGAAAACATGTCTACAAAGCATCCCGTGCCATATGGCAGGAGTGGTATTTGTCTCCTGTGGCACAGGGCAGAAAGCAATTGTAATTATTCACTTTTAATGAACTCTAGGGTAGGGGAATTAGTAAGAAAGCCCATCAGTGGCAGCAAACACCGCAGCACCAGGCTGCAGGGAACCATGAGCAGCCGCTGAGGACAGCCCCTGTGCCCAGGCAACGCTGAGCAGCCCTCAGTCACTGCCAGCAGGCACGTCCCCACCTCTCCAGAGTCACAGCCAGCAAGAGGGGCCCCTAAAACCACACAGACCCAGCTCCCCAGGCAGGAGAGAGCACTCACCCCAGCACACAGCCCTGGCGCAGAGCAGACCCTTTTCCCCTTGCACTTCAACAAGCAGTGGGGAAGAATAAATCCCTTCTTTAAGACAACCTTCACTGTAAATCTTCCAGCCCCATCACACACTGTATCACTCAGGTACCAGACACTTCCCATCACACACAGCTGGCAGAGAAGCAGCAGTTTCATACCTATCAGAAGGGCACAGCCAGCACCCACTGCCCTCCTGGCAGGGATTTATGGTCTGAGCCACCTGTGCTCTTAATCAGGTCATTAACCTACGAGTGGTTCCTCCTGGTGTTAAGGGACAAAGTAATTATAGGAAAATATATCCTGGTTACCCAGGTGGGAGGTTGCTTCGCTGCTGCCCTTGCTTGTTTGGAAGGGGGGAATGTGGGATTGGTCCCATTAACATGCACCCAAATCAGCCCAAACCTTCCCTTCTCAGCACTGGGCAGGGCTGTCACACCATCAGGGGTCCGAACCTGCACCGGCCTCTGCCTCCGTAACCCCACCAGGTCCCTGCTGGTTTGCAGATGGGGATGGGGCTCCTGCTCAATCCCAAAACATCCGTCTCCACATACGGGGTAAACTTTGCCCGGGGTCCGCACCAGGCTGAGCACGCTTGCTTCATCGTGCTTTAGTGAAGCTAAAGCTGATCCCAACTGGGATCCCTGCCGGGGTCGGCTCTGGGCGCTGACAGTTCCCCCCACCCTGCATCCAGCCAGCCTAGAAACATCTCCAAAACAGCCTCGTGTTTGGTGGAGCCTAAAACCAAAGAGTTAAAGATTTTAAAGCATGAAGTGATGGTGGGGCTGCTTGGAAGACGAAGCTTTGCTTCGTCTGAGGTGCGCTCAGCAAACCCTGCTTTAAGCAGTATTCCCATCTGCACAATGGGTGCAGATAACCATCCTATCTTCCTGTCTATCCACCTGTCTGTCTATCTATCCGTTTCTCTGTCTATCTATCTATCTATCTATCTATCTATCTATCTATCTATCTATCCATCCATCCATCCATCCATCCATCCATCCATCCATCTGCCTGTGTGTCTAGCTGCCTATCTATCTAACTGCCCATCTATCTACCCATCTGTCTATGTATCCATCCATCTACCTACCTACCTACCTATCATGAATGAGAGAGTGAAAGTGAGAGGTTTTCGTAAGGAAAAACAGAAGTTTTAAATAAAATCTCTGCAATAACACACACAATGACTAAAACATTTTCGACTTCACACCCACAGAAGAATCATCAGGCTTACAGGAGCTCGACAGAAATCAGATAATGCTGTTTTTCGCTTGTTCCAACCCCAATTTCATTGCTCTGTGTCGGTGGTTTTGCCCACGGAAGCCACCCTCTACCAGAAACACAAAACCGAGGGGACAGATCCCACACAGGTCAGTCCTACCAAAGCAGCCCCGGTGGCAGGTGACCCCCAAGACCCCTTTTCCCAAGCCCCCGGGAGCTGGCAGGGAGGGACGGTGGGTGGGGGGTCCCAGCTCCCTGGGGACATCGCTCACCCCCAATGCAGGGCACCGCTGCCTCCCACCGCCCACAGCATGGTGCCCACGGCCATGCCAACAGCCTCGGCATGCGAGGGAGGCAAAACCCAGTGCTCCCCAGGAATTTCTAAGTATTCCGTCGTGTAGAAAACATGCAGAGAGCAATAGATGGGAGGAAGAAGGTGGCGGGTGAGAGAGGGGCTTTGAACGGAGCCGGGGGAATGGGGAAGGGCACAAAGCCAGCCCCTGGGAGAGGCATCGGCATCTTCAGGTCTTCATGGACATCCACCAGCAGAAAGGAGGGCTCGGGGCACCCCCAGCACAGCGCAGCCCTCCTCGCACGGCTGCACGCACCCTCGAGGGCGTGGGGAGAGCCCCGGGGTGGTGGTGCAGCCCCCCACCCAGCCAGGCAGCGAAACTGGGGAAACCGTGACACCGTTTGCCTCCGGATAAACTGCAGTTTGGCTTCTTGCTACAGAAATGTGAAAAAGAGTCACTGTTCCTGAAGCTGGTGGTGGGAAAACAACGTTGCTTAGAAACATCCCCATTAGTGCTCCAGAACCTTTCCTTTTGCACAGAAAATGAATAAAATATGCAATTTGGTCCCTGAAAAAGAGAAGCTGTTTCAAGTGAAAACAAAAACGCGACAAAAGCAGAGACTTTTCCAATTGCTCTCTCCCGCTGCAGCGCATCCGACGTCCTTCGCCTGTGACCTGCAGAATGCGGAACAACAGCGTGTAATCCCGGGCTCCAGAGCCGTGCTTGGCCTTGGCGCTTCTGCTTGCTTCATTCTGCACAAAACCCTGACGGTTTGGCTGCTTCCCATGTTAATGACCCCCCCTTATCACAGCCCTCCTCCTTCAGATGCCAGAGAGAGCCGCCCTGCACCCCCTGAGCAAAGCGAACGGGTGGCGATCGTAGACCCCGGCCCCAGCCCCTGCGTTAGAACAGCCAGCGAGGGCCAGTTGTGGCTCCCCAAAATTCCCCGCTTGCACCCCGCAAGGCAGGGTGGGACCCCCCGGACCCTTTCTCCCCATCCCGGGACTCCGCATCCCTGCCCCATCCCTCACACCAGGAGAATATCTACGGGGTGCCCAGGACACCGGATGCCCTTTGCAAAATAGAATCATAGGTTCGTGGAATCGTTAAGGTTGGAAAAGACCTCTAAGATCATCAAGTCCAACCATCACCCCAACCCCACCATGCCTGCTAAACCATGTCCCCAAGTGCCACATCCACACGTTTTTTGAACCCCTCCAGGGATGGTGACCCCACCACCTCCCTGGGCAACCTGGTCCAATGCCTGGGAGCAGAGACCAACCCCCACCTCACTACAACCTCCTTTCAGGTAGTTGTGCACGACGTAGCAGGGAGGGGAACGGACAGGCAGGCGAGGGGCCACCCCCTTCCCACCCCGTCGAACTCTCCTCTCCACCATCACTGAGCCTTCCCCGAACCTTCCTGGTGCAGAACTGTTGGAAGTTTTGGGTGACATCTCTCGGGCGCTCCCGGAGCTGTGATGCTGGAGAGACCTACTGCTCCAGCACCAACCACATCTGCAGGGTTTTTGCTCCTCTGAACTTCTTCTTAGACACACACACAGACATCTTCTCAGCCTGAGAACACCAAACCAGAGAGCAGTGAGGATACGGTACAGCTTGGGCTTTGCAAAGACACTCCATATTTCTGAGTGCTCTGGGAAAGCTCACCAGCTCCTGGTCTCCTCACAAGTTTCTAAGGTGACCTGTCAGCATCTGCTCGGGCTCTGGAGCTCCCTGCCTCCCCAGGGGAATCATAGAACGGTTGGGCTTGGAGGGGATCATCCAGTTCCAACCCTCCTGCCATGCACTTGGCCTTGCTGAACCTCATGAGGTTCTCAAGTGCCCACTTCTCAAGCTTGTCCAGGTCCCTCTTGCTGGCATCCCGTCCCTCAGGCATATCGACCCCACCACTCAGCTTCATCAGAAGATGCAAGCTGCTTCACCGAAGGCTGCTCAGCTCCTCCAAACATCTCAGAGCCATGTAAATGCTATTTGTCATGATTCACCAGGCTGGAGCAGCCCCCAGTGCGCCTTAGTCTTGCTGTGAATGGAGGGTGAAGCGACATGGAGGTGTTAATTCTCTTCTTTAATTAACTTGGGTGTTTTCCTGCTTTTAAACCTGGATTTCATTTCGCCTCATCAGCTCAGAAATACCTGCAGATTTTAGACAAGCGGTGGCTGCCCCTCAGCAAGCTCCGATGGTGGGAGGTTGTCTCTAAGTGGTGTGGGTAGGAACAGAGACAAATAATGGTTTCTGTCTCCCATTTTGTGAACAAAACACTTCACAACACGCACAGCAGTTTCCACTAAATTACCGCCTGTATTAGCAGTAATTGCAGTGATGCAGAATCTCAGCTTTCCGCCAGTTTATGTATTTCAAACCCATTTAGTTGTGCAGAGGTAACGAAGTGAGGGAGATCTCTGTGCCGCAGGGACACCTGCACACCCTCGGCTGGCGTTGGCTACATCCAGGTGCAAACCACTGCACCCCGCTTCGTTTGGGGCAACGCTGCAAAAATGGGCGCAATGCCTCACCAGCGACGCCACGGCTTGCTGTCGATGCCTTCAACCGCCTGTCACGCCAGCATCCCATTCTACCGAGAAAATGGTTTATTATGGGATGGTGTTTAAAGTCTTAGTCCTTGGAAAGCAAGACTGGTGATTTTCAACCAAAGTCCTGCTGAATATTTTTGCTTACTCTAACACGAGCCACCTTCCTGTTTGTCCCATGGAAACATTCCCCATTCCTAAACGGAAGTTGTTTCACAGAATCACAGAATTCCGGCATGGCAGGGGTTGGCAGGAACCTCTGTGGGTCACCCAGCCCAACCCCCTGCCCAAGCAGGGTCACCCAGAGCAGGTTGCACAGTACCGCTTCCAGGCAGGGCTGGAATATCTCCAGAGAAGGAGACTCCACAGCCTCCCTGGGCAACCTAATACAAGTGGGAAGACCACCCAAACTGCTGCGTCCAGGCATGTGGGGGCAGCATGGAGGCTCCTGGCGGCACTTGGGCATCCCGGCACGACGGTGGACAGGGCGGCTCTGGGGTTCCCTCTGGGTAAACCACCTTTTGCAGTCCCGCACAGGCTGGAGGCGAGCTCAGCCCTAAGGCCGCAGCTGGGGCCGGCAGACACGGGCGCTTTCACCCACCACCCAACAGACACCCCTGGCTGAGATGGACCCACGGTGCCTGGCTGTGCCCACGGTGCCTGGCTGTCCCCATGCCCAACAGCCCCTGGCCGTCCCCATGCCCAACAGCCCCTGGCCATGGGACCTTCCGATGCCCAGACCAAGGAACAGCAGCCAAACAAAGGCTCCGTGCGTTGACAGGAGTCTAGGACAGCTTCAAGCCATAAAGCTGGAGCAGAGATACTCCTGGCCCTGATGAAGCACTGACATTAACGCGAAGCATCTGGTCTCTGGAAATTTTTAACTCTATTTTCAAATGACAAGAAGTATGGGTGAACACACAAAGCTGTCGCAGAAGCTGGACCAGTGTAGCTGGCCCAACAGATACTTGAGCAAGCTGAAAACACAGATTTATTTCCTTGGTTGAGCACGCATGTTCTTAAATCTGCTTTAACGTTCGATCTGCTTTAACGTTCAGTCTTACGCTTGCAGTGTTTGACTGTGCTCAGGTTTGCTGCTTTGCAAACCGCTTTGTAATCTCTTCTACCTAGGATGTTACAGAGATAAAATAGGATTTGATTTGAATCATGCACGTCTGCAGTGGTGAAGCTGCTCCAGGAGGAGCGCTGCTTTTCTAAGCTAGTTCAGAGTGGAAATGGATGGGTGACACGGTCCCAGGCGCTCCTCCGAGCATCTTCCTTCCCCTGTGGGTTTCTGCAGCGACGTGGCAGGCAGTGGCTGCCCTGTGGTCCCCACTGCAGTAAAACGGGGTCTGGGGGAGCTGGTGACTATCCCCACCACTGCAGCAGTGATGTTAAGTATTAGGTCAATGATACAACACAGAAAAAACCCCGTTACCAGTGGAATAGCTGCAGAGGCAAAACAGGACAGTATCGATCAGCTGAACAACAGCGGTGAAGCCAGGACATGGGTCCCGGGCGGTGGAAACCTGGCTGGGTGGCAGGAGGGGCAGCCAGCCCGGGCACGGATGGCACGAGGGGACAAGCAGGTGCCTGAAGGACATCTGGCCCCAGTTTCTTGGCTGCCTTCACACTTCCCAGCTCATCTCCCATGCTCGCAGGGCCACCGGCTGCGTGGGCGGTCGCTTCAGCTGAAATTCCCCAGAATTTTTTTTTTTTTTTTTTTGGCCGCATCCTCAGAAGAGAGTTGCAGATGACGCATTAAAATGTAGATGAGGCAGAGGAGATGGGCCGCGGCCAAGTGCAGGGGCTGCCGCGCGTGGCTCTGGCAGACGTGTCGGCGCACTCAGCCTCCCCGCGTGGGATCCACGCCACGAACCGGGCTCCCGTGCGCCATGATCCTGCCCGCCGCCCCACTCCCACCCAAGCTCCCGGCCAGCGCGGCGCACAGGCACTGTGCCCCGGACTCCGGGGACACACGCTGCCCAGACAGCCTCTCGCCCGCAGCCGGAGCAGAAATCATGGCGGAGTTCGCTGCGAGGGCAGCAGCTGCGCATCTCTATTCCCAGAGCTGCCCCGGCTGGGGATGCCGGAGCGCGGGCAGTGCTGGTGTTCCCGGGGGAATAGCTCCCCCGTTCCAGCAACCACATCCTGGAACGACGCGCAGCCCACGGCTCTCCTGCCCCCCGCCGCGTTTCGTCAGCCGTGGGACCCGAGGAGGCAAGAGAGGAAGAGGAAAAATATTTGTCATTCTGCAGCGGTGATTCTAAACTGCAGAATTTCAAATGTCTGAGGGAATTACATTATCCTTGTGAAAAAAAAAAAGATCTTGCGGTTCACAGAATCACAGAATACAGACTGGTCGGGGTTGGCAGGGCCCTCTGTGGGTCACCCAGCCCAGCCCCATGCCCAAGCAGGGTCACCCAGAGCAGGATGCACAGCACCGCGTCCAGGCAGGGCTGGAATATCTCCAGAGAAGGAGACTCCACAGCCTCCCTGGGCAGCCTGGGCCAGGGCTCTGTCACCCTCAGAGGGAAGAAGTTCTTCCTCCTGTT
>Ga0065711_1050175_pt1 | contig 10951 bp, 4 predicted proteins | sample Hoacrofraction12_FD_59098 | JGI IMG/M metagenome (GOLD analysis project Ga0065711, IMG submission 59098) | Hoatzin crop microbial communities from Cojedes, Venezuela - Epithelial fraction 12 v2 (version 2) | ecosystem: Host-associated > Birds > Digestive system > Esophagus > Crop | place... | reverse complement strand
CGCGGGCCCGTGCGGAGCGCCCCGTGCCCCCGCCCTCGGACTGAGCGTCGGTCCGTGGCCGGCGCGGGGGGGCGGGCAGAGCTCCCGCGGCCGGGCGCGCCTGGAAGTGGAACGCGTGCCGCTCGCCTCCTGCTCTCCCGCCCGGTGTGGCCTGTTGGTTAGAGGTGGGTTTTTTTAGTTTATTTTCCAAGAGCTCGCGCAGTAAATCATTGTGGCTTGCCCGGGCGAAATTCACAGTAACTGTTCACTCACGCTGAGAAACTTCGGAGCCGAAGGTGAGGTGGTGTAATGGGGTGCTCCTGTGTTTGCAGTGTGACAGACCTTTGTTTGGCAGACCTAGGTTTATTCTCTAGCTTCGAAAGCAAAGTATGGGCGTTTGTTAATGTTTAGCTCCTCTTGTTAGAGTCACCAGAGCAACTGATGTCGCCCCTTTTTTCCCTTAGTGGACTGGAGTACTTGGAATTTTTTTATAAGATGTCTCTGGAATACCCTGTTTTCCTCTTGCTGTTCTGCTGGTGCTCGGATAAAACTGTTCCCCAGGGAGCTCATGCTATAGGACTGGGAAAACAGGAGGGATAAAGAGGGGGAAGAAAAAGGAAGCACCGTTTAGTTATGAAGTGCAGAGAGTTACAGCCTCAGTGTTAAAGCACTTTTAATTTTTGAAAAGGAAAATGTAGTTGCTTTAGGTGAAATTTGAAGTGCGTGCTGACCTGTCACGTTCAAACTTGCTGTTCTGTGGTGCAGGTCCTAGTGACGCATCTCCGGATGAAGGAGTAGTGGAAGATCTGCCTTTAATAGATGAGAAAGCTATGGAGCAGCTAACTGAAGGATTGATCTCTCATTATCTGCCTGATCTTCAGCGATCAAAATCGGCGCTACAGGAACTTACGTAAGCAAATTTTTAAAACCAGCTTCTTATACGTACATATGTTGTTTGCCACTTTTTTTCAATATAATGTTTTAGTTACCCTTAACTGGAATATAGCATTTCTGTGCTCTGACTATAGCATCCTGAATACTTAAGTGATCTGAGGGAGTGCTGGGGTGGTCTATAAGCTGCAGTGCAGCCTGTCAGAACTTTGACTGAAGAATGCAGAACGCCAGAATACTAAAATCCTCTAAGCCGGGTATAGCAGAAGGCATGCAGATTTCTTAAATACTTGTTCACTTTTTTTAGTGGAAAGTCTACTGAAAGCTGGATTTATTTTGTTTGTAGAGATGCAGTTCATATTCAGGGCAGCTTGTAGTGCGGTATATTGTGTGTTCTCCAGTCTCTAACCTGTGTTGCAAAAGGTACACTTGGAAAATATAATTTAGGAGCTAAAGAGATAAGAATTGTTTGTACATTGGTATCTCACTGATAACTGAGAATAGTTTATTTCAGATGCAGACTGGCTCTGCCGTGAATGCAAAGATAGTAGAAAGGCTTTACACAGAGCCGTGGCAGGTTTTGCAGGGTACACTGGTTTGGGTTTCACAATGCATGGTGTGGTTATGCTGCTGGCAAGGACACCTGTGTCTCGGAAGACTTTAGCTGGTCTGTGTGGGATGGAGGATCCTGAATAAGCACCACAGATCTACACAAGTTCTATACAGAAATAACTTCTTCCTGGGCGTGTCGCAGAGGCAGTGGAGTGGAAAGTCAAGAGCTAATTGTCCAGGGTGTTTACCCACTGCAGCCTGCAGAGCGCTTGTTCAGGGTTTGCAGATACTCGTCCTGGGTACCTCACCATGCTGTATGATGCCAGCTGAATTTGTGTGTACTCAGCTGGGATTTTTCTAAAACCATTTGCTCATGTCTTTATTGAAATCACCTAGCAATGCATAAGAGGAATATGATATTGGGGAGCATATGTTTACATTGTTATGATCAAAAGTCATATTTATTTAAAGGGCTGGTTGAAAAGCATACATGCTGCTTTACTTTGGTTTTATGCATCTTTTTTTTTGTTTCAGGCAGAACCAAGTGGTATTACTAGAAACATTAGAACAAGAAATTTCAAAATTCAAAGAGTGTAACTCCATTCTTGATATCAATGCTTTGGTAAGTGCTATTAATGCTTTCTTAAATCTCTGCTAGTGTAGATTTTCGTGCTGAAGCAATACTAGCAACTTGCATGTTTTTCTTGTTCTTGATGGCCTGCAGGAAGAGAACCAACCAGTTCAGATATTCGGGACAAACTGTTGCTGGAGAGGGTGCGGAACCAGCCTATTTCCCTTAAACAGGAAGGGCACTGGGAAGAAAGCAGGCTCAGTCAGCCAGTGGTAGGAAGTTTAGTTGTTCAAAACCAGCAGCCACAGCAAACATATGCTGTTTTTCAGTAGAACTGAGGCTCCAGCGTGAGCTCTGTGCACCTCTCCAGGCTAGTGGAAAGGGTGCATGAAACACTGCTATATCGTGCATAAAATGGTAACATTTTTATTCTGTTTAGTGAATCTTAATTCAGTAGATTACTGAGGGTACCTGTTGAGATGGGGTAGTTTTCTATATTAATAGCTGTAATATGAAAACTTTATATATAATCTTGAAGATATTGAATCCTTTATCGAACTGTTCTGGTTATCACTATGTTTTTGAATGCTGTTTTGCTATGTAGCTTTATGAAACAACTATTCCATCTTGACTGTCACTGCTTTAACAGTTATATTTTTTTAAGTTTTCAGAAGCTAAACACTATCACAACAAGTTAGTGAATATTAGAAATGAAATGATGATGCTCCATGAGAAGACATCAAAGTTAAAAGTGAGTGGGATAAATATTTTTACTTTCCAACAGACATATTTATGTATTATTGACTTCCTACTTTTATTTGGGATGCATGCTGAAAGTTCTGATTAAAGTAGAATCTTCAATCCTTATCGTAAATGGATGTTCTCAGTAATGGCAAGCCATGTATGTTTTTAAAATGCCACTTACTCCTACCTGTGCTCAAGCAACTTCTGCAACATTCTGGCGAGATTAGTCCTTCAGTATGTTCAACAAAAGGATTTTCTCTGGGAGGCAATAAATTGCACAGTACGCACCTTGTCTGGTATGTGCGAAGGGTGACTTTTAGTGAGACTGAAGGGAATCCAGTTTGTATTTTCCCTTTGTAGATGACAGACTTGCTGTTTCTGAACAGTGAGATGGGAGTGGGAGGGAGCAAGAAAAAATGAACAGTTTGTGTAACATTCAGTCATAAGCAGGTTGGATTGAAGAAGATAATGTTAAGAGAACGGAAGGGATTTGTTTGTAGCTCCAACTTAAATGCAGCTGTAAAACTTATAATTATTTTCTTGTCTTTTCTGTTTAGAAAAGAGCACTTAAGCTGCAACAAAAGAGGCAGAAGGAAGAACTAGAACGAGAACAGCAACGTGAGAAGGAACTTGAAAGAGAGAAGCAGTTAACAGCAAAACTTGCTAGGAGGACGTGAAAGCAGAGCATGCAAGAACTTGTCCAGATTAATCATTTCTGCATTCTCTGGAATTAAGGCAGGCTTTGATTAAACTGGGCTATGGGTGTTACTAGCAGCAGTCTACTCTATGATATTATAAATTCCAGAATGGTAATAATAGGGTTGGTAACATTCAATTTTTTTAATTTCAGCCATTCAAGTTGCCTTCTTTTGTAATGCAATGCAGTTTGATATTATTATAATGTAAGTTTATTTTTTTAATGCATGTATGTAGGAGAACTTAGGCATCACACTTTTAAATACCTATCCATTTTTTCTTCTGTTCTTCTGGCAGTCAGAATTCTGAACAATGTTTTGTGACTGGCATACATGTGTTTCAGACAAAATACAGAATACGAGTTAAAGTTCTGTTCTCATCCCTGGAATTTGTCGGCCACCTGTTTCACTGCAACTGCTTTGATTCAGGCAGTTGGGATCTCTTTTCAATGCCCTGATTCATAAATATTGACTTCTCGTGCAGCCGTAGTTTGGTCCGTCTCTAATGGACTGAAGAAACTTCCAGTGCATTTGCCTGAAAGCTCACTTTGTTGCAGCAGTTACTGTCATGAAGTAACTTAAGAAAAGCTTTAAAGTACCTTCTGAATAATTTTCCAGCAGAATTGGTTGGGGCAGGGGGGAAGCAGAACTCTAAAGAATCTCAGAATTGATGTGTGCGCAATGCAAAGATTAATGAATTTGTGCCACCACAAACATTTGAGCCAAACCATTGAACTGTTGCCTCCGTAATGGTTCAACAGGAAGTCTGTGTGGTCTAAGCGGATATTGGGGGGTTAGAAGTTGTGGTTTCTTCATTTTGTGTGACAAAATAAAACACAACCAAAACTAAACAATTTGTACTTAATGTGAAATTCAGTTACTTGTAGGAAAAACTACTGCATTTAATTTTTTTCCGCAATAAATTATTCATTTGCACTTTAGGGCTATGTAATAGAATTTTTGTTAGGCTGTCCTCGCCCAAATTGATGATTATTAGTGTGTACTGATGATAAAAGTGGAATGGAGGTTGATACCTATTTCTCTGTAATTGCTTTCTTGCAGCACTTGGTGTGAACTCCCATTCAAATGAATGTACATGTTGTCTAGTTTGGTAGAAGAGCTTTAAACGATTTGTTCCTACGGTCTAACAAACTAGTTATTTTTTCTGTTGTGGTTTGGTGTTTTTTTTTTTTTTTCTTGTAAGTAGTAACATAAGTGATGTGTTTTGAAGTAAGATGAAGGACAAGCTATGTAAAGTTTTCCATAAAATATGTATGGTGAGGTATCAGAGGGGCACAGTCAATTTTACGTTTTCTTCCATTTTAGATCACTTATACAGTGTACACCTGCCTGGACTCTCCTGTATTATAATTTTCTGAACTTCAGATTTCCTGTTCTCAATATTTGTCGTAGTTTTCTGTGAAAGATGTACCCTAACGAGTAATCATCCAACATGCAAGGTAAACTGGAATGATGTTTTGGGGCCAGGAGAACAAGCTCCTTAAAATGGTCTGGAAAGACACTGAAATGCTGTTACTGGTGCAGTAGTAGATGAAAACTTTCCACAGGTATTTGTCCTTTGAGTTGACTTGTGTCTGTTAATTGCCAGTGGATTGTTGACCTGTGCTGTGGTTTGTATGTATTTCTAAGAGAAATGTAAAGAATTTCCACAATCCATTTTTGGAGCAGAATGTACATAACTAAATATTGTTTAAATATTTTATTTTGTAATGTAATTTCAAAATCAGATTCTGGGAATGTGAACAGTTCTTATTAAAGTGTAACATGAAACTAGATGCCTCTGTATCCAAACCAGGATTAAATTCCTGTAGTATTTCTTGATTTGTGTTCCCTTGTCCAGAATCCAGTTTAGTGTTTCAAGTTGTGGTCTCTTTCTGTGAGGATCTGTGCGGTTTTTTTGTTTTGTTTCAAAAGTCATGGCTACTTCTACTGAAAATACAGGATTCTAAGCATAGAAATTCATGCTTTTGCAATTGCATAGTTCAGTGTTTCTTTGGAATCATTTCTAATCAAAGGAATAAAAGCTTGTAGTGCTTGCCTGAGGAATCACATACACATAAAAATGTAATTGATAAATTTTCCCATAAAATTGTAGCAAAATCTGGTTTTTGTATGAATAAGGAACTAATTTTACTAAATGACCTTTCTGTAATAAAGGAGAAAAAATGGTTTAAGGTCTATAGGAGGAAGTTCGGTCAGTTTACGTAACATTTTTTTATTAATAAGCTCTTAGTTTCAGGCAAAACTACAATTCATTATCTCTATAGGATGTTGTTCTTCCGAGTACACCTTTGTGTCTTAATGCATAAAAAGTATATGTTGCATTGGATTAATTTAATGATACTGGCGTCTAAACTTGTGAGCTTGCATTAATATGCACAGCTGAAGTGAGTAATTCTATTACTGTATACATTTAGCCTTGCTTGATTTTATAAAAAAATTACATATTAAGTAGATAAATGTGGTAGTGTTAGACATTTTCTTACTGACTTTTTGTTGCATCCACTTGAGGAGGCGCAGCTAGCTGCATGTTTTTTAGAAATAGATAAAATGACAGCTTTTAAACTGTCAAGTCATAGCAGCAGAAGCAAGACACTTAACTGTGCTGTAACTCTGAATTTTTATTTTGTAAGATTCTACAGATTTAGGAATTACTGTGCTTAACTGGGCAATCTTGGTTTCCCATGCTTTTATCTTTGCTATTGTTAACCTGGATGCTTAATTTGGGTTCCTCCATCTATAGCCCTACAGCTTGGTGTGAGCCAATTTTTAATCCAGTCAAATCTGACTGTTTCACTAATAGTGGTAGCTTTGCCACGTTCATAAGACAAGTATTTGTTTCCTTTTGGAAAATGGCTACAGATTATTTTATCTGATTTTATTCTGTGTGCTGTGACCGAAGTAATAGTAGTATAAATAATAATGTTAAGCCTGTTTCTGTACTTTTCTGTTGGGATTCTAGCAGCTGAGAGAGTTCTCTGGCTGATTTATTCCAAATTACGCTTCAATAGATGCTTTCTGCCACCTGGTGCTTGCTTTGCAGCACTGCTGGCTGTTCTACATTTTGATTCTGAGACTGGCGCTCTAATACCTCACCTTGCAGGGGTCGATCTTTTTTAAATCTCATTAAATCGAATTGGTTATTTGATCTTTGTTGGATTAGTTGTGCGAATATAACTAAATTACTGCTAAAAATTTGGCAGGACTTGAACTTGTAAATCTGTAAGAATACAAATTATAGCAGCATAAATATTAATATAGCTGTTCACGCTAGGCAAAAGAGACAGTATGCACTAAGTTTCTTAGTAAGGCAGTATGTGAAGATAGCAAAGAGGATTTGATTTATTTATTCATTTATTTATTTTAAAATCAAAGTGTAAGCTTAAACTGAAGTAAACAGTTGGGTTTGGCACAAATATGACTGTTTTCCAGTAATTTGAAGTACACTTGTACTTACTTTACTTTTCTCAGTCTTTGGCAAAGTGATTTGTAGAAAAACAGGCACCAAAACTGGACCGTCACATCCCCGCCGCCATTGTATGTCTGCAAACCAGTCCTTTGTGATACCAGCATGACCAAGAACTCATGATGTGACAAATTTAGTTTTCTCAAATATTCTCTACGTAGGTGATCAAACTAAAACTGATGGGAAGAACAGCTCTATTATTGGTATCTGACAGTGTCACAACAGTGCTGGTGTGGAGAATTTGAGCTGTTTTCCTCCAGGCAGTAACTGTGGGCAACCACGGATCTGGGAGGTGATGACTAACTGAAGTCCATAATCTAAGTGTGGTTTGTTGGGTGTTGTATAGCTTAAAAGCACACATATGTTGGCCATACCTGATAACTCAGTATTTCCTTCTTGGTTTTGCTCCTACCTATCTGTCTCCACGATGTCAAGCCGTGGGGTTTAAGAAAGGAAATAGAACACCCTGCTTGGCCATCGGAAAAGTTGCAACAAATGTATTCAGCTTTTACAAACTTGAAACTTAATGAAGCAAATAATTTAAATCTTGATAAAGAAGAATTTCCTGTACACGTGCAAAGGCAATAGTCTCTAAAGCAGTAATTTACAGAAGTAATTAATTTTGCACTGTCATTCACAGGGAGATGTGAGACAAAAGGTAAGGCTGATGTATTTTGTTTCATGTGTTGCAATGACAATACATCCCAGCCCTGCCGTGAAAGCAAGACCATCTGTAGAAGTACTGGTCAGCAAAACACTTCACCTGTAAACTAGCAGTATAGTCTATTGCTTTGATGAGCAAGACTTCTCTCACCTGGGACTCATGTAAAAAGTAATATCCTCCTGTGTAAATAACAGCCTGCAAGAGTAATAATAGAACAGTTAGTACGAACTCTTTGCCACCCCACTACCTGAAACCAATGTTTCACCCTTGCATCAATCAACTGAAGTTGCTAGCTTTCCAAGTCTTTAAAACTGGGTAGAAACCATGTTGGTCAACTGTGTGTGAGAATGTACTGCTTACTCTCTTTTGCTTCTGCTTCTACTTTTTTTTGCTTTTACTACTGCTTCATTTCTGTTAGCCTTACAGATGCTATGATTTAGAGGTATACCAGAAGAAGAATATCTCCAAGAAAAAATATCAAAGATGATGTGAGGAAATTACCACTTTTCTTTTACACCCCCAGTGTTACTAGAATTCATCTGAGATTGTGCTCACTGCCAGGGAGGCCCTTTCCACAGAAGAAGAATCCCCATCCTGGAGAACTTGCAGTCTAAGCCTAGACGGGCACGTAGATTAAGAGGCCGGGAGGTGCATGCTCGGGGCGTCCCAGGAAAGCCCAGTTGCCCGGTGAGCAGAGAGCGTTGCCCGTCACTCCCGCAGCTGCCCTGGGGTACCAGGGGCCCTGCAGAGGTGTGCAGCCGGGCAGTGTGTGCCCAGGCCTCGCGCAGCAGCTCCCACCCTCGCACCCTGCCTGGACTTCGCTGTTGCGGGAGGGTGAGGCAGCACTCCCTGCAGCTGCAGGAGAGCTCTGGGCTGCAGGTGAGTGGTTTCTGCACGTAAGTAATTTCTTCTATTAAAATTGCAGACCATCTCTGTAAGAAGACTGTGGGGAAATATACATGGAAGCATAAAAAAGATACTTTAGACCATCTTAAAAATATATGCTTAAAAAAATCACCAGCTTTTTTATGGACAGAGATGAGGATTAACCTCTTGGAACAAAACGTGGAAAAAAGGCCGTACTCTGACTACATCAGGGCAGCTGGGAACAGGAAGTAAGGAAGTTCTTAGAAATTATAAAAATGAGGAGTTTGGGTGTTGTAAAAGATGTGACTATAAACCATGTTTTTTGCTCTTTAGAGACATCACTTGTATTGATGTATTAACAAAGATGTCTAATCTCCATGTCATATTTTCAAAGATGCCCATTGTGTCTTCTCCCAGTACCTTTTCTGTCCAGTGAAACCCATGAAAGTGTAGGTGTTCAGCAGCTTAGAAGAATCAGCTTTTGCCTGTATGTGGGAACTCTCTGTCGTCAGTGGTCATTTATTTATTATTAATTATTGATCCAGTAAGTTTTTTGGAGGTTTTTTTAATTCAAATTTAATACTTTTGCTGGTTTTCTGTCTATAGAAAAGGACCACTAGATGAAGATTTAGGGTTGCTGCCTACAGGTAACCTGTTACAGGTTAGATACTGAAGCACCAGCGGTCCCTAGGTTACAGCTACTGTAGTGGCTGTGATTTTGGTTTAGGTCAGTGAATGACTTACACTAAGTGGATCTAGGTGGGACTTCTGGGCTGTTTTAGGTCAGGGTTTGGCAGGGGTCCACATGCAGGACTGGAGTTAAAATTTGTTTCAAAACTCACCAAAGCACGTGTTAGGGTTTTGTTTTCAGATGCACTCAGAAGTGGGAAAAGGGAAGGCATTGGACTGAAATTGGGTTTCTTTACGTGTCAGTGCTTTTGTGTAGGGTAACGTCGTGCAGATCTTCTGTGGAACTGGCATTAGGTACGCCAAGTCTTTTACAAGCAACAGGAAAAAAATGGTTTGTTTTGGAGGCCTTTTAACTTTGAGCTTTCTTACTTTTATTATGTTTACACATTAGACTCTGGTGTAGCTGATTCTATGCAGCTGTGGAAAGCATTACGGAAACCTCACATACATGGATGGAACTACTAAATACTGAGAAGTTCCCCTGAAAGGGTATGATATGTTTTGGCTAAAACTGCTTCTTGGACTTACTCTGTATTTTTATGAGAACATCCACTGACTGGGAATGATAATGTGGGTTTTTACAAGCAGGCAAATGAGTTGTTCTCATTCAGCTCTTAAGTGCTGCGGCCTTGTCTCCAACCTCTGTAGCTGGCAGGGAACGTCTGTGAGAACAGAGGTAAATCGTCAGGCCTGACTTTATGGTTATTGGCCCTCAGCCACACGGTGAGAAAAGCGACTGAAGCTTGTTTTCCATGAACAGACGCTCAAACACAAAGCGTAAGAGAAGTGGCACAAGCAGCCGTTTTGCCGCTGGATGGCCGTGAGGAGTGGCAGTGCCCTCGTGCTGAGCGCAGGACAGCTGAGGAGCTGGGACAGAGATGCTGCCCTTGTTTGGAGGCGCAGGCTATGGTGGGGTGCACAGGTCTGGGTGTGACGGGAACCGGTGCACAGGCTGCTGCTCAGATGGGCACCATGTGGAATGTCTCCTTCCCTTCTGCTGCTTGGCGGCACGCAGACAGCAGAACAGCTTGGTTCTGTCTTCCCATTTAACTCAACACCTGTCTTTATAGCTTCCCGCAGCTGGCTGTGTCTCAGCTGAGCAGTTCTACCTGCACAGAAGCTTTGTGCCAAGAGGGGAATGTTGCGCCTGAGAAGGAAATGGCCTGACACACGGTTTGGATCTGTTGGTTGCTTGACACAAGTGAGTTGGCACAAGTCGTTTGTGCACCCTGCTCTCCGCTAGTCTCTGCGTGACTCCTTTTGGCTTGACAAACATGGATTAGTGGATTAACAGCTGTTATACTGCTTCATGCTGCCACCATGCCGTAAATCAAAGGCCCTATGAAGTTTCAGGGGAAAACATTCTAAGACTTGGCTCGGCAGTGGGCCACAGTTCGCGGAATGGAAACCAGCGACGGGCAGCCCTGCTCTCTGCTCCTGCTTTGGCTGAAAGCATCCCCTTTCGCCATGCATCCAGGTGAGTGACACCCTGATTTCAGCTTGGGGCTCTGTTCGCTTGACTTTTTTTGTTTCTTAATGTTTCGTGTAGATTTTTTAACATGGTGGGATTCCAGGCTTCAGTCTGATTTTTGGGATGGCAAGCTGGGAGAGCAATTGGTTTCCAGATGGAAGGACAGTGAGGGAAAAAGGATTTAACGCAAACCCACAGGCAAAGCTGCTGCGACGCCGATACCCGTTCCGCTGTCCTTTGGGTGCTGGCAGCTACGGCAGTGGGGTTTGGACCTCCACGAGAGGGGAGGCCGGGTGTCCCCCCGCAGGCCGCACGACCACCGCCTGCTGTGCCCGGGCCG
>Ga0065711_1013323_pt1 | contig 10951 bp, 12 predicted proteins | sample Hoacrofraction12_FD_59098 | JGI IMG/M metagenome (GOLD analysis project Ga0065711, IMG submission 59098) | Hoatzin crop microbial communities from Cojedes, Venezuela - Epithelial fraction 12 v2 (version 2) | ecosystem: Host-associated > Birds > Digestive system > Esophagus > Crop | place... | reverse complement strand
TACAGCAGCCTTCCACCTCCGCTGCTTCCCCACAATGCGACAGGACCCATCCGTGAACAGGGCATACTGTTTCTTATCTTCTAGCAGCTGCTTATACAGTGGGGCCTCTTCAGCACGTGTCACCTCCTCCTCTGGAGATGCTCCAAAATCTTTGCCTTCTGGCCAGTCCATGATTACTTCCAGAATTCCTGGGCGACTGGGGTTTCCCATTCGGGCCCACTGGGTGATCAGCACGACCCACTTACTCCACGTAGCATCGGTGGCATGATGCTCCCGAGCCGCAAGTGAGATTCCGCCACCAAGCTCCCCCCCACCGGAACACAGCATGACGGCACATGGTATAGAATACCCTGCTCTGTTTAGCCAGGTGGGGTCAGCCTGCCTGGCTATGTCCCTTCCCGGATTCCAGTGAAAATTAACCCTGTCCCAGCCAAACCCAGGATAAAAAGTAAAGGCCAGGAAGGCAAACCTGATGTGCATTGTTTAATGAGAGAGAAGAAATCATGGCTGAAACAATAGTGGCACACACGCTTTTCCCTAGTCTTCACCAGAAACGGCTGTTTGTAACCAGCTTTAAGGAAATTTTGTTTAGTAAAATACTAGCACCATGGGCTAGAGAAAAAAGTGTGTTAAACATTGTTTAGATAAAACATCTTCTTGAATAGCAAGCATATGAGCCACAGAGCCTTTTATAAATGGAGGGGCGGTGTTACATCGCAGCTGACTGAAGAGCAACCTTGTGACCTCCTACATAAGGGAGAAGAGTTGGAATGTATTTAGGTACTTGTTGCAATACTAGTCCACATTTGTCTGATTATTTTACAGTGTATAAACACACAGGAGCAACTGAAAGGTGGTCACTCATGCATGCAAGGTGGGAAAGTGGGGGCTGGAGAGCCAGAGGGCTCTGCTGCTGACTCCAGCCCCAGGCAAGCAGCAGGTCCTCTCCAGAGAAGGTGACACGAAACACAGACTTTCAAAAGGGCCTTGGTGATTGCTATCAACTGGAGTGCTGTGACAGGGACAGCAGGGCCATCAGCCTGCAGCTCTGTAGCAGTTACAAGTACCACTGAAACACTTGTGACGGCAGATGCCCTTCTGTGTGTTGCATTTGGGGTTTTTTTAAATCATTTTGTTGAGCTACAATTAGTTCTTTGCGATCGGGTGATGGGACTGAGGCTGATCTCTTTCTGGAGCATGTCCTGACCTCCTTTGTCATCCAAAGCTTTCCCCTCTGTTCCCGAGAGGAGCTATGGCCACAATGGGGAAGGACTCCTGTGAGTAACGGCTTCACCAGCAGGCTTGGACTTTGTGAATCCCCAAAGGCAACGGACGTGGCTGGTGCTACATCCCTGACTGTTGGTGTGCTGACAATCTAGAGTGAACTCTGGGGGGTTTCCTGACAGCAGCCAGATATACCCAGGTGTTTTCGATTCGACACAGGAAAATGTGTTTTATCACTCCTCTGCCACTATGTACAAGACTTTGAAAGATGGCATTGCTGGTATAAAGATCTGACATCAGTAGGGTTACCTTCTGTGCTAGATACTCTCTTGTTTTCGTCAAGTGGCAATGAGGAACAAGAAAGACTTGACCTGATAATCCGGTTCAAGACTCTAGAGGGAAAGTGAGGAAGCCTCAGGCACAGAAATCAGAGTGTAGATTTCTTGGACTTTCATCAAAGTAAGCAGGGGAACAGTTTTCCAAAAGTGTTTCTTGCCCAGTAAATAGCAAAGGCAGCGTTAGGCTTCCCCCAGTGTTTCTGTGTTGGAGGTTAGAGCTGGTTCTCGTGTACAGAGTTCGCCTTTTAAAATATGCTTTTGTGCAACAAAATGATGTCATCTCTTTTCAAAATTCATTTCCCTGCGGTCATTGCCAAAGGAAAGACTCTGCCACAAGGATCCTCTTTCCCCTGGAGAAGATTTGCACAGACTGGCAGCAAAGGCAGAGAGCTGTAGCGGGACTCCACAAGCTGGGCAATGCATGCTTCACCTCCGTCCTGCTGTGCCTGACATACACCCCATGTCTGGCCAACTACCTGCTCTCTCGGGAGCACAGCCAGTTGTGTGAACATTTTTATGACCACCCCCTTGCAAATCTTTTGAGCACTTCCCAAGGACTGTCAAAAGCTGGAACTTCATTTAGGAGAAAAGTAGCCCTTCTTTGTCAACCCCTCCAGTAGGTATTCTTTGAACACTCAAGCCTCAAAGCTACTTGTCGTATCTAGGTGCGTTCATCTTCAGCAAGGCACCTCTATCTAGCTCTGGGTCTCTGCTCCTGAAAGTTAAATTCTCTTTTCTTACTGCACAGAAAACTTGTGTCAGTTAGCATCCCTCTGAAGAAAGTTTTCTACTCACTAAAATGTCCTCAACTTCTTGGGACATTGGCACCTTGGGAGAAGGGGAGACTGTTCTTATAGCTTCAAGATCTCTGTTAGGTTTCCCATCACTATGGATATTTTGCTGACCTCAGAAGCTTGCTTCCCTCCCTCCGTCCCTCCGTCCCTCCCTCCCTCCTCAGGTCGCCAGCAAGGCTTCCATATGATGTGCATAATGGAAGCGCATGTTAACAAGGTCCTGCATTCCTCAACCCATGCCATCTGGCCTAGGGCTGTTGTCAGTGTCCTCACAGGTAAGTCACTTCAGGTACTTTTACACATTGTCTTTGGCTCTTGCAGGAGAGAACTACGAACTTCTTCTTTCTTAGGAACAGGAGAATAACCTGAGTTCGGCATGCAAAAAGACGCCCATGAGATCTTGTGCTCTGCTGTCGATGCCATGCAGGGAGCTTGTCTGAGTGGAAGAAGCGAGTAAGCCCAAGCAAATTGTATTTTCATTTTTCTCCTTTCTCACTCCTCCAGGCAGCCTCGTCTGTTACTGCAGCCCTGGAAGACTATTGCAACCTGAGCAGCTGGATGGCAAACTGCTTTAAATGTAGCAAGGAAGAGGATTGCTAATGGCATATTAGTACGAGATCCTGTGTGAAGCTGTTGTATGCCATTGAGCATAAGTAATCTTTTCACATAGGTTTAATGCACAATAATGAGATGCAGCTGTGTTTCTTATATGTGGCCTTCTGATACTGAACAGCTTTGAAATAGTGTAGGGATGTGTGAGACATGAAAGCTAGTGTGGTGTTCTGGGGAAATTCTCCCCCTCCTCAGCATCAGAGCACGCTGTCTTGCTGCCGCAGTGCTGAGGGAGAGTTCCTGCAGAGCCCGTGCTTTTCTCTTCCTTTGGATCCTCTGCAGGTTTTCTCCACTGTCATCATGTCTCAGTCCCACGACGCCTCCAGAAAGTGGACTCTTCAGCACCTGACCCAGTTTTGCCATGCAAATGGTCTTTGTCTCTTGGCATTCAGCGCCTACTCCAGGGGTCAAACCATGGTGCCTGAAGAAACAACAGTGATCTGAGTCTCGGGTTGTTCTTGCAGCTTCCTTGCGTCTTCAGTCTCATCCCATCGTTCTCTGGCAGCACTTGATACGACACGCAGGAGACTGAACCAGGACTAGAAGCTGGAAATTAGGTCATGCTCTTGCAGCCATGTCTGTCCCTTTCAGAGCAGTAACGAATCTTTATACCCTCTTGGTCCTCCATTTCACCTCTTTTTGCAGTTAGCAAGTCTCAGAGAGTGGACAGCTAGCAATTTACACAAGTGCCACAGTTTCGTTCCAGACAAGGAGGGATAAGAGAGGACCTGGTGAACTGCAGAAGAGACAGAACTCCACTGGGCAAACAGTCATGCTCTGCTAGGGCAGAAAGCAAAGCCCACTGGAGGAGAAGAGCAAGCACAAGATCAGCAACAGGAGAGGGAGTGTGTTCTGAACATCCTTTCGCCCTTGTTCCTACTTGGTGTAGAAGAGTAAATATGCCTGCTGGCGGAGAACCATCTTGATGTCGCAAAGAACCACAGACTCATCATTTATCTTGTACCACTGTCCATCTCTGGCCTGCAAAGAAAGGCAATGCTATCTTCAGAGGAATGGCAGGGGTTTTAAAAAAAAAGCATGGGCAGGACACCACTGAAGGACACGATACACGAATGCAAATCACAAAGTTGACTGTTACCTTTACAAAACAGTAATAGTGTCCTTCATGGCAGCTGGAACCTTCATGTACCAGGATGGCATACAAGGAATAGAGGAGCGGTTCCTCAGCCACTGCAGACATGTATGCACTAAGGTCCAAATATTCTGGATACTGCACAACCTAAAGAGAGACCAAGAAGACTCCAAAATTCTCTTGAGAGTCTTTGGGAAGCAGCTTGAGAAAACCTTGTCACTAAATACAGACTAGAGCAATAGAAATAGATGATCTTGGTTCATCAGAAAAAAAATGTTGCCAGCATGTGCAGTGCACTTGTGTACATACGCTGTTAACCTTTCTGCCAGAGAAAGCGTCAAATCTCATCAAGCACAGTGTCAGGGTATTGGAGGAGGGAAGGACTGTAAGCGTCTTGGATGCAGTGGCCAGCTGGGGCACCCTCTCTCTCCCTGCACTTCTGCCACTTTTTTGCCACTTTAGGAAGGGTCCCATGGTGCGATCCTCCACTCCAGAGCCCCTCGCATTGGTGGCTTCGCTGAAGATCAATGGAAATGCACAAAAGAAAGATGAATCAAATGAAGATAAGAGAGAGGAGGAAGAGGAGTTAAATTTTAATGAGGACATTGTTTGCCCAAATAATCACTTGTGCATATCTGAAATCAAATAGAGGATGATTTTGAGGGAAACCTGGGGGAAACTCAAGCAATATTTTCCAAAGGCCCCTGAATTCCCAAAGAAGAAAGTGTGCAGCTCCCAGTGCAAGATTTTGGAGCGCGAAGGACAGGAAAACAAAGCTCTGCATAAGATGGTGGCCAGCAAGCAGAAGACGTCTCTCCAGAACCTCTGTTTCACGATAAATGCAGAGTTTGCCTGGGCAGCTGGCCTCAGGAGACAGATGAGCTATATATTGTTTCACAGTTCTTTGTAGAAGAAAGGAGGGAATTTGGCAGGAGGCCAATGTGATATAGCTCTATGTCCTCGGTAGGAAACAGCACTCTTCTCTGCCCCCGTGGTGGCCTCCTGTTCACCCTGTACTTCCATGACCAATGAAGACTCCAAACTTTGAGTTCTAATATGTCCCAGAGGGTGGCAGAGGATTCAAAAACTCTTCATCGTGGGTTGTGTCATCAAAACCACCTAAATGCAAGCTGCTGGTACGGATCCTGAGAGCGCACTTTACACCTCTAAGCCCCAACTCTGTCCAGAGTGCAGAGAAGGGCTGTTATGCCAACAGCAGCGGGACCTGCGTGAGGACACCCAAGCAACCCTCTCCATCCATAAAGTGGTGGATAATAAAAGGAAATGAAGGGTGCTGCTCCAGAGCTGAATGTGAGCAGCTCAGAAGCTGAAGAGGAAAGGGAGGAAAACAAGCCAGATGGGGAGCAAGACCCACATTTTAACCAGGCCAATGGTGATGCGAAGTGCCAGGAGATCTTGTGCCACATGATCTTGCACCAGAGTTATAGCAATTACCAAAAGCAAGGCATCAGGTGGAGTAGCCGTCACTGAAGAGTCTGAGGGGAGAAAGCAGTGCTTGTTTCTGCTAATCAGATGCAGAAAGAGCTGAAAATACAGATTTTGCATGCATTTTCAGTTGCTCCCTTCAAACAGAATTTGTCAATCGTCAGGAAGATCCTGAGCGACGACACCACAATGCTCAGCAGCCTGGGAGTCATCCCCAAGTCCGTCATTTTATTAGACGCTGATGAACCAATTGCAGATTACACAGCGATGGATGACGTTATGCAAGTTTGGATGCCTCAAGAGGGATTTAAAGGGGCTGGTTTACTTGGACACTGATGGTTTTCTAAGCATTGGCAACANAGGAGCAGCCANAAGGGAAGAGGATTTTGGACATGGTAGAGCATTAAAGGAAAAAAAGATGGATACCCCNCCAATGCCTTGTGTCAAAGCAGATTGCACTGAAGGACTGTGGTGGTGCAACCTCCCGTCATATTTGGCAATCCCAGAACTAGCTAACCTTCCATCCTTGCTCATAATGAGCAGGCGTGACTGGCCAAAATCTCAAAACCAACCAAGATTGTATTCTTGCTTACACTGCAAGGATAGTTAGCTGATGTGACTGGCCATTTGCCTCACCTTTGAAGGAGAGCATTGAATAGGGACGACCTGGCACTTTCCTTGCCTTTGCTCAAGAGCTGTAGTTGGGCCAATCAGGTGCTCCCTGACCTCACCTGAAACTCCTGATGCCTAGAGTCACACCCGCCTGGTAAAGGTCAGAACTGTACATTCTGGGTAGTACTGGAATTGCATAGTTGCTGTCTAAATATCAGGATTGTATCATGTGGGTTGTGACCAGGATGGAAAATCACTGATGCCTGAAGTTAATCATCTTCAGACCCTATAAACAGCGGTACCAAGGAAGGCCCTTTGAGCATTTCTGCTCTGCAGCAGTCTGTGCCCAGTAGCTCCCTCTGAGTGGGACACTTCTCAGAGTAACTCACGAACTACCTGAGCTGCTCTCTTTGAGACTCAGCCTTTGCCTGTTGACAATTCATTTGATTTGAAGTGAGTATTTCACTGAACTCAAAGGGAATTTTTATCAATGTGTGTGTGTGAATAGTTTCAAAACATAATATCCTATTACTGTGATTGTAATAGTAAATTCTTTCTAACCACTCTGTAACTGCTAAGTTATCCAGTGATTAATACCTGCTAAATTCCTGTGATTCTCTTACTAAACTGTGAACGTACCATGAACTGCTGGTAAACACATCCCTTAGACATAAACCGATGTGGTCTAAGGCCGGTTCTGGATCCAGCCACACCGAGGCTCCTCTCTGAGAAGGAGTTTAGAAAGCAAGGCGGTCCATTCTGAACCTGGGGACTCAATGGAAGGTTTTCCCTATCACCTTACACTTTGCTTTTACCTCTGTATAAATAAATTTTCTACTCAAAACCTCCTTTGAATTGTATTTCACTTATTTAAGAAGTAATAGAGTGAACCCTGCCAATGAGCTTTGTAAAATCACGTTTTTCTTAGTTTTCAGGAAAATCTTTTCTTGCAAAACCTTTAAGTGATCATTTAAGCAACCTAACGACTTGTTTGCGACACAGGTACGGATGCTGCATGTGCTTAGGATGGTGTAGTCCTAAAGGAGCAGCTGTTCTGAGTTCTGGTCCCTTTGAGTAATACTTCCTCCTAACTGTCCCCAGAATAGGCCCAATTCTGTCCCTCTGAGGTCTGACATCTATTCTCTCCCCAAGCCTGACAAGTGTTACCATATATCTGGGCAGCTCTCCCTCACTTGCAAGTACCAGATCCAAGTGAACACCACCTTGGTTGGTCTGCCTAGTATCTCTGTTAGAAAGCTGACTCCAAGAACCTCCAGAAACCAAAAGGAGAATTTGCACCTGCTGTGTTCCCCTCCAATGAATGTCCAAGAACTTAAAGTGCCCAGTAAGAGTTGAGGTTGTTGACGCAAAGGCTTCCTCAGATTGCTTAACTAAGACTTTGTCCCCTTCCCCAGCCTGACTGCAGGTTCTTTTTCTCCCAGTATGATGTCACCCTAACTGGGCTCTCCTCTGACCCTCATATACAAGGCTTCAACCAATCTGTTCCCTGTCCAGTAGAGGAGCTCCATACATCCCATCAGCTCCTTCACACTGGAGGCATACCCCTCCTGCTTCTTCATGTCTGTCTCTGCCGAAGAGCCTGTATCCATCAGTTGCAGCCCCCATTGTTGCCTTCATAGGCATGGCGACCTGGTTCAGGAACGGCATGGCGACCTACCCCCCGGCCGCTCGGGCCATCAGCTCGCAGACACCAATGTGGTGGACAGCAAATGGCGTTTATTGATAAGTAGCACAGCATTATATAGCTTAGGTTTACAGCGTCACTTCCGTCTGCTTACGTCATGGGCTAAGCGCTATTGGCTATCAGGAGAGGAGCGGGGGGCCTACCTTTCCGTACAGCGCGACATCTTCCGACCGCCAGGCCCTAACTATCCACATTTCCCCCTCCTTATGCTTAACTAAATAGGCTAATATAAAATATAAAAGTTTGAATACTTAACCTTAAGACTTAAACTTAATATCTGGCCAGACTTAACCTTAATTAACCTTAACTACAATTTAAAAAATGTAAATATTAAAATCTTACGATTACAAAGATAAGGTACCTTAAACAAATGTATTTGTAAATTAGCTAAAATATGACAATCTTAAACATTCTATCGCTATTCTTATTCTTATTCTATATTTTACAGTAGTCTTAAAAAGCATATGCTATAAACTTGAATAAAAACATAAGGCACAGTAAACGGGTAGAAGTTGAGGTAAATTTTAGGGACGATTGAGGATAACACTGGGTAGGTACGTTTTTAAGACAGTTGATGGTGTTCTACTAACATAATGTTAACTTTCTCTAGCCGACTCTTGACGAATTACACGATTCCATTCAGTATACAGGGTCCAAAAATTAGTGTCATCACGATCATCGCAATCGGCCCTACTGTTATGTTTTCTCGATCACTTGCAAGGTCCCGTAGGATCCACCTGTATGGCTGATGGTGATGGTAATTTAGTTTTGCCTGTCCTATAGTGCCAAGCTCCAAAATCCAGATCACACAAAGGCATCGTAGCCCCCCTTTGCGGAGGCTATACTGCCGTTGTCTGGGTTCTGCCAGTGAGGAACTTCCAGGCTTGGACTGGACGTTTGCCTACTTGTCATCTTCTATTGCCACCGGGGTGTACGGGTTACGAGGGTGTCCGATGATCCGGTCTTGTGAACAAAAACTCACAGTTTTCATTAGTTTTATTCTGGCTAGTATGGTGTGAACAGCCACCTGGATTGGGGTTAGATGCTCTTCCTTCGCGACATGCTTAATCATGTCTGCGATACTCGACCCCGCTGGTAGTGATCGCAGGATTTCTTTGGCTGTCGAATTACACTGCTGATGTAAACATTCTGCTACGACTGGGCCTTTTGCCTCCGCAGGCAAGGCCGAAGAATCGACCGCTGCTTGGAGACGATCCACAAATTTTGTGAAGCTCTCACTTTCACGTTGCTTTATTGTGGACCATGGCGATGGTTTGGCAATGACTCTAAAGGCCGTGCGAATAGCTTCTCTGGCCGCACAAGTAGTTGCCATAACTTCATGGGCCTGCAGGCCCTCGGCTTGCGCCTGGGGAGTAATCATTGTGGGATCTGTGCCCATTAATCGCTGCAGGCTGGAGCCATGCAGTGGATGGTCTGCCCCAGTTACTTGGGCCAGTTGCTTTGCGCAGTTGTCCTCCCATTCTTGTTTAAAAACGATCATCCCTGCCCCGTCAAAGATCAATCTACAAGTTTGTTTTATATCGAACGGGAGCATATCGTCTCCCCTGAATATACCATCTATGAGGGCGGAGACCATGGCAGAATTAAGGCCTTTATCCACGATTGCCTTAACAATCGCTTGTATATCTTTAGGGATTATCGGTGTGTGGACCCTCTGTCCCCCATCCGTCACCCGGACCGGGAACGCTAGCGCAGCCGATGGGGCCCAGTCGGCGCACGCAATCTTTATTTTCCTCCAGTCCGTGAGAGGGATTTCTCCCCCTCGTGGTTCCTCTTTAATTTGGATGGGGATATTTTGGCTCTTGACTTTATTTATCTCTGTTTCCTTCTCTTCTAAGTTTAAATCAGTTACGAGCCACTCGTCCCCGCTAGTGTCTGAATCGGAGTCGGAACTCGACTGACTGGTGACTTCCGGTCTCCAGTACCTTTTTGCCGAGCTCCGGCCCCCTCCCCTATGGGCGGGGCCGCTCCTCCCCCCCGGGCCCGCCCCACCCTCCGCTCGGCGGGGTGTCCACCCCACAGGCGCACCTTTTGAAATGCACGCTCTGGTTGGCTCTCTGCCCCCCGCTCGCCCCCCTGTTCTCTTCCGCCTCCTGTTTGTGGGCGCTTGATAACTTTAGCGCTTCCTCCCTGTTATCGCGAAAGGAATTTTCGCCTCGCCCTTCTCCTTTGTGCTCGGCGCCATCTTGGGGCGCATAGGGCGGTGGTGTGGGCCAGACTTTATCAGACTCTGTTTCTTTCGCGGCGCCCCTAGCCTCCTCGGCTGACCCGCCCCAGAAGGGTTTAGCTTGTTTCTCTCCCTCTGTAAGCGGGTCGGGGTCCGGGAGTTGAGGGGACGTGTTGTCCTTTTGCTGATTTTTAGGCTCAGCAGAGCCATTATCGTCTGGGGGGTGCAAAGTCTGTGTGGCTGCCTCGATTCCCAATTTTGGGGTGGCAAATAAACAGTTATTTGCCGCCTTCCAGGTCTCCTGCTCTTGTCTAGCTTTCTGCAGGGCCTGCATGACTTTCCCCCACGACTTAAGGTTTTTCCCACAACCCGAGGACATCATCTCCTCGGCTAACGCTTTAGTACACTTATCCCACACTTCAGGGTGGAGAATATCCACCGGCTGGTCAATGACCCCAATTTGCAAAAGCCTCACAACTGCGAGTGTAAAATCTTTGGGCTTACAATTGATACCCCACTGCTTATGTAATTGCGATACGACCTTCACAAGGGCTTCCATCCTCCTTGTTGGTCCGGGAGCGTCTTCCCCGCCGAGCTGGTCCTGCCGCTCCGGCCGCCGTTCACCCAATTCCAGGCTAGTCTTTCCCGGGTTTCGGCACCACTTGTTGCCTTCGTAGGCGTGGCGACCTGGTTCAGGGACGGCTCGGCGACCACCCCCCGGCCGCTCGGGCCATCAGCTCGCAGACACCAATGTGGTGGACAGCAAATGGCGTTTATTGATAAATAACACAGCATTATATAGCTTAGGTTTACAGCATCGCTTACGTCATGGGCTAAGCGCTATTGGCTATCAGGAGAGGAGGGGGGGCCTACCTTTCCGTACAGCGCGACATCTTCCGACCGCCAAGCCCTAACTATCCACACCCCATCCCCCAGTCA
>Ga0065711_1050169_pt1 | contig 10952 bp, 12 predicted proteins | sample Hoacrofraction12_FD_59098 | JGI IMG/M metagenome (GOLD analysis project Ga0065711, IMG submission 59098) | Hoatzin crop microbial communities from Cojedes, Venezuela - Epithelial fraction 12 v2 (version 2) | ecosystem: Host-associated > Birds > Digestive system > Esophagus > Crop | place... | reverse complement strand
GCTGTGGAGTCTCCTTCTCTGGAGATATTCCAGACCCGCCTGGACACGGTCCTGTGCAGCCTGCTCTGGGTGACCCTGCTTCGGCAGAGGGTTGGACTGGGTGACCCGCAGATGTCCCTTCCAACCCCCACCATTCTGTGATTCTGTGAATTCAGCTCAGATCTTGTCATTTATCCCAAAGGCAATGACTGCCAAAGTCCAGATTCCTCGCAGAATCCAAAGTAAAACAATTATATTTTATACCGGGTACTTTGGCTGCTTTCGCAGTCAAATAATAAAAATACCAATAGCTGGAGCTCAGGGATGCTCTGTAGTTATTGATGTATAAATACACTTTTTTTGCCCTTGCATCTTTCAGTCCGATTGACTGAAGGAGGTGATTTGCACAATCACTTCGCTTTTATTTCTCAGTAATCACACGATGTGCAGACCCCTTAACTCCGGCTGGTTGATAGCTTTTATTACTCAGTCAGGGTACAACGATTTGCCTAATCACTGCAGTTTGATGGCTATTAGACTCATTCGCCGTGTTAGAAATGGTAACTCTGGGCTTAATGCGGTGGACTGGAGAGACCCCCACCTCGATTCCTTGCCCTGCCACAGACTTCTGATGTGATCTGGGTAAATTATTCACACTTTACCAATATTATAGATCGCCGTGCTGCAGCTGGGGGTTAAGATCCACTCACCAGCAAGCACAAAGTGATCTGATCCTTCAGCCGTGTGTCGAGCATCGGGATCGACAGACGCTCAGGCACCGTGCAAATTAGCCACGAAGTAGCCCACACCTCAGCTTCCTCTTGCCTTCAGCTGCCCTTTCCGAAACACTTGCTTTAATACAGTCGATGACGTGTTATGCATCGAAACAATCACTACTGTTAAATTAAATCATGTTGTAACAGCTGGAACTGGAAGTGAGAGAAAGCAACCCATCATCAGAGCCAGAGCATTTTTTTTTACTAATTTGCCCCCACATTTACTAATATTAAATAGAGATGGAACAAAAATCAAACATATTCATCAGAATTTTGTCATCTGGTCAAAAGTATCTGTCATTTCAGTCTGGAAAAGGAGTTCAGTCTCAGTTCATCGAATCAAGTAAAACATCCATTGTACTTCCAGTGAAATCAATATTATTTAAGCGTACGGCGAAGTGTTTTGTTATACGAAAGCTCAAAGTATTTCCAGATGTTGGTTCCGATTCTGCAATTCTTCATGCACGTCAGCAGTTAGTGGCACTACGCGGGGGTACTGCCACATGTGAACACACACTCGCAAGCTCAGGAATTCCAACATAACTTCTTTATTTCCCACCTCGATCTTTAAATTTTAAACCTCCTCAAAACTAGCAGCTTAACAGTTTAAAATGGAGCCATATCTAGTTACCCAGAGGCCCCCAAAGTTTGCAAAAAGCTTTTTTTAATTATACAAACCATCTTTTTCCGTGTGCCTATGAATAATAAAAAAGGCTGATCTTGATTTTTACCAAACTCCATACATACAAAGTCAATACTGGGCTGAAAAGATTTCATCCCGAAGGTCATTACTGTTTCTTAAGAAGCTGTGAGTGCTGGCCTATAATGGTCTCACAAATGGAACTGCCTTTTGTTCTCAGACATAACTTAGGGCATTATGGCAGTAGTTCTATAATTAAATACAGATAAATATGAGGGGTCGCAAACAGGCACGTCTAACAACCACCATCAGCAAGCAGCATTTCCTGGGCTACCTCCTTACGGTATCCAACCTATAAATAAATACTAACCTCAGTGAAGAGCTAATGTTTAGAATTATGGCTCTGGAAGTAAAAAAAAAATTGAGGTTTTAAAAGTAAGTATACAAGTTATGGCTTAGTATTTTTACCCCTAATTAAGATGTATTTACAAAGAGCAGCTGCTATCAAGCTTACATAAACTTGACGTGATTTTTCCCCTTTGTAAAATCCATCATGGCAACTTACCAACCGCACGAGCCTTATCTCTGAATCATCATGTTACGTGGTTGAAGGGAAAACCAACCAAAGTTGCTCGCATTAGAAGGAAAGCTTTTTTTTTTTTCTTCATTAAGGTGTTACGTTTCAGTGCAGTAAATTCCTGCGCTGCCATCTGCAGCGTGCAGTCGATCACCATAAAGGAGGGTTTTAAACCACCTTACAGATATCAAAGGATTAAACTTCAGGCTGGTGAAGAATTGTGCAGACCTCGGTATTTTTTATTCTCAGTTCATCGTTCGATATCGTCGGACAGGGCGTAGCTCCTCGGGCCTAACTATCCTCTACAGTTACCGAGACTCGAGCTTGTTGCATGCAAGTTTTCAGGATTACCTTAGCTTATTCCTGGTGAGCGAATACCAGGATCAAAGGCAGCCTTCTCACCGCTTCAGTCCCTACACCCGTCGCCTCGCTTGCCACCATCTCCCGAGTTTATTTTCTGGACTAGCTTTGACAATTTCCTCCTCCAGACATTCACCCATGGGCCTGGCAACGCCTTGCGAGCTGAAGATGAGCAGACTTTAAATATTCACCCTCAGAGTCCAGAAGGAAGCTTGCTACGTCGTGGTTTTACCTTAACAGGGCTCTGAACGGACACAAACCATCGTGCTATGTGGAAGGGGGCACTGAATCAAGGAGAATCCTTACGCCTGCCTGCCATGTACCAACCTCTACCACAAATAACTCCCTTAACTGAAAAATTCTGTGCCTGTGAAAAATTTAGGTTCTGTGACACAGTTAGGTGCTATAAATAAATCCCATGGCTACGTCTCGCAGTTAAACTGAAGCCTTTGTCACCCTTTAGTCATCACCCCTATTGCACCGTCGAACTGCTGCAAAGGTTAACGATGCATCCTGCGGATGTAACGCATCTCTCGTAAGCACAAACCGAATGTTTAACTGATTTAATGTCCAGCTGTTTGGTTTAACCACCAAAGCTGGGAGTGGCAGTAAGATTTTGTACATTTGCAAGAACAAGTGTCTGGTTCTTACCCTTCAGCAGTGAAGTACAGAAAAGATCTTGGTCTTGTCCGTGACTCTAAATGTGCCGCGCAGTATCATCTCTGCCCTGGCTCATTTGGAAAGTGAACAGAATCACAGAATCACAGCCTTTCTAAGCTTTCCTAAGATTGGTACCTTGAGAGGACATTCATATGTCTCCACATACAAAAGAAGATTGAAGAACAAAGGAAAAACAAAGACAAAATTCTGAATTTACACCTAAATTTATTAATGCCATTTCCTAAGTTTATCGTGCTTGGCTCTGTAACCGTTAATTGCCTTTAAATGTCGTCTGTTGTCTACCGCGTGCACACAGACACGCACACACACACGCTGCTCTTCATCTTCTTCTCATCAATAGTACAGCATCACATTATGTTACACCATATTGTACTGTGGTTATCGGCATCTCCACCCCAGTCACCGTTTGTGCTGTGTTCGTGCTGGAAGACACCAGTCCGCAACCAAAGCCCGTTATGCTCGGTACCATACAGATACTTTTCAGAGACGAGAGGCGTAGGGATTTGCCAGTCCATGTCTCAGCTGGAAGACAGTGGATATCAAAAGCAGGCCAACACGGGGAACAGGGCAGCAAGAAAACAAACAGACTTTGTCAGAGAATTGGAAGTCTCTGCTCAGCCCTGCCTTACTGCCGACACAGTCAGGATTTGCCGGCGTTGAGGCAGCGGCAGGTCTTCAGGAGGGATTTAGAGGAGGATGAGGAAACAGCTCCATGACTTGTGACAAGGTGGGGGGAATTTTGTCTCTGCGCTGTGAGTGGTGTGAAGGAAGAGCAGGGGCATTAAGGAGAGCAAAGAGAAGGGGTGCCTGAGGCTGCTGCTACGGGCAGCGGACAGCCAGGAGCAGCTCACCGAACAGAGGTGTGGGAAGCGGGAGACCAAGGCGTCACAGCGTCTTACAGGCGAGGAGCTGGCATTTGCCACCACGGACATGGTTCCATAGCACCCTGGAAAATGGGGTCAGTTGCAATATTTTGAATGGGAATATGGCTAATGTTAAAGGACCCTCCTGTGGCCGAGCCGCCGCCACCGATGGCTGGCATGGCCTCAGCTTCACAGTCACGTCTGGTTTCCACCTCTGCTAACAGAAAAGTTACTCAGACTGCCTTTTTGGGGCAAATATGGACGTGGTTCAACCGCCTCTGCAGCACAGGGCACGGATTTTCACTCGGGTCTGTGGAATGCCTAACACCTACGTGGATCTGTGCATGAGAGCCTCATCCTTCTGTGCCTGCCCTGAGTCTGCGTTTCGAAAAGCATCACGTACGGGACTGTGCACGAGCGTGTCGGTGTCACAGTGTGTCCCGCTGGGGCCAGACCCTCCATCAGCAGCTTCCCCAGGGAACGGCTGGCCTCATCTAAGCCTGGAAGAGGAGGAAATTCAGAGGCTGTAGCCTTCCTGTTCATACGTTTGGTGGACCTTAGAAAACATGAGTCCTGAGAGCATCACCTCCACCGAGGTTAGCTAAAGCCGTTAGCTAAGGCACAGCCGCTGATGCCAACAACCCTTCCAATCTGTTAAGTGCCCTAAGGATCCTGCAGATACTTCCATGCTCTGCAACACGTGAGCACAAAGGAGCAACAGACCACACCAGACCCCTTTTTTGAGGAACACCCACTGGTCAAAGGGCTTTTCTCCTGCTTCCTTCAACTTTCCATCTACTTGTATGGAAAACACGCAGGAGGTAGGCCAAGAAATTGGTAAGATAAACGGAAAAATCTATACCCCGCAGCTCTCGCAGGTTTCCTAGCAGTAATTAGCAACGGGGATGAAGTTGGGCTAGGCTGGCCAGATCCAGGGAGCACACCTACCCCGCTCCATGCCAGATCTCAGACTAACCCACCTCTCTAACTGCCACCAGCCAGGCTTCTTCCTTTGCAAGCCGGTGTCACGCCAGAGGCAGAGGTCATCAGCGCTGGAAAGGCTGCAGCACTCAGGTTGAAGGTTAATAAGATAGTATCTTCCTTCCGGCTGTAAAAGTGGGCAGATTACAAAAACCCTCATAGACCTGGGGATTTAAGAGACTGCAATCTGTCTGATAACGTTCGCATAGCCGCAGAGTGTACAGCTAGCAGGAAACCGCCTGCAAAAGGCTAGGTCTCGGCGCAACGCCTGGGATTCACATGGGGACAGAGGAGTTGGGAAATCTTTGTAAACATCACCAGAAATCCCCCCCTGCATTTTCTTCCCATGACTCATCCCACAGAAGGAGATAATATGGAAAGATGTGTGTCTCTACAGTAAATTTTTAACACATCACTGACGTAAGGTACATACATCTACGCTTTTTTCTCCGCTTCCATAACAAAAATCCAATTTTCCTGCATTTTCTAATACCAGTGTGGTACAAGTTCACAGTCCAAAGCTATGTTGGAGAAAACAAAGTGGGGAATGTCAGTCCACGGCCAGCATCCACCCCCGAATCCTCCATCCGCTCTTCCCTCCAGAAGAAAGCGGCTGCTGAAAGAAGCTGTGGCCGATCACTGCTCCAGCGCTGAATCGGGGGGTGTTACTGAGACAGCAAACGAGAAGAACGGTAACTCAGAAATGGAAATTGTCTCTTCAGAGACGGCAAACTCCGGGGATACGGTTTGACTGTCAGAAATGTAACTTATACACACCGGGCCAGTCAAATCCACCACTGAAATCTTATCATCAGAGCTACGGTTCCTCACCGTAGTATTTTCCACCACCACAAGTGTATTGAGATCTTTGGAGGAATTACTCGACATGCAGCGCCTGGCACAACAAAAATGGAGCAAAACAAATCATCAGGTGTCAGACAAGCACAAAGAGCTGTTTGTATTTTGAACCCAATCCAATTAATAACAGGATATAACCAATGGCAGCACAGAACTGATAGCTGGGGTAGAGCTCATTTCATTAATTACAGAGGTCACCTTTTCCTCTCCCCCTCATCTTCCTGTCCTTTAGCATAAAACAAGTCTTATGACCCCATCATCCTCCTCCATTTGCCTAGACGCACTCAAACTAAAGCTGAATAAAATTTTTGTTTGAAGAGCTCTCTCAAAACATATTGTTTCCTTTCTCGTTATAGAAATAAAGATCTCAAGGAACGTCCCTCTTCTTGTGACTTCAGGTTGTGCTTGGAAAAAAAAAATTAATGTGTTGGCGGTAGTGAGAAATTAGGGGCTTGAGTGTCTTAATTTTCTTCCATAAAATTTCAACACGTATAAATATGCATTCCAATAGAATGTGGGGAGAGGGAGAAGAATTTGGTCCAGATATAAAACAAAACCAAATGTCATTGCCCTAAAGAGTACTGAAGCTGGTGAGGGGCCTGGGGAACAAGTCCTGTGAGGAGCGGCTGAGGGAGCTGGGGTTGTTTAGTCTGGAGAAGAGGAGGCTGAGGGGAGACCTTAATGCTCTCTACAACTGCCCGAAAGGAGGTTGTAGTGAGGTGGGGTCGGGCTCTTCTCCCATGTAACTAGCCAAAGGATGAGAGGAAACTGCCTCAAGTTGTGTCAGGGGAGGTTTAGATTGGATATTAGGAAAAATTTCTTCACTGAAAGAGTTGTAAAGCATTGGAACAGGCTGCCCAGGGCAGTGGTGGACTTCCCACCCCTGGAGGTGTTTAAAAGATGTGTAGACGTGGCGCTTAGGGACAGGGTTTAGTGGTGGACTTGGCAGTGTTAGGTTTGCAGTTGGACTCAGTCTTAAGGGTCTTTTCCAACCTAGATGATTGAGTCTAAATTGGCATTATCTAAGCCCCCAGCCTAGCAACTCGCCAGCCACCACTAATGACCCCTGCTGCGGGCTAATGGAGAAAGAGCCCACGTGAAGGAGGACCCCACGGAGCACTGGGGCTTGGCAGGCTCTTCCCGCGGGCTCCCTGATCACACCCGGCTCCCAGAGGATGTCAGTGCTGCACACCTTTCCTTGGGGACCCCAGGTCCTCTCCTACCGCCCTAACGCTCACCTCCGGAGAACGCTTACTGCTACGCTGATGGCGACCAACAGCAAGATGCTTCCGCTGAGAGACACCATGACAATGTCGTAAGCAGATGGTGATGAACCTTGAAGAGAGTATGGAAATCACAGGTGAGTTTCGCCAACAAACAGCTTTAAGAAATGCAACCTGTCGTCAAATGACTCCAGGGTGTTACAGGCTGCAAACTGTCCTGCTGCGGACCGTGGATGCAGGGGAGTGACCAGCTCTGCGTTAGGAGGGCGTTCCTGGGAAACTACTTTTTCTTCAAAAATCTCACAGCTCAGTTAATTAACTCCTGAGTCTTTATAGAATCACAGAATAATGGAATGGTTTGGGTTGGAAGGGACCTTGAAGATCATCGGGTTCCAACTACCCTGCCATCAGCAGGGACATCTTTCACCAGACCAGGGTGCTCACAGCTCCATCCAACCTGGCCTTGAACCCTGCCAGGGAGGGGGCAGCCACAGCTTCTCTGGGCAACCTGGGCCAGGGCCTCACCACCCTCATGGGGAAGAATTTCTTCCTAATATCTAATCTAAATCTGCCCTCTTTTAGCTTAGAGCCGTTCCCCCTTGTCCTATCACTACACACCCTTGTGAAAAGCCCCTCTCCATCCTTCCTGTCAGCCCCTTCAGGCGCTGGCAGCTGCTCTAAGGTCACCCTGGAGCCTTCTCTTCTCCAGGCTGAACAGCCCCAACTCTCTTAGAATGATAACTTGAGCTCCAAAATGCAAGATTTCTAGATGCCAGCATAACATAAATGAGTTAATGTATTTAACATACATTTCAGCACCTACATTCCCACAAGAACCAGCTGATAAGTCAATGGATTCCTTCTAAAAGCAATGACACCAGATCATTTCAACAAATGCTTTTAAATTAAATAGCCACGTACAGTGTGTAGTACAGTCATTTTAGACAACTCATTGACAGCAAATGGCAAAAATTCTAATAAGGCAGCGAGACTTTTCATCTAAATCCCTTTTGTCAGGTAGATAGCAGAGATCCTGGGCTCCTCCGAGAGCCCTATGGCCCGGGGAGTACTGCTTTAAAGCAGCGCTGCATTTAGACTTCAAACAAGAACTGCCTTAGAAGAAATTGGTAAGTAAGTAATTCTTCCAGGCTACAAACTGGAATTGGTATCACCTCTCTTCTGGCCTTCCATCAAGAACATGCATTTGTATTGATTTGTTTTATTAATGGTGGTGGCAGACTTGGAAATTCCATCAGAGCTATCAACCTGCAGGTGTCTGGGGCTGGAGAATGGCACCTGACCAGCTGTCTGCATCTCACACCCTCGCAAGGTTTTATCTGCTTGGACTGGACCAAGATACCACCTTGCCCTTTTACAGACACTTCTTTCCAACAGATCACAATGCTGATACCGCACTTCAAAAGTTCCAAATGTCTGAAAAAGAAATCTATGGTCAAAATAGTAATCTTGAACAGAAATAAAAGATTTTCTTTGTGGTAGAAACGGGCAAAGAGCACACCCAAGCAGCCAGTTAAGACAACCTGCCTGAGCAGTAACTCTTCCAGCTGCAATAGCTGGGACACTTGCCATTACCTGCTCGCACCCACAGAGAGGTGCTTGCACTGAATGGTACCACGTAGCAAACGGACGCCACACCGCTAGGTTTCGAGCCAGATTTCTTCTGAGCTACAAAGAAAACGCTGGAGCCCAAAGCAGACCAAAACATGAAGATCACAACAGCTAGGTCATCTGTCAGTCGCAGCCTGTGGGCAAAAACCGAAACCCCACACACTCTTGTCTACTCCTGCAGACTGAAGTAAAAGCAACTGAAGCCTGTTGCTACCAGCAGCTTATGTATCTAAGTTGGTAAGGGCAGAAGCAGGAGTGTAACCACAGCTTCCACACGACGCAATCACCTCCCACAGCAGAAGAACTACGGGCTTGTTAAAACCTCTGCCGTGCAGTGTCCTGGCATCTGCTTTTTCCATTCAAAGCCACGTGGGTGACCTTCTGTCAGGGTCATCTACCAAAAACTCCAACTAGCTACCTATGTGTCACCATCCTGCTGCTGCTGGCTTCTCTCCAACGCCCAGCACCACTCATGACTGCTTGCCGGGCTCACTGCATCGTTCAGCTGTGTCCACTGCCCATGAGAGAGAGGTCTGTGAAAGAACCAGGATGAAGCACAGAGGTAATATATAGGAAAATCTCAGCTAGGAACTCCAATTACCGCTCCAAAGGCACATGCTGTTGTAAACACTTTAATTACTCCATGAAATGCAGCTATTTCTATACCTCAGCAAACAGAGGTTGAGCACTCATAAATTATTTCACACCTACAGTGCAAACAGGCTGAGCACTATGAAATGAACCTCTGAATTTCAACTCGCCCCACTAGACCAAGTCCCCCCCCAGTTTAAATATTTTCCTGAACTTTCACCCAGCTAGAGCTGTCTACTCCGAGAATTAAAAGGTTAAAAGGTAACTCATTTTCTAATTTAGGAGAGTTGCCAAAAGGGCTGATTCATACAAAAACTCTCAAATCATACAGGAACCAGGTTTCATTTCCCTGCTTCCTGAGGGCCCACCAGAAAGGTGAAAGAGGAGTCACCACAGAGAACAGGATCAGTTTTGAAAACCGAAAAGCAAGTAGAATATCTGGTTATCAGTCTCAGGATACAAGTACAACAACTCCAAGTGAACATAAACTTTCCTCTTGGAAACACTCCTAATTTTACACCCACTGATGGCACATACGCACCGTGGCAGCCGATAACGCGCTATGCCCATTACAGCCGACGCCAAACCTTCGGGAGATGTCCCAAAGGGGCACTCTAGAAACATCAAGTGGAAGCGGAGAGCATCTCTGACATTTCCTACTGCATCTCCCCCACCCTGGGTATCCTTGACTGAGAAACAGATGAGAGCAAGGAAACAACCAAAAATGGAAATGCTCTAAAGGGAGTATCTAAAAGATTAAAATGACAGTTAGATTCAAGACCCTTTATTCCCAGACCTATTCCTAAACCATCTGAGACTACGTGGCTGTGTCCATTTTCACCTCGCTGGCATTCAGTCCTTACCTCTACGAATTAAAAATATTAGAAAAAGTCTAGGACTTTTGAATGTTGCACAGAGAATCCATATTCTTCTTGAAGAGCTTACCCTTCGAAGAACAGAACATAAGAGAGCACTCCAAATACCCATAAAAAACACACGGCTCCAGCGGCTGGGCTGGTGTAGCTTTCAACCCCCAGGGAAAAAGCAGCCACCGAGAAGATGACTCAGGTACTCAAAAAGCTACCAAAGACCATCACAGGGATCTGGGCAGAGCCAGACCACAGGAATCACGTCCTGTGTTCCAGCTGTGCAGCCTCCGTCCAAGGCAGACCTGCTCCCTGCAGCACCACTTCTCAAACATGCTGCTTTCAAGGCATCAACATCTTGATGTAGCAGCAGCGATCATCTGCTTGGGTCTCACGCTTGTCTAGGCAATGGAGAAAAGAGCCTTGTGCCTGTCAACCTGGTCGCTGTCATTCATCTGAAACAGTCTGCAAACTCTAAAGGTGCCAAAAAGAGATCATAGAATCATAGACTGGTTTGGGTCGGAAAGGACCTTATAGATCATCTGGTTCCAACCCCCCTGCCATCAGCAGGGACCCCATCCACCAGACCAGGGTGCTCAGAGCTCCATCCAACCTGGCCTTGAACACTGCCAGGGAAGGGGCAGCCACAGCTTCTCTGGGCAACCTGGGCCAGGGCCTCACCACCCCTCACTGTGAAGAATTTTTCTCACCTCTTTCAGCCTAAAGCTATTCCCCCTTGTCCTATTCCTCCGGGCCCTTGTAAAAGTCCCTCTCCAGCTCTCTCGCAGGCCCCTTCAGGCACTGGCAGCTGCTCTGAGGTCTCCCCGCAGCCTTCTCTTCTCCAGGCTGACCAGCCCCAGCTCTCCCAGCCTTTCCTCACAGCAGAGGGGTTCCAGCCCTCGGATCATTGCTGGGGCCTCCTCTGGCC
>Ga0065711_1050167_pt1 | contig 10952 bp, 7 predicted proteins | sample Hoacrofraction12_FD_59098 | JGI IMG/M metagenome (GOLD analysis project Ga0065711, IMG submission 59098) | Hoatzin crop microbial communities from Cojedes, Venezuela - Epithelial fraction 12 v2 (version 2) | ecosystem: Host-associated > Birds > Digestive system > Esophagus > Crop | place... | reverse complement strand
TCCCATGGGGAAAGGCTGAGGGAGCTGGGCTTGTTTCGCCTGGAGAAGAGAAGGCTGAGAGGGGACCTTATAAATGTTTATAAATATCTGAAGGGTGGGTGTCAGGAGGATGGGGCCAGACTCTTTCCAATGGTGCCCAGTGACAGGACAAGGGGCAACGGGCAGAAACTGAAGCATAGGAAGTTCCAGCTGAACATGAGGAGGAACTTCTTCCCTCTGAGGGTGACGGAGCACTGGACCAGGCTGCCCAGAGGGGCTGTGGAGTCTCCTTCTCTGGAGATCTTCAAAACCCACCTGAACAAGGTCCTGTGCAGCCTGCTGTAGGTGACCCTGCTTTGGGAGGGGGATTGGACCAGATGATCCCCAGAGGTCCCTTCCAACCCCTACCATTCTGTGATTCTGTGATTGTAAACATTAAAACAGTGATCCTTGCTGCAGATGCAATATGACTGGAGGTGTCTGGACTGTAAAGAAAAATTGGGCAGTTTCATGAACCCCAGATCTCACTGTGGTGGCTTATTTGCTGACCAGCACCAACCTAGTCGCTTGCTCCCCACCCTGAATGGGGGATGGGGGAGAGAATTGGAAAAGCAAAAAAATTAGAAAAAACTTGTGAGTTGAAAGAAAGGGAGTTTAATTACAGTGAAGGAAAGAGATGGGACAACCGCCCCCTAAGTGACGCAAAGGCAATTGCAGTACCTCCCAGAAGCAGCCTGATGCCCAGTGAGTCTCCAGACTACTTTGGAAAGACCGTCCCTCGGTGTTTATTGCTGAGCATGACATTACGTGGTATGCAATCTTTCTTTGGTCAGTTCAGTTCAGCTGTCTTGGCTTTGTCCCCTCCCAACCTCTTGGCCATCCCTAGCCTGCTTGTTGGCATGTCAGAGTGAGAAACAAGAGACACCTTGACGCTGTGCAAACATGGTGCACCAGCTGCTAAAACACTGGTGCGTTACCCACACTGTTTTAATCAAAAATCCAGAAGAGAGCACCTAATGGGCTACTATGAAGAGAATTAACTCTGTCCCAGTGAGACCCACTATAGTCATTGATCCGTCTTAGACACTTCTGAAGCACACTTTCTGTCGTATGCAGATGCTGAAAGTAGCATGTATAGACTTGTTAACTAAGGTTTCAGTTCTTCATCTGTGTTCATGGGGAGTAGTGCGTTCATCTTACTTGTGCAGGTTCTGCATATGTTGGGACTGCTTATAGGAAAAGGCTCAGAATCAGCTTTACACTCTAAAATCGCTGACAACATCTCGTTTCCTTTTCTGCTGCATTGCTGTCTACGAGGTGGTGTAGCTGGACAGACGTCATTGCTATCTAAGCTTCAAAGCACTTTTACAATTGAATCGGTTCTTGGATGGAAAAATAAAGTTTTACAATTAATCTGAGAAACTCGGAACCTCAAGCAAACTGTGAAGTTTTATTTCATAGCTGCTGAAGTTCTATCATGTGTTTTTAAAGCCTACAAGAGTCTGAATTATCAGGGGAAGTAAAATTTTATAGTGAAACTACTGCAGTCAAGCCTATTGCAAACCTCTGTTAGGGTTAATTGTCCATTGTTTCTAATTCCATTTCTCACATGTTTTGATCTTACTCAGGAAAGGCATTGTGGAATAATGGCTTATCTCTTAATACTGTTTTAAAATTTTTTTTACCCTCTTAGGATGACATTTTTATCTATCAAGTTCTCACCTGCTGAAACTTTGAATAGATATGTGTGAAATGAACCTGATTTTCCTTTGCATCAAACCAGTTCCAAATGAACATACCTCTAACTGGAGTAACATGGTGGTAAATCAAGGTGAATGTCTGCAGTGTTCAGGTGAATAAAAGAGCAATTTGGAGTTGTTCTCCTAAATCTGAACTTGCCTTTTGATTTCCTGACTATTTCTGCTCCAGTATTAGTGATATCTGATCAATCTAATTAAGTTGGGCTTTGTGCTAAAAGAAAATAAAATGAGAATTTTTCAAGAAGTTGCCATTCCTTGTCACACTTGAGTTTTACTTTTGACATACTTAAGGTTAAATTATACCTAGAGGTGAAATTTCCAATGTTAAGACCTTCAGAAGTTAAAAATTGGTTTGGGTTCAATGTCTCAATTAAGCAAAGCTTCAGACAGTAGTTGAGGATTTCACTCCAGGTGTCATGGGCCTGAGTCAGCCTTTGATTCCAGTGATGTAGGAAGGATGCCAGGTGAAGAAACACCCTGTGGGGCACAGCATGTGTGTGAACTGAGCCTAAGATCCTCTAGCTAGACAGCATGTTCTGCTAAAGACTTTTTTGACTTTTTAGCAGACATGGCTGGTTAGAGAGGTGCTGACTCTGGAAGGGACATGACATTTCACAGTGAGCAGTTATGCATACCCAACTGCTTGGAATAAAATTTAGCTTCCTGTTATTGGACTGTGACTTATCCAGAAATGACTAAAGAAAAGAATGTATGTTTTTTAACTGTTTAAAATACTGTAAGTGCAGCATAGTAAGATGATAAGTGGCAGTGGTAAAGTCAGGGAAAATCCTCTTCAGTTAATGTTATCATCTCTGGAATTTGCAGGAAGTAGTCAAGAATGAAAACCTTATTTTTCTTCTTTTTAAAAGATTGAAATAATGTCATTAGACTGTCTTGAACTTCGCTTTCTCATTTTTATTTGTGATTTCCAAGCCTGGCTGGGAACCAGCATTTTATGCTAGGTTACCCTGGCATGATGGTCTGTGCTCTTCATGTATTTTCTGCATTACCTATTTGTCAAATGCCTGTGAGACAAGGTATTCTTTGCAGAAAGACGTACTACTTTGTATTGGAAAAGCTATTATGAGTAGCTGCTAACATAAATATTGACAATGTTTAGGAGAAAAAAATTGCTTCCCGTATCCAGGCTTCTGGCTGCTACCCACATGTCTCGTCAGGGGTCACCATGTCTGATTATAACAAAAGAGGTTTTCTCTTCTCTTGGGGGATTTACTAAGAGCCACAGATGAAATGCCCAAAAGAATTGCCCAGGGATAAATTGCTTATTCATGTTTTAAACTTAGTTGTGCAAGACTTTTGTAATAAAACATAATATTTAAGTAAGTATGGTTTAGATAAAGAATACTTAGATATACTTAAAATATCCATTAGATATGTTCTAAAGGAAATCAGAAAGGATTTAGTTTATGAGAGTGAAATGAGTATGTGGAAGAAATGCTGTTTTTTCATTAGTCAGCATATCAGTTTCTAGGTTTGTTCTTAATTGTAACAGCTTCCACTTGGAGTCTGTGATTTGTGGAACTAAACAAGTGTGCCGAACATGACCCTCTTGAAAGTCATGTTTTTTGTCAAATGATGACAAATAAAGCAATTAAAATAAAATTTAATAATAAGAATAAAATGATTTAATTAATACATTAATTTTACGAAGTTTTCACTGAAACAGATTCTTGATTACTCCACTTTCATTCCAGAACTGAAGGGCCAGGAGGTTCTCCAATAACAGCTGGGGATATAGTGTGCATTTGGCATGTATGTGTATGACTTTTGTGCAGCTACCTGAATAGAAAATATATAATCTTTTGAGGGGGAGGGCAGTGGGAAACAAGGAATTTTTCCAAAATGGTTGGTGGACTTAAAAGCACAAAATGAAGTCATTGAGGTGCTTATGAAAATCCTACTCTGCAGTGCCAATGCCAGGCTTTGGTTGAGATTTAGAAAAAGCTGGGAGGATGGGGAGTGGGTAATGCTTTTGGCCTTATGTTCTTGGAATTAATCATCTATTGCAGTAATCACAGGGGAAGGGAGAGGAAAAGAGCTGTAAATCCATTACAACTGCTGATCCCATCATTGTTAAATTTGTATTAAATGCCTGTGGAATCTTAAGACAGACTTTTACTGTTTGACATTTGGAAGACTAAATGTTAATTCCAGTTGGTGTTTCTTAGGGAGACACATATATATTGATGTGAAGGCAAATGACGTTAAATGCATAGCCACTTCCGTTCAGTTTAAATGCTTTGGCAGAGTCAGACTGAAATTCCAAATTGTCCTTGTGCTAGTAAAGAACAATTGCTGTTGTTGTCTCTTGCATAGATAGGCTCCTGTGCCTGTTTGCGCTGGAGAAAGGAGGCCAAAAGTAAGGGATGATGAAGATCTATCATCTACACAAATTCTTATTTATTTTAGAGAGAAGAAAGAGCCTTAATAAAATGTATTTGTTACTGTTACTCTAATAGTTAGACCAGATAGTACACTAATTCAGCTTTAATTACAGTTGATGAATTTCTTCAGTCTTGACCACATGGCATGTTAGGAAAATTGTTTGTCTGAAGCACCTTTGTTAAATGAGAAAAGACATATATATTGACCTTAATCTTGAACTTAACTGAAGGTAATAGCATTTTTCCCTGTTTTGGGGCTAGTTTGTAGCAGCATTGGAGATTGGAGGCTACAAAGGAATTAAAGATTTTATTTACTGGATATTATTCACTTTAATGAGGAACCAAAATTCTTCTTAGCCTAACTAAAGCTAAACTACTTTTTAGCTATTTGTATGAAGATTTTCCCTTCGCATGTGTCACTGGTACCTTTAAGTCCTTTAGGTCCCAAAGAGCTTTAAAGACTTTTGTTTCTAAAATATTTTTACAAATGAAAAATAGATTGTTTTCAATTTTAACAAATGTACGCTGTTCTTTAGGGAGAGTTTACATGCTGAAACGAAATTTCGTAGTCTGAGTACTAAGTAAGTGTTGCTATCATTTCACTGAAAAACTGCCCATCACACCGAGTGGCACCCTGCAAGGGTCTGTTTTCCTTGTTCTCATCAGAAGACGAGCTGCATGCAGCTAGCTCAGATGTCGGTATCTACATCATGGTTGTCTGCAAGATGAATTTCATCCACTTTTATTAAATTGGGGTGGGGTAGGGTAGGTACTTTTCCACAGTTCTTATCACAATGTTTTTTGTTTTTTAATTAAACCCCTCAATCTTCTTTTTGGAGGTGACCGCTTATAGAAAGTTTTACTGAAAGATATGTGTGTCCTCTTTCCCTGCCACGTCTTGTATTAAGCCTTTTTTTCTAGCTGCTTTTGTTATGAGCCAGGTCTATTAACGTTTCAGGAGTAATACATATAGAGAACATGAAAATGGTCCCTGCACCGAAGAGGTGTAAGTTTAAATATAGGAAAAGAAACAATGGACAAATAAAGTTCTTGTTGAACTATGGGGGCATGATGATGACCTTATTGCAGCAACAGCCCAATATGGTTAAACTCTTGTTACAGGCTTTTATGTTTTGTGTAGAAAAAGAGATTTTGCTGAAAGCTGGGCTGAATGCCCAAGTGTAACATAGCAGTTATTACCAGGTGACAAAAGAAACCCTCCTTGAGGTTAAACTGTAGCCTGTTTTGGAGTGAAAGGCCTGATGGTTGTGTGAGTAAGCAGTGGTGTTCAGTCTTTTCTCAGGTGGCCGGTTTTGCGTGATCTGGTGGGGTGCCTTGTTGAATACTTGCCTGAATGCCGTCTTGTTGGAAATCAAGCCAAAGGATGTGCTGTTTGGTTTCTTCAGTAATTGCAATGAAGGGGCATGGACAGCAAAGCAAGCATGTTACAGATTAGACGATCTCGTAAGGTTGTAACATGCTTTCAGGGCTAGTTCCGATGTATGTCAAAAGGCTAGCAAAAGTCTAATGCAGCACAGAGTTTTATTAGGAAAGAAGATAGTGATACCTTTTTAGTATGCTATTTCTTTTTCTTCTTGAGCTTTCATCAGAATTCCTTTATTTCAAGCTGCCATCGTGTGAGGAAATGAATAAGAGCGTGTTCTATGGAAGCATCTGTATTTAGATTTCAGAGAGAACTACCTGCCTATAACTTCCACTGACATTAGTTGAACCTACAGGTGCCCAGTACGTCTGAAAACCAGACCCTATGTCCGTCTGTCTGTCTGTTTTTTGGGTTTTTTTTTTAGTTTTTCTTAGTCTAGCTTGAAGAGTAAGTGCTGTGAATCTGAGTTGCTGAAAACTAACAAATCTTAAAACAGAAAAATACAAAGTTACCTTCAGACTTGGGGGGGAAGTGTTGGTGTATTGTGTTTGTGCTGATTTTGTATCCCTGTGGTAGCAAACACTAGAAGCTCTGCCTGAAGTGGGGAGATTTGGAAACGTGCATGTGAGTGTCTTGAGGTTGAATGGACTAGCATAAAAAAAGAGGAAAAAAACCCCCATCTACCTGCAGTAGTGTCCACTGAATACATGCTCCACTGATTTTGGAGGGCATTGACAAACTTCTGGCATTCTGATGTAGGGCAGACAAGGTGTTCGCTTGATGTCCAGCATTTCCTACCTGAACAGAGTGCAACCCAAAAGCCAGCGCAGCCCCAAAATGTGACAGCCCTCCTCTCCCTTCTGCCCCCCTCTGGGTGCTGCTACAAACATTTGGGTGTTGTGAAGCAGGTTAAAGTAATTGCTACCCCTTGAAACTGGTCGTTGTTCCCCTTTTGTCACCGGGTTCTTTCCACCCTGAAGCTCTGCTGCCCCGTGGCTCTGCTGTTTGGAGGGGCAGCGTGGGTGGGTGTGAGGAGGAATGACTGGGGAATGGGATGAAGGGATGCCAAGGGATGGGCTGAAGCGGAGGGAGAGCCCAAGGGAAGGAGTGGGGGCTGCTGGGGGAATTGGTGCCCCCTCTTCATTTAGTGGCACCAACTTCGTGTGAAATCATGTCTTCTCATGCCTGTTCTAACAGACAGGTCTGCTTCTGATATGACCTCTTAATCCTCAATGATACCATCAGTGCTTGAAGAATCACATAGAAGATATTCTGTTACTTTGCAGTAAACTGTTTATTTTGCCATTAAAATTAAGGGGCAAAAGTCAGAGCATGGCTATGGCCCTGTGCTGCCAGAGGCGTTGGTTACCCTCTGGTCCTGGCATGCTGTGTAGTTCTCCTCCTGCAGGTATAGAAGCACTCAGGTAACTGAATGTTGCAGCGTTCACTTCCTCCTGCATGTGATTAACTAGATGACAATCTGATTACTTCATTATTTGCTAACATGTTCTATGCTATTCCATTGCATGGTAGTTAGTTTTGGTATTAAAAATAGCAAAGTCAGCCACAAAATGTTAGAACAGCTGTGTGGGTAGTATTTTAGCTAGACAAAGGGCATTTCTTTAACATTTGAAAACTAAAGTTATCTCATGTGTAACCCTATCAAAGTCAATGCAGCATATATTTCAGATAGATGTATCTCAGTTTTGTAACATCCCTGGTAGTTTGCAGAAGTATAATAACAAAATAGTACAACAGCTCAACCTATTTGTGAGTGTATGTGAGGACTCCAATTTCAAGCTTTTAAATTTATTTTTAACTTTTCATCAATAATTAAACATGGAAATGGAATTTTTGGATTTCAGTAAAACTCTTATTTTTGCATCAATTACCTCACTTTTATTTTTCTGCTGAGTGTGGGCATGTATTTGCAAAGTAATATGCATTTTGTTGTGTCATCTTGTTTTGAAGAGCAAGACTGGCAAGATAAAGAGAGTAGATTTTTCTGTCTGCCTTGGTCTTTAAGAGGAAAGAATCCTGATTCTCTTCCTTCCTGTGCTAGTATGATAAGCTCAACAAACCGACGTGTATACTTGCTAGCATAAGGTGAGTTTAATGAAAACGCACAGCACTGCATGTTAGTATCAGAATTTTATAATGTATTTTTAGTAGCTGTTCAGTCATGGCCTTTTATGAAAGGTATTTAGTTTTTTTGAATTGCATAGCTTACATTTCAGAGGTTTATATTGTGGGACCACTGCCTTTTTCAGTTGCATACAAGACTTCTGGCAATTCTAGCAATTATGCACATGAGAAACTTATATACAATATGTATATTCTTTAATAGGCTTTGAACTTCTTTGAAAGGAGTCATTGCAGAGACATAAAGTGGTTCTCCGAAATACTAGCTGAGGTGCTCCAGTGCTCCCTTTGTGGTCCCTAGGAACATCTGATTAAGGCTGTTAGGGTTATGGAGTAAGAGGTTAATAATGTGGGGTTACAGCGCTTGGCAAAAGGTCGTGGATTGATTGCTGAGTATTTCTAATTTTCTGCTAAAACCCGACAGAACTTGGTCAGTTGACCTGCTTTCTAAGTTTCTCTGTTTTGTAGCTGTACGTAATGGTATTGCCTTTAACTCTAAAGCCACTTCTAAGCATTGTATTTTCTTTGTAAGTGCATGAGAAGTTAGAGAGTTTATGCAACTGCTATTTATTTAGTATTGGAACATGAATTTTAGGTTGTTTTTAATGGAGAACACTTTGCATATAAATTACAAGTGCAATTCTCTACTGTTTGGGGTGAACAGCAAAAAGACAAATCTTTTAGATTGGTATGGTGAAATACATGTGATATAGATGGAGATGTGGTGCACTTCCATCCATCGTGGCTTCATCTCTTTTAGTATCTAAATGATAGTGCATTTGGCTTGATGCTTGCTCACTACCTCCATGTATTAGCTTCGTTTTTTAAGGTCTTGACACTGCTTTTATGCAGGTTTTTCTTCAGCAGAGCTGAATAGTGACATCTGTCTGTTTTGTTGTTAAAAATAATTTTGGACTGGGGAATAAACTGCAGAGCATGAGTGTTGGGTACGGTGGAAGGAAAATGTAATAGTAGTTAATATTTTTTGATTAGTATTCTCTTTTTTGACTGTATCCTACAGCTACTCTGTCATGCATTTATTGGTACAGATAAAATTTCCATGATCATCTATCTGTTTTACATTTAAAGTGAATTTAGATTTTATGAAAGGCTGCAGGAAGTTATCTGCATTGGCAGAGGTCTGTCTGAGCATCCTACAGTGTACATTTTTTTGTCTATTTCATGTGCCACAGCTCTTCCACTGAGGAACCACATGTGAGAATGAGAAATAAATGAGTTGGGGCTGTTCAGCCTGGAGAAGGCTCTGGGTAGACCTTAGTGCTTTTCCTTTACATTTAGCGGCATACGCCTAATCTAAGTACTACATAAACTGATTCAGTCAATCAATAACCCAGGGTGAGGCCTGTTTCAGATACCCTGAGGGTAAAAGCTGTAGAAACATTTGGATGTGTGGGACTACATTCTCAAAAATCTGTATTCACCTAGCTCCTGTGCATCTCGGGTAGTCGGGCTTGCTCTCGTCTGTGGAAGGAGCCCGAAGAGTTTCCTAGAGAAGAAGATGGGTTAATGCTTTTAGGCTCAGGTCAGAGGTCTAATTTCCTGGTTGCTACTAAGCAAAGAGAGAGTATTTTTATATGGTATTCTCAGATTTTGTGCTCTCTTTTGTGTGCTGATTGTACTTTACACTTCTCTTCAAAACTACCAAATGTGTACACCATTAGTGGGGGTCATTTTGTACCTGGTATCTTGGAAAGCCACAATGTTTGAAGTTGTGCTCATCTACCTCTGCACATGGCATAATACATCTAGAACTCTACTGGAGTTAGAAGTTTGAAAATATTTTAAAAAATGCTAGCTTCATTTCTGACTGATATTCACCACCTGAAAATAGCTATGGTAGCTCAGCATAGTAGAAAAACTTCATAGATTATTATTTGCATGTAACTTCGTGCTGCAGCATACACTGTCACTTTTGAAATTACCATCAGTTTAAAGTTACTTTATTAATGACAGTTTTTTAGGTATCTGTTGGAATCATAGTTATCCCTGTTGTTGTGTTTATCTCTTTACAAAAAGAAACTTTAATAGCTGTGGCTGAAGACATAACAATGTTCATTCATTTTAAAAACAAAAAAAACCCATGACCCCCTCCCAGCCCCAACCTACTGCAACTTACTACAGCACAGTTTTATGTGCCGTTGTATGATACTATTTATTGTTGATGTCTGTGGAGTTAAATATTTACTTTAAATCTTCTTGGAAGACACAGTGAGTTCCTTGCGGTCAACACACATCTTTAACAAATATAAGATCATGTTTTGATTTGCTAAGTAGAGCCTGGACAGTGTTAGTTTTCCTTGTAATGTCTAGTGAAAGGAAAGCTTTGCACTCGGAAATGAAATATATAATTTATGCACTGACAAACAAGTGTACAATGACTAATAGAATTTTGCTTCTTGTTTGTATGCCTTATGCATGTCTGTAGCTACAGAGGACAGAGAATGTACTGTTGGCTTTTTTTATACATGCTGTTTTTCCATGAGATTGTTAGTAAATTTGTACTTCCGTATTCTGGTGTTGTCTTTGAAATCTTTTATGCATATTATTTAAGTAAAGATTCCTGTGAAGAATCATAATATTTAGAAAGAAATGGGATATTTTGAATCTAGCTTTTACCGTGCTGCTTCTTTTTTTCAGTGAATTGCTTTTGTTTCTGTAGAGCTATAAAATATGTCATATTTGATGATATTATTTGTTCCCCCCACAGTTTAAAAAAATGTCTGTGGGGAACATTAAACAAATGCTGTTCTGCAGTTGCTGCTCTATTTAGATTGGATGTGTGTTTTGCTCTGCAGGTTGTGTATCTGTGTACAATACTGCATGGGTGTCTCCTACACAGCCTTGGGAAACATGTAATAATATTAGACCAAAGTGGGGACCCAAAACCATGAACGATAAGGGTTCGTGGAGCCTTTCATACCAGACAGAAGAGATTAAGAATTTTTTCCCTAGATAAAAGTGAAAAATATTAGTCAAGCCTGCTTTCCTCCAAAAGCTCATACATCAGTGTCATGGTATATGAGATAATCTTTGGTATAAACTGAGATAACGTCAGGAGACCATTTATTGAAAAATTATACTGCTCAGTGTTGTAACTGATGCTAGAAACTGTGTGTTAAGGAGATAATTTTTTTTCCAGAAATATTGGGAAGGAGAAATTGAAGAAACCAAGCATCCTGCAAGCTAACAAAAAGTGTTATTTCTTGCGATTTTGATACTCTTAAAAAAAAAAAAAAAAAAAAAAAAAAAAAAAAAAAAAAA
>Ga0065711_1050173_pt1 | contig 10953 bp, 12 predicted proteins | sample Hoacrofraction12_FD_59098 | JGI IMG/M metagenome (GOLD analysis project Ga0065711, IMG submission 59098) | Hoatzin crop microbial communities from Cojedes, Venezuela - Epithelial fraction 12 v2 (version 2) | ecosystem: Host-associated > Birds > Digestive system > Esophagus > Crop | place... | reverse complement strand
ATCTCTCTACCATAATGCCCCTTTTTTGGATATAATAACGCCAAAATTATACATTAAAGTGAGTAAAATTTGCCTTATATTAAGATGTCTCTTGGCGCTACGGACGGCGAAAAAGCGTATGAAATTTTGCTGCGAAATAGCCATGATATGCGCACGGCGCAGCGATTGATCGATAAAAAGCGCCTATTTTGCGGTGATGCGCTCGTGGAAAGCAAAAATGAAATTTTGCGCGGCGAGGTTTTTTTGATAGACTACGAGTGCCATCCGCGCGGGATTTTGCCGATTTGGGAAAATGCCAGTTTTGCGGTCTTTGATAAGCCCGCTGGCGTGCTAAGCCATCCAAATGGCAGGCACTGCAAATATTCGCTCTATGATGAAATTTGGCATCTTTATGGCAAAAGCGCGTGCGTGGCGCACCGGCTCGATTTGGAGACGAGTGGGCTCATCATAGTCGCCAAAAATGCCGAAACGACGACGAAATTTAAGCAGCTTTTTGAGAGTAGGGCGGTGGAGAAAAAATATCTTGCACTTGTCCAGGGCAAATGTGAGACGGAATTTGCATGTCATGAAAAAATCGGCGCAAATCCGGAGAATTTCATCAAAATTCGGCAATCTGTGATTGAAAATGGCAAAGAATCTCTGACTGAATTTAGGCGGCTTAAATATTACGAAAATTTGGATATGAGCTTGGTTGAAGCCTGTCCAAAAACTGGTCGCCAGCATCAAATTCGCTTGCATCTGTTTCATATGAAACACAGAATTTTAGGCGATACGATTTATGGCGTGAAAGATGAGATTGTGGAGCAAATTTTAGCTAAAACTATCGATGAAAATACCCGAAAAATCGAAACTGGCGCGAAGCGCTTGTGTCTTCATGCGAGTGAAATTTCGTTCAAATTTGACGGGAAAAATTATCGATTTGAGAGCAAAATTGATATCGAAAAAGAGTTTCTCGCCGCGCTTTAATATTCATCTTTTTTTTCTGAAAGCAGCACATATCCGATCCCACCGATGCCGCAAAGCGCGACAATCCCGATGAGAATGACTTCGAGCAGATCAACTGTTTCCATTTTTATACCTCTCTTTTAGTTGGCCGCACGCAGCGCTGATATCAAGGCCTTTACTTTGGCGGATCGTGCAGGTGACTTGGCAAGACTGCAAATAGTCACGGAAGCCTTCCATTTTCTCCTTGCTTGGGCGCTTATATGGGCTTCCTTCGTGCGGATTAAAGTATATCAAATTTACCTTTGCTTTGATGCCATTTAGGAGTTTGACGAGCAGTTTTGCGTCGGTTTTGCTGTCGTTTATGCCGTCAATCATCAAATACTCAAACATTACGCGTTTTCGCATGTCGATTGGGAAATTTCGCACTGCGTCCATGATTGAGGCGATGTTGTAGGCGCGATTTATTGGCATGAGTTTTTCTCTGATTTCGTCGCTTACTGCGTGTAGTGAAATGGCGAGCAAAACGCCCAAATTCATCTCGCCTAGCTTTTTAATCTGCGAACTTAGGCCGCTAGTTGAAACCGTCTGGCGTCTGGGCGCGATCGCAAGGCCGTCGTTATCTTTAAAAATTTCAATCGCTTTTTTTAAATTTTCAAGATTATTTAATGGCTCACCCATGCCCATATATACGATATTTACGCGGCGTTCGTATGGGATTTTGTTATCTTGCTTGATCGCTAAAACCTGTCCAACAATTTCGCCTGGCGTTAAATTTCGAATAAATCCGCCCTTTGCGGTGAGGCAAAACGTACAGCCAATTTTGCAGCCAACTTGCGAGCTGACGCAGATTGTGTAGCGCTCAAAATGGAGCAAATTTCCATCTTCGTCGTAGCTTTTTTCCTTCATCGGCAGCAGCACACTTTCAATCGTGTGGCCGTCTTTTAGGGCGAATAGATACTTTTTGCTTTTATCCGAACTCGTTTGTACGCTCGAAATTTGGGGCAAATCAATTGTAAATTTCTCACCAAGTTCGCTGCGATACGCCTTTGGCAAATTCGTCATTTCGTCGAAATTCTTGGCGTTTTTTTTGTAAATCCACTCGTAAATTTGACGTGCACGAAATTTCGGCGAAATCAAATTTTCCAACTCCGCCTTCGTAAAATCAAGCAAATTTTTCACGCAAGTCCTTTTGATTTTAGATATTTTTCGAGCTGGATTTTTGCTGCGGCGTGATTTTTGATAAAATCCTCATGTGCAGTTTCGTTGCAGAAATTTGTCGCGCAGAAAATCCCATAGGCTGGGATTTTAAAGTGTTTTGCGACGCTTAAAACTGAGTGAAATTCCATGTTTTCTAGTCTGTAGCCGAGCGCGGCAAATTTGGCGGAAATTTCGCTGTTAGAAGTGATGAAATTTGAGGAATTTACGATATTTTTTTTCTCAGTTTCATATGAAACAAGAGCGGTTTTTAAAGGCGAATACGAATAACCAAAAAGCTCGCTAATTTCGTGATTTACTGCGGTTTTGCTCTCATAAATTCCTAAAATTTCACCCTCCGAATAAAGCCCAGCAGTCCCAACAAAAATAATCTCATTTGGCAATTTTTTTGATAAAATTTGCGTCAAATTTATCGCACTTTGCACCATTCCAACTCCAATAGCGCTCGCAAAGCCGAATTTTTCGCCATTTCCGGCGCACACGATGAGCCTCATTAAATCGTCCTAACGCTAACGCCGTTGTTAGCGAGATACTCTTTGAGCTGCGATATTCTAATCTCGCCAAAATGGAAGATTGAAGCGGCTAACGCAGCGTCTGCACCACTAACAAACGCCTCTTTGATGTGAGTCATATTTCCGGCGCCGCCGCTCGCAATTACAGGGATTTTGACTGAATTTGCGACTTGCGATGTTAGTGTTAGTTCGTAGCCGTTTTTTGTGCCGTCGGCATCCATTGATGTTAGTAGAATTTCTCCAGCACCTCTTTCGCACGCTTCTTTTGCCCATTTTATCGCATCTAAACCAGTATCAACGCGTCCGCCGTTAATAAAAACGTGATATCCATTTTCCGTTTTTTTGGCGTCGATTGCGACCACGATGCATTGCGAGCCAAATTTATTCGCCGCTTCGGTTATCAAATTTGGATTTGCGATCGCGGACGAATTTATGCTCACTTTATCGCAACCTACGCTTAAAAGCTCGTTTATATCGTCAATCGTGCGAATTCCGCCGCCCACTGTTAGTGGGATAAAGAGCTCTTTTGCGACGCTTTTTACGACATCGACGATTGTTTTTCGCTTTTCGTGGCTGGCGGTAATGTCCAAAAAACAGAGCTCATCAGCGCCCTCGTCATTGTAGCGTTTCGCCGTTTCTATGGGATTTCCTGCGTCGATTAAATTTACGAAATTTATCCCTTTTACCACGCGACCGTTATTTACGTCTAAACAGGGAATTATTCGTTTTGCGAATTTATCCATTTTTTACCCTTTTTTTGGTAGGATTTTACAACGAAAATACTTAAAGAATGGAATTTACGTGAAATTATCAAATCCCGCAAGAGCGCTAAAATCAAGAAATTTTCTCATCTACTGGATTGGTTTGGGGGTTTCTCAGACCGGAACTTGGATGCAAAATATCGCCCAGCCGTGGCTCGCACTCCAAGTGACAAATAATCCCGCATTAGTCGGCACGGTCGTGGCGGCTGAGTTTTTGCCGGTTTTGCTTTTTACGCTTTTTTCCGGCGCGATAATCGATAAAATGAACAAAAAAACGATCATGCTAATCACGCAAAGTGCGCTAGCGTTTGTGTCACTGATGTTTGCTTTGAGCATCGTTTTTGATTTCGTCACTTTTCCCCTAATTATCGCACTTGCGCTTATGATGGGACTTGTAAATTCCCTTGATATGCCGTGCAGACAGTCGATTATTTACGAGCTGATGGATGATAAAAACGCAATTCCGAGCGCGATCGCGCTAAATTCGATGACGATGAGCGTGTGTCGGGTCTTGGGGCCTTCTATTGCTGGCATCGTGATGGCGAAATTTGGCGTTGCGGCCTGCTTTTTTGCGAATGCAATTTCGTATGCGGCGATTATTTTAAGTCTATTTTTCGTTAAAATCGCCTCTCCAGATAAAAAATCCACCGAAAAGTCCGTAATAAAGGCGGTTAAAGCCGGCTTTTCATACATCAAAAATCACGAAATTTTGCTCTCACCGCTTGTCATCACCCTAATTATCGGCACTTTGATCCCAAATTACAGCACCACAGTCTCCGCACTCGTCAAATACAATCTAAATTCCGGCGAGGAGTATTTTGGCTATTTGATGGCGTGTTTGGGCTTTGGCGGCTTTTTCGGTGCCCTTTATATCGCGCTTACGAGCTCTCGCATCCGCTACAAAGTGGTCTCGATCGCAAGCACCGCGGCTGCTAGCAGCCTAATTTTAATCGGTTTCATGCAGACATTTTTCACCGTTGCCCTATTTTTGGTCATTACATCGTTCTTTTTCGTCATCGCAAATTCGACCATCAATTCACTTTTACAAATCAACTCAGACCCCACTTTTCGCGGTCGCGTAATGAGCGTTCATACGCTTTTTTTCATGGGTTCGACGCCCATCGGAGCGACATTTGCTGGCTGGATTTGCAAGGATTATGGCGCGGACAAGTCCTTTATTGTCTGCGGAATTTTGGTCTATATTTTGATGGCTGCGTGGCAAATTTGGGTCAAAAAATCGCACAAAAAGTCCTAAATTTGGGCACAAAAAAATCCGTTTTAGCATAAATTAAACATTTTTCGGTAAAATCAACCGTTTGGAGAAAAAATGGTAAAAGCAAAGAAGAAATTTGGGCAGAATTTCTTGCACGATGCAAGCGTTTTGCGAAAAATCACCGAATCGATTCCCAAATGCGAAATTATCGCTGAGATTGGGCCTGGCTTGGGTGATTTAACTGCCAAAATCCTAGAGATTTCCCAAGTTTGCAGTTATGAAATAGATGAAGAGCTTTTAAACCTCCTAAAAAAGCGTTTTGCCGAGCAGATTAAAAGCGGCAAATTTGAACTTATCAGCGGCGATGTTTTAGAAATTTGGGATGAAAATTTGCTTCCAAGGCCATATTTTTTGGCCGCGAATTTGCCTTATTATGCCGCTACGAAGATGGTTTTAAAAGCGATTGACGATGAGAATTGTCTGGGTTTTGTTGTCATGGTGCAGCGCGAAGTGGCGCAGAAATTTTGTGCAAAGCCCGGTGAGCGGGACTTTTCGCCGTTGTCGATTTTGGCGAATTTGCACGGGGAGGCTGAAATTCTTTTTGACGTTTCGCCTCAGTCATTTGATCCTGCGCCAAAGGTCATTTCGTCGGTAATTAGGCTAATTAAAACGCGCGAAAATTTGCTAAAAAGCGCGAATTTCAGCATGAATGAATACCACGAATTTAAGGATTTTTTGAAAACCGCATTTTTGGCGCCTAGAAAAACGCTTTACAAAAATCTCTCGTCAAAATTCGAAAAAAAGCCGCTTGAAGAGCTTTTTTTGGCGCTAAATTTGGAGCCAAATTTACGCCCTCATCAAATTCAAATTGCCCTTTTTATAAAAATTTTTAATTTTTTAAAGGCAGAAAATGGAAGAAAAAAATGAGCAAACAAGCCGCGAAAGTGCCCTAAAAAAGCGGAATCGCTACAAAAACCGCAAGAAAAATTTACAAAACGAAAGTGGTGCAAAAGAGGCGAAAAATCCGCAAAAACCTGCGCAAAAAAGCGCTAAAAATGGTACAAACGGCCAAAAAAATCAAAAATCTCAAAAGAAAAAATCAAAAAATTTGCCCACAAATTTGACCGGAAATCAGCCGTGGCAGCAGGAGATTAACGCCGCAATTGCCGCAAATAAGGCGATGCACGAAAAGCGCTTGCATCCGCTAAATTCGCGCCCGAAAACGAACGGCAAAGTCAGAATTACGCCGCTTGGCGGTCTTGGCGAGATTGGCGCGAATATGACAATTTTCGAGACCGATACGAGCGCGATTATCGTGGATGTTGGGATGAGTTTTCCTGATGAAAATATGCTTGGCGTCGATATTGTGGTGCCTGATTTTGGCTATGTCGAGAAAATCAAGGACAAAATCAAGGGAATTTTTGTCACTCACGCGCACGAAGATCACATCGGCGCGATGCCCTATTTTTTTAAGCAATTTAAATTTCCGATTTACGCCACACCCCTTCCTTTGGGCATGATAAGCAATAAATTTGAAGAGCACGGCCTAAAAGCCGAGCGCAGCCTTTTCCGTCCTGTGCAAAAGCGTAAAATTTACTCAGTCGGCGATTTTGAGGTGGAATTTATCCACATAACGCACTCAATCATCGATGCGTCCGCGCTTGCGATTAAAACTCCAGCCGGCGTTATCATCCACACGGGCGATTTTAAGATCGACCATACGCCAATTGATGGCTATCCGACGGATTTAAACCGCTTGGCTGAATACGGCGACAAGGGCGTTTTGCTTCTGATGAGCGATAGTACAAATTCCCACCGCGAGGGCATCACAAAATCCGAAAGCTCGGTAGGAAACACATTTGAGACCATCTTTTCTCGCGCGAAGGGTAGGGTGATCATGAGCACCTTTTCATCGAACATTCATCGCGTCTATCAAGCGATTCAAACCGGCCTTAAATATCACCGCAAAGTCTGCGTCATCGGCCGCAGCATGGAGCGCAACCTCTACACTGCGATGGAACTTGGCTACATTGAGCTCAAAAACGAAATTTTCATCGACGCAAACGAAGTTGGAAAATATAAGGAAAATGAGGTCTTAATCGTCACCACAGGAAGCCAAGGTGAGACCATGAGTGCGCTTTATAGAATGGCGACTGATGAGCACAAATACATAAAAATCAAGCCGACCGATCAGATCATAATCTCGGCAAAAGCGATCCCAGGAAATGAGGGAAACGTCTCGACCGTGCTAAATTTCTTGCTCAAATCTGGAGCAAAGGTCGCGTATCAGGACTTTAGCGAAATTCACGTTAGCGGCCACGCCGCCCAAGAGGAACAAAAGCTCATGCTAAGGCTGATTAAACCGAAATTCTTTTTGCCTGTGCATGGCGAATTTAACCACATCGTCAAGCACAAAGATACCGCGATTGCGTGCGGCGTGGATGAACGAAACATCTATCTCATGAATGATGGCGATCAGATCGAGCTTGCGCACGGCTATATGAAACGCGTAAAAACGGTCAAAACCGGCAAAGTTTTCATCGATAATCAGATAAATAAACAAATCGCTGACGATATCGTCAAGCACCGCCAAAATTTGGCCGATTCTGGCGTCGTAATGGTGATTGCGCAGATCGATAAAGCCGCCAAAAAGCTCATAAAAGCGAGAGTTATTAGTTATGGACTTGTCGCAGATAGCGCAATGAAGGAGTTTAGCAAGGATTTGGAAAATGTGATTTTGCAATTTTTGAGCAACGCGAAGGATGAAATTTTCGCCAATCAAAAAATGCTCGAAACTCCGATCAGACAGGCATTGCGAAAGCACATTTTCAGAAAAACGAAAAAATATCCGACCATCGTGCCGGTCATTTATCTAATGTAGGTGCAAAATGAGTGAAATTTTAAAAACCGCCAAAGAAGTCCTAAAAATTGAAGGCGAAGAGCTTTTAAGGCATGCGGAAATTTTAGACGCCAAATTTGAAGAGGCGCTAAATTTGGTCTTTAATTGCAAAGGAAAAATCATCCTCACAGGCGTCGGAAAGAGCGGCCACGTGGGCTCTAAAATAGCCGCGACGCTGGCAAGTACCGGTACGCCGTCGTTTTTCTTGCATCCTGCTGAAGCGATGCACGGCGATTTGGGCATGATCGAAAAAGACGATCTCTTAATTGCCATCAGTTTCAGCGGTGAGAGCGAAGAGGTCGTGCGAATTCTCCCGCACATCGAGCGTTTTGGCGTAAAAGTGGTCGCAATGACTGGAAATTTGGGCTCGACGTTGGCGAAATTTAGCAGCGCAATCATCGATCTAAACATTATCAAAGAGGCGTGTCCGCTCGGCGCAGCGCCCACCACATCGACAACTTTAACGATGGCGCTTGGCGACGCGCTGGCAGTTTGCTTGATGAAAATGCGAAATTTCAAGGCTGAAAATTTCGCGAATTTCCACCCAGGCGGCGCGCTTGGAAAGCGGCTTTTCCTTAAAATTTCAGACATTATGCGAACGACGGATTTGCCGATTGTTAGTGATGATGTTAGTTTGAAAGACGCGATAAATTCGATGACTCACGGCAAACTCGGGAACGTTTTACTAACAAATTCCAACGGCGCGTTAGTGGCGATTTTGAGCGATGGCGATCTGCGTCGAGCGCTCATGAGAGCCGATTTTAGCATAGATAAAAGCGCACTCGAGTACGCGACAAAAAACCCAATCACGACTAACAATAAATTTATGTTAGCGAGCAAAGCGTTAGAATTTATCCGCGAAAAGCGAATTCAAATTTTGATTGTGACTGATGAAAATTCCCGTCCGATCGGCGCCGTGCATATCCACGATTTGACGAATTTGGGGCTATAAAATGGAAAAAATGCGACTGAATAAATTTATTTCGCACAACACGCCGTTTTCGCGAAGAGAGGCTGATGAACTCATAAAATCGGGCAAAGTGAGCGTCAATGGTCGCGTCGTGAGCGATTTTATTGAGGTTTCAAGCGACGACAAAATTCGCATAAAAGGGCGTTTAATTAAGCTAAAAAAGGAATTTAGCGTCATCGTCTATAACAAACAAAAGGGCGAATTGGTCACAAATCGCGACGATCGCGGCCGAAAGACAGTTTTTGACTCGCTGCCAAGCGGCTTTGCGAAATTTGTAAGCATCGGAAGGCTCGATTTTACGAGCGAAGGACTGCTGCTTTTAACCGACGCACCCGCAATTGCAGACGCTTTGATGAAAAGCGACATCGAAAGAATGTACTATTTAAAAGTCAAAGGTGAAGTCACAGAAGCCGTAATTACCGCGATGCGCGAGGGTTTAAGTGCGGAAGACGCCACAAAAGGCGCGCACCCAAAAAGCGAGATAAAATCGATGGAATTTGCGCCGTTTTTGGCTTACAAAATTATGGGCTCAAGTGGCGGCTACACGAAGCTAAAAGTGGTTATTAATGAGGGCAAAAACCGCGAGCTGCGCCGATTTTTCGGATATTTCGATCTAGAGGTCGTTGATCTCAAGCGAGTTAGCTTTGGCCGCGTTGATTTGGGCGTTTTGCGGCCCGGAAAATGGCGATATTTAAGCGCCTCAGAGTATGACGATTTGCGAGACTTTCTCAAAATTAACGGCATAAAATATTGAAAATTTCCATAATTTGCCAAATTTTTGTATAATTTCGTTTTATCAAATTTCAAAGGAAAATTTATGAAAAAAGCCCTATTTTTAGCGAGTTTGGCTGCGTTTTTGAGTGCAGGTGAAATTGAAATTTCAGATCCGACGATCAAAATCACGCCGCCAAATATGGACAAAAGCGCGATTTTTATGACGATTAAAAATGCCTCAAATGCCGATGTTTCGCTTATTGGCGCGACTTCGAATTTAACCGAGGCGGTTGAACTTCACGATCACGTAAAAGATGGCGAAATGATGAAAATGATGAAGGTCGAAAAAATCGAAATTTCGGCAAATTCGAGCGTTGAATTAAAACCAGGCGGCCTTCACATCATGCTTTTTGAGTTGCAAAACGCCGTCTCAAGCGACACAAACGCGAGTGTAACGCTTAAATTTAGCGATGGCAGCGAGGTTTTGGTCGAAAAAATCGAACCAAAAGACTATCAGCCAATGCATCACGCGCACTGATTCATGAAAAAATTTCTACTTATTTTTTTGGCGATTTTGCTTTGCGCGGGCGGTTTTTGGGCTGGGAAGTCGTATCTTGATTACAAAAAATTTGACTTTTCGATGCAAAGTATGGCTGGAAATGCGAATTTAGCGACGTTTCGAGGTGAAAATTTGATCATTTATTTTGGCTACACTTTTTGCCCTGATGTCTGCCCGACGACGCTCGCACTCCTAAATGACATTTTGAAAAAAAATAATTTGGAAGCCGATTATAAGGTCCTTTTCATCTCGCTTGATCCAGAGCGCGACGAAATAAAGGCAACTGATGAATACGTGAAGTATTTTATCCCCAATTCTGCGGCTTTGATCCCGACTCTTGATGAACTAGAGCGAGTTACCAAAAACTACGGCGTCAAATTTGAAAAAATCGAGCAAAAAGATAGCAAAATGGGCTACAGCGTCGGTCACAGCGGGGTTTTGTACGTTTTTGATAAACGAGGCAAATTTCGCGCCGAAATTTCAAATCCGCTGCGAAAAGAGATCGAAAAGGTGCTTCTAAAAAACCGATGAAAAAAGCGTTGATTTTACTCATTTTTGCCTTTATTTTGGGAATTTGCGGCGCGATTTTTTTGCGTTTTGATGGCGAAAACAGGCCGCAAATTTCAGACGATGCGAATTTAAGCTGCGATCTAAACAAAAATCCGTGCGAAATGAGTGGCGTCAAATTTAGCCTAAATTCCTATCCTATCGAGGCGATGAAGCCGTTTGAGTTGCGAATTTCAGGATTAAAGGGCGAATTTGAGGATTTAAATTTGCGAATTTACGGCCTAAATATGGACATGGGCACGATTTTATCGCACTTTGAGAAAAAGGGCGAAATTTACGAAACCCGAGCGGTCGTCAGTGTCTGCGTCGTCAAGCGAATGCTTTATCGTGCCGAAATTTACGACGGCAAAAAGCCACTTGGAATTTTCGCCGATTTTGAGATGAAATAAGCAAAGCTTAAAAGATAATAGGCTAAAATCCTTAATTACGCTTTTAATTGATAAAGAAAGAAGGAAAAAATGAGCGATATCATCGCATACAAGCTTGACGAAAATATCGTCGATACCCAATCTATCGGCTCTCGCGCGAATGAGGCTGAGCCCATCTACTTTGACAATAGCGCAGACGCGCTTGAAGTCATTCGCCACTCCTGTGCGCA
>Ga0065711_1050172_pt1 | contig 10954 bp, 8 predicted proteins | sample Hoacrofraction12_FD_59098 | JGI IMG/M metagenome (GOLD analysis project Ga0065711, IMG submission 59098) | Hoatzin crop microbial communities from Cojedes, Venezuela - Epithelial fraction 12 v2 (version 2) | ecosystem: Host-associated > Birds > Digestive system > Esophagus > Crop | place... | reverse complement strand
GAAAATGAACTAATTTTACTATGAAAGGGATAAGTTATGTAACCTAATAAATATGTATATTTTGATCTATATAAACTATATGGAAAAGGTATGAGGTATGCACGTTCGGTGGAATTATCCCCCGTGGATCCGGTGCCGCAATAAAGAATGCCTGCCTTTTAACACTACATTGGTGTTACAAGGTTTTATTCCTGGATTTTCGATAACAATGTGAAAGTTATTATCTGATATGTAAAGGGAAGGATCAAAGGTGAGGAAAGGCAGGGACCAAGATGGATTGGGGACGAAAAAGTGTGGCAAGGAAAGGTGGATAAGAGGTCAGTTGTCTGTAAACAGGTGGCCGCTCAGTATGGTTGTCTGACTGAGCCATCACCGTACTCTGTCCTGACTTCTTAAATTCTGTTTCTAGCCATTTTATCCATGGGTGTGCTTGATTATGTGTGTGAATGCTAAACAAACTTCAAACCAGATACTGTTTCCATGGGTTGTGATCTGTGGGGTCAGCTGTGTTAATAGTCCTCTTGGGCACACATGCTCAATGTCACTACTGACAGGGCTTGGGGACACGGAGCTGCAGCAGGTTTGCATCAGGCAGGCTGGGACAGCACTAAGCCCCCTGGGTTCTGAGGCCTGCCAAAGTTAGTTACCTTCTAGCATCCTCCTCAGAAAAAGATAGGAAAACTAGCTTAGGGGGGAAGGGTGTGGGGTTTGGATTTTTTTGGGTTTGAGTGTGGGTTTTTTTCCTCCCAAGTCAAAGATTGTTGCTCTTGTCTTCTCATTTCTTTGAACAAAGCATTAGCAGAAGGTTAATGTTTCTATGACAGCTTCACCAATTCTGCTTCTGATGGCTCACTTTTTTTTGCTAGAAACCTGTTTATGATAGTTTCTTCAGAAAGGAGAAACCCCTGATGTGGACAATGAAATTCAGATTTCGAGCACAGAAACTTCAGAATAACTGTACCTGACTCTTGGTTTCCTTGTCAAAGAGGCCATCAGTTGACACGAATCTTTTATTCCATTTAGTGCTAGATTACAGGTTCAGGGTTTTAGCTATATGAAAACTTGACATAATGTACTGTTCAGTTTCAGAAGTCTTGCTCTACATTATATTTGATATGCAATCTACAAATAAGAATTGAGTGTTAGAACAATAATTGGCAGCAGGTTAATGCAGAAAAGAGGGCTTCCAGAAAAGCAAATGCTGTTCTAGTTCCCATGGCACCATCCCAATATTTGTTTTATATTCCTGAGGGAAAAGACGAAAGCAGAACAAATGTTAAACCTCCCACACAAAATTCTCCAAATAATACTATTATTCCCCCTAAGACTCCAGCCTTGCTGTCAGACTGCTTTTTCTGTCAAGTTTCCAAATGCCTTTGCCGAGAAAGGATAACAATTATAATTATCCAATGTTTAAGTCTGAGTTTTTACCCAAACACATTAGCTGCGCACTCTGTCACTGAATAATCTTGTACAGTCATTCATCTAATTTGCATAGTATGATTACCACAATCAGAGAGACTCATATATATGCTTGTGTAAATGGGTTGTTTGCCTAATCATCACTTCTATGGGAAAATTCCTGGTTTGTATCAGCAGTCTCGGTATTTATCCATATAAATTATCTCAGTATTCATTTCTGCAAAGGAAAGTTCACCTGTGCAGATTTTTTGTGCTGCACCTTCCAATGATGTTACACAGTGTCTGATGTAGTGCTGTACCTTTTTTCTTATCAGTCCTGCTGTCTGCTTTGTATAATCCCTTGAGCTGAGCAAGAACTTTCCTCAAGTGCTCGAGAAATTATTTTTTTGTCTGTTTTTTAAATATTTCAGTTCAGCCATGTTTATACACCATTGGGGAGAGGAAATGTTAACAAAGCTCCTTTTATCATAGTTTATTGGTAAATATGCTTTCAAGCTGCAGACTTTGGTATTCCTAGAAACTAAATTTAAGTTAGCACGTAAGTGGTAGTATCACAGATGCTTAAACACGGAAATAAGGCCATACAACTTCTTTGGTAATGTCAGAAGGGACGTACAGTGAGGTAATTCAAAAAACACAAAGCAACAAAAGCAATACAATCAATTCAATGGTTGGAATCACACCTTAGCTTCTCTGTGCTCACATGACAATTCTTCTGTTATCATTTATTTAGACTCCATTCAAAACTCAAGCCTTCCCTGGACTAAGTGGAAAATGAGCAGGCAGAGCAGCTCAGATGAGATGCTTTACAGTGGATGTGTTAATTAGACAAAACAGTTGCTTAAAAAAACATCTACTACAAGAAAACTCTTTGAGACAGTTACCATCTTTGCATCTGTGTCCTTTAAAAACCTAACTTTGGCACCAAACTTTAAGCACAGAAGCAGTCTCCTGCACCCCTGAGGAACTCGAGCAAAGGGCTATACTGAAGTACTCCAGATAAATGCTTTTCTGAGTTAGAACTTGTCAAAGTTTTTGCAGTGTTCCCAAGTCATCAACCTCTTCTACTTTAAAGCTGCTTGCCAACACTCTATAACCCACCCACAGATGTTTAGGTCACCAGATCTGGTTGCCTCTAATAGCACCCCAGCTCTTTGCAATCTGGGGAAAAAGAGCCCACAGGCTCCATCTGAATAGAATATGTCAGCGGAAGGACAAACCAGTATACACTAACATCTTCGTTAGAGCAGGTGATGTGTGAGTATTTGCCAAAGCAACATGAAGTTAGTTTTTTAGGAGTATTTTGTGTATATTTAAAGACTAGACAGAGTTTGAAGGCAAGATTATAAAAAAACCCCAGCTTTATACCAGTAAAATGTAGTTGGGAAGATAATTGCTAGAATTGGAAACAGTCACCAAAAGTTAAGTGATGATACACCTTAATAAGCAGCTAAATGCTTGAGTCCAGTTTCAAAGCTTTTTCTGTATCTCATTAAGCTAGTAGAGTTGGCAGGATAATCTTAGAGCCATCAGACCTGGGGCCTGCTTTTTTAGACATACTTTGTCCCCTAGACAGTTTTTTTCTGAGTGGCAAACATGAGCTGGGATGTTGCTCCCTTTTAGGTGTACTTCTACTTATGGTAGGTCCCAGCAATTGTGTTTGTGCAGTAAAGGTGCTGAAAATATGAACCTTTGGAGTGAGTTTAATTAAAATGTTTAACAAAATAATTTGACATCTTCCCATCCTTAAAAGAAAGGCCGTTCTTCCAGGAGAATGGTCTTTACTCTGAACAAAAAGGTTTTAGAAGCAAAATCTCTTACTGGACTGCTCTGGAGACTGCCAGCACAAAAGGTTGCCAACAACCAACCTATGCAGGTGGTCTTCCAGCAGAACTGAGAAAAGCCTAAGCACCTTCAAGTGGCCACCTCTTTTCGTAGCCCTGTTGGGAGAGGCCAGGTATGGTGCAGTACAAATGAGCTCTTAACGGCTCTTCTTTCCTCTTCGTGATTTTCCTTTCTTAGTGACTCTGATTGAAGAGCCACAGCGGACAAGTGCAGGGGAGCTTCAAGCTACCTCTGGCTCTTACATCCTTTCCATGGACCAAGCCTGATCCCAAAGCCTTCTGAAATGAAAAGAAAGACCTAAGCCTTGCAGTGACCTTGAGGGTCTTTCAGTCAGACTGAAGAACAGGTATTTGTTGTTCCAGACAACATTGGTTGGCACTTCTCACCACCAATGAACTATTTAAAAAAAATACCTTACTCTTTGAAGTATGTAGGGAAATAGATTAGTATTTATTGTAGCCAGTAAGTCTCCAACATTCTGAAATATATGCAAAGGTAAGACCTACGGTAGCTGGTTTATTTGTATCTACCTGTAATTATAAGCTCAGTTTTACACTGAAACATAGCAAGCTCTTGTCTATATGTAATGCTAAGACATTAGAAAAAATAGGATTCTGCAGTTTTGTTGACAGCAGATGGTAAAAATAAGGCAGGCCTACAACTGAGTGGCCTAGGTTTGACACAAGACCCACCTGTTTGCAGGGGGCTTGAAGATGATGCTGAGCTCTGATGAAGCAAGAATTTGCTGGCCCACAGTCCCTCAAGCAGATTTGCAGTGACAGTCCTCAGACAGAGGGAAAACAGCAGCACACTCCTCCAGGCCCTTTTGAGCAGGAGCACAATCATGCAGTTTTAGGATGACAGCCTTCCCTGGGAGCAGTGTGATTTTTGACTGCTTCACACCTGGACTGCTAAGGAGGCGGAGCACCAGCCTAGCATTATTCCTGGAGGATTACCAACTGGAGTTAAGGCAACTGCCCTATTTACTGATTAATGATTACCTCAGATGGATGATGATCATTCTCTCTAGCAGCAAAAATCCTTGAAGACATTTCCATGACAGCTCTTTACTTCTTCTTCCATAGAGTTCTACAAGTAGTGCACCAGCATAAATTAAATGAGGAGATAACAAACTGCTGCAAGAAATAAGAATGGTCGGCTGGGGATGGAAACTTCAAGCATGTTTGCAGTCAGAGAATATGCATCATGCTATTGCTAGAGATTATGTAATATGGAATTCCAGAGCAAATTACTGAACAAATATTTCTGCAGTTCTAATGACTACAGCTTATTTCTATATCATAACAAAAGAAATCGGGGGGAAAGGAAAGTTGCTTGGAAAACAGCATGCTCCCCAGTCCAGCTTGCTGCATACTGCTGAGTATATTTTGATCTAGTCTCAAAAGAAAGATAGTGCAGAAAATAGCAATAGTCAAATAGAAAACAAAGAAAAAGTCAGAAAAAAATCACATCCTTTTAAAAGGATGCAAAAAAACCCCAAACAGGTTTTCCTACATAAGTTCAGGAAATCTAGGAAACAATACAGAGTAACTGTAATGCCTACTTATTAAATGAGAATATTGGTAAATAGACACGTTAAGAAGGGAGAACAAAAATCAGTGGAAGGATGTAACATCAGAACAAAGTATGCTGGAGAGGCTACTCAAGGAACCCATAGGAGAAGAAACAGCTCTTGACTTGATCTTAAAAGGTATACACAATCTAATAGAAGAAGTTACCCTCTAAGTTTCCATCTGTAACCGACACAGATTGTGACAGAACTCTGACATGAACTATGACATAACTGAGACAGGAGCTTATATTTGGCAGCATTTCACAAATGGCAGTTCTTTGCAAACAGCGGCAAAGAGCAGCTCTTCGTGAAGGGCAGCCCTTGGCGAACTGCAGCTCTCCATGAATGCCAGCAAACAGCAGCTGTTGATGAGCAGCAGCTCTTCAGTACCAAAAAGACTGGGGGTTTGTTTTGTTTTGTCTTCTGGCTAATACCAATTCATCCATGCAGGATGTAAATGCCCTAAAGACATAAAACAGCAAAAAAAAAAAAAAGGTTAAGAAGTGTACTGCAATAATCTACCTTACTTTGTGTCACTCTCACCACTGTTCTGTGGGTTTTTTGTTGTTTATGGGCTGGACTTTGAAATTACTTTCTGGAATTTTATGCCATTTAGAAAAGTCTGAGTCTTGGATTTCATCCCTTTTCAGACGTTATTGTTTTCTTGTTTTCAGCCCTTCATTACAAACTGAACTCCTTTAAACTACTTGGCTACTTTGAGACCAGCAGTAACAAAAAAGACACTCTCTCCTATGGCACTGACTGTGGTCCCTGCCTGAATCATGCAATTGGTCATAAGCCTGGTAAGTCAAACCAGAACTGGTGATGAGAAAACATGCTCTATCCAACCTTTGCTTACTACGTTTGTGCCTCAAGAATCCACCCAGACTTAGAAAGGAAGAAAACAGATTGCATCCTGCTTTTTGGTTTAAGCTGATCTGCAGCAACGTAAAGGGTAAAAGGTGTTTTACTATGACTACTAGCACTGTGCTCAAATTTGGGCAATCCTCTAGAAATGCTGTCTCCCCTAACAACTCATATAGAGATGGTAAACAGTTTGAAACTTCTTCCCAGAGAGTTTATCTTGTCAATCTTACTAGTACAAGACAATGCAGGGTAGTGACAATCAGTGCTAGAAATTCTGCAGAGAAATCATACCACCAAGCATCCTAATTACTGTCTTTCTGTGGAAGTGGATGAGAGTGGCACAGACCTCTCCTGTTCCCTGAACGACTTTGCAGATAAATGAAATATAAGCAAATACTGACTAGTCTATCCTTTGAACACACTTCAAGAGGGCAGATGAATTTAAAATCACAGGTAAGAAAACTGGGTTGACGAAAAGATAAGCAACTTGTCCAGAAATGCAGTCAGAGGATGTCAGAGCAAAGATGCAAGTGGCGGATCTCTTTACATGGCACAGAACAAATGATAAAAACAAAAGGAAGGATTATGATTTAAATGCCATTTTCATTAAGGAGAGAATTGTTCCAAACAAAGTATATATTTTGCACTTCTTAATGGACAGGACATTACAGCTCTATATACAATGCTTTTATTTACTCAAGTCTACCCAGAAGACTTCACTGGACCTTCGATAATTGTTTTAATAAAGGCTAATTATGTATGAAATATAACTTCATCTGGCTTGCAGCTGAGCAAGAAACACTTCTTTAATTAACTTTAATGATCTTAATTATCTTTCATTTAAACTCAGATATGATCCTTAGAGAATTCAAGGTACCATCATTAAAATTTGTAGACAAAGCTATTTTGTCTCAGACCCAGCAGTTTTGATGTACAACCCCAGGTGCCTGACTGAAAATGTATGCGTACATGTCCTCATTCTTTATCAACTTACCTGACACATGTTTTAGCAGGCCACATCAACATTATTCTTCAAAATCACTGTATTGTTCTCAGTGTCTGGCCTTGGTCCTCCTACCCTGGCTTCTCATACCTTTCTAAACTGAAAATTATGAAGTGCTACATTGCACTGCCAGTAAGCCATGAAAGTAGGATCATCTGAAATGAATTGTGTATTTCCACAGGTCTGAAGTTCTAGACAGTTATTTAACCTCTAAGACTCATTTTAGAAAAATCACTGTCTTTGCATAATTTCCAGTGGATAAACTGAGTAATTAAAAGCCTTCCCTCTTCAATCTCCTCTCCCTCAATTTTGAAAATCAAGTCATAGGATCTGGATCAGAAATAAAAAATTTTAGCTGCTTGGAAAAATGCTTGTCACAGAAATGACTCACAAAATAAGCAGTGCTCAGCTTGGCAAAGAGTCTATGATTGCTTTTTGCAAGCAAAAAGAAAAAATTTTACTTCACTATTTCAGGATTACTGTTAGAAAATCCCACATTCCACACACTTTAATGTGCTATACTGAAATTCTTTGCCTTCATCAGGCTCAAAATTTCATCACCATCTATACTTATAGTGACCTAGATCCCAGATACTTTTCTAAACCCACCACCCAGTGGATGAGACTGTTAAACTACAGTACAAAATAACTTCTGCCATAGCTTGGAAAACTCACCGTTTTTCATCTTTGGATCAAATTTTGCAACAGCTTCTTTTTATTTGGCAAAACACTTTACATCCCAGAATCTCTCTTTCTGCAAGGCTAAGCAGAGACATTTCATAGTGTGACATTACATTACAGCTAACATCACATTTTGAAGAGGGATTTTCACTGCAGCAAAGTCTGCCTTGCTCCTTTGGGCTTTTGCAACTTCCAGTCAGCATTCCCATTCTCACATGACTTGCTACGACTGAAGGATTCATGCTTGCCATCTAGTGGCTTTGAGCAGAATTAGAAGCAATCTATTAACAAAGTAGAAAATATTTTTGTGCTAAAAGATGGTTGTTTTATTTGATGGTTATGTTTGAAAATAAAAAAAAATGTTCTGGAATTGTACCTGGAAAAGAGGACTATTCCCTCCATATAACCATTAACTGGATATGGAAAGAAAACGGAGGATTAATGCGTGGCCACTGAGTTTCCTGTGAACAGAACAGCATGTGATATACTTGTGCTGACTGTGGGTGAAGGCTACTCTGAGGACTCTTCGTATCCAATGTGTCCTTCCTTATAGCAGTCCTGGAAATCCATAAGACAATCCAAGAAGAGCACAAACATTCTTTGTCTGCCTTCATTAAAATAAAATTGTTCCCTGTTTGCAAAAAAAAGGCTAAATAGGATGCCGTGAGGGCTGATACGATTATCTGTTTCTGTTCTGCAGAAAACGTGTGTACTTCAGAGTAGATGGTCATTAAGTACGAGATTGTCTGGTTTCACTTATTTTGTACTCTTGGATATAAAGGAATGTATCTTCAACAAAAGGAGCAGAAAATACTTCCTTTCAAAACAAATACAACCTGTTTCAAGCTGATTCTCCTAAAAGATACAGATTCAAAGTCTTTAGAATCTAAAATTGTGTTGAACTAAAATTCTTAAGAAAAAAAAAATCCAAAATGTCCATTCTGTGTAGGGAATGCAGGGTAGTACTTTCCACACAGCTGGAAAACAGGGAGAAATAAGCTTCCCTCATTGTGTGAGTTCTCTTTCTGGAATTATCACATAAAATAAATTAGTCATCAGAATTAGTTACATAGAATTTTAATAAAAGATTAAACTATTGCCAGTTATAGCACAAACCCATGTATTAGCAAAATCGCACAGATTAAAAATGGTCTCTAAATTCTGCTCAGTTCTCAGAATACTGGTCTGTGCTAGTTGGAGTAGAAAGAATATCTATGAAATGCTAAGGAAAAAAGTAAACTACATGGCTGAGGAAAATGGCATCATCTCAGATCAAGGAATGAGGAGAGGACGAGGAGTAAACTACAGGAACAGCTGGTCTTCACAGTTTTTATAGCCTTGCTATAATCAGTGCATCTAAAGAAAGACCAAACAAGCAGTGCTAGTAAGGTCTGCTTTTGAAGCAGAGGAAATGCATATAACCTCAATGAAACACACACAAGAACCTGCAATTTGTGTAGCCTCTACAGTGCTTAAAAGAATCTCAAATTCAGACCAGAAGATAATGCCATGCTTTTGCATTACCATGGAAGTACTCCAATATCTATTACATAGATCATCAAGACATGCACATGTAATAATATACACCTGTATTGAATGAATACTCATTCTAAGTCTCTAAATCACTTTAAAAGCCACAAATCCACTATGGACTAGAGACTGTATAAAATTTTGCCTTTCAGTAGTCTTCCTATACTTGGCTTTTATGGAAGTTTCTTGCATATACCAGTAATTCCAAAACAATGATTGTGGGAAAAATAGAGTACACAATTGCAAATGACTGAATTTGGTACAATCTTCTTCCATCTACCCTCCTTCTTTTTTTAGGTGGTGGATAGGGAATAATATTTAATAAGTTATATTTAAAAGTAATTTAATGAACAGACACTTAGACAGGCTTAACAAAGAGGCTCTCTTTACATAAGTATAGATGCCGCAATAAAAATTTACTAGCACTTGACAAGTTCTGTGCAGTTTAACGCACAGTTTATAGTGTTCATCAATAAAAATAGCTCATGACAAAATGTTTCATCTCATTAATGCATAGTATAACACTGATTTAAAAAATAGAAGCAAGGAAGTAACAAAATGTACTATTGTTAAAGCATTTCCAATACCAACAGCTAAGTGGCATGCATTAACTGAATATTATCAACTTAAATCTCAATATTTTACCATCACTTAAGAAAAATCAAACTGCTAATCTGGAAACTCCCCTAACATTTCATTCTTTCAGCTGACTGCAGATAAAACACTTGTGAATAGAAAAGAAACGGAACAGTTAACAGTTTTGTAACCCATATTATATAGGATATGTATTTATCATATAGAAGTTGACTCTGTTCCTTTAGGAACTGGATATATACTTTTCCTCGATTTTGCACTACAAACTGTTTTTCTGAACAGATAATTTGTAATATCTATGTCATATTTCAAAGAACATTCTTATACATTATAGTTACTCTTCTCTAAGCAAGTGGAGGAAAAGAAGGTTATCAGAAGTAGTCAACATGGATTCACCAAGGGGAAATCATGCTTGACCAATCTGATAGCCTTCTTTGATTGCATAATGGGTAGATGAAGGGATGTTGTCTACCTTGGATTCAGCAAGGCTTTTGACACTGCCTCCTGTAACACCCTCATAGGGAAGCCCAGGAATTGTGGGCTAGATGAGTGGACAGTGAGGTGGGTTGAGAACTGGCTGAACAGCAGAGCTCAGAGGGTTGTTGGAGGCCTGTAGATAGTGGTGTTCGGGGGTCAGTACTTGACCCAGTCTTGTTTAACTTCTTCATCAATGACCTGGATGAAGGGACGGAGTATACTCTCAACAAGTTTGCTGGTGACACAAAACTGGGAGGAGTGGTGGATACACCGGGAGGCTGTGCTGCCATTCAGAGAGACCTGGACAGGCTGGAGAGTTGGGCAGAGAGGAACCTGATGAAGTTCAGCAAGGGCAAGTGCAGGGTCCTGCACCTGGGGAGGAACAACCCCATGCACCAGTACAAGCTTGGGGCAGACCTGCTGGAGAGCAGCTCTGCGGAGAGGGACCTGGGTGGATGACAAGTTGACCATGAGCCAGCAGTGTGCCCTGGTTGCCAAGAAAGCCATTGGGATCCTGGAGTTCTCCTCCCCCTCTACTCTGCCCTAGTGAGGCCCCATCTGGAGTACTGTGTCCAGTTCTGGACTCCCCACTTCAAGAAAGATGAGGAGCTACTGGAGAGAGTCCAGCGGAGGGCTGCAAGGATGATGAGGGGACTGGAGCATCTGTCCTACGAGGAAAGGCTGAGGGAGCTGGGCTTGTTTAACCTGGAGAAGGCTGAGAAGGGAATCTTCTAAATGTTTATAAATACCTTAAGGGCAGGTGTTGAGAGGATGGGGCCAAACTCTTTTCAGTGGTGCCCAGCAACAGTACAAGGGGCAATGGGTGCAAACTGAAGCATAGGAAGTTCCATCTGAGGAAGAACTTCTTCACTCTGAGGGTGACGGAGCACTGGAACAGGCTGCCCAGGGAGGTTGTGGAGTCTCCTTCTCTGGAGATATTCAAGACCCGCCTGGATGCGGTC
>Ga0065711_1050171_pt1 | contig 10954 bp, 11 predicted proteins | sample Hoacrofraction12_FD_59098 | JGI IMG/M metagenome (GOLD analysis project Ga0065711, IMG submission 59098) | Hoatzin crop microbial communities from Cojedes, Venezuela - Epithelial fraction 12 v2 (version 2) | ecosystem: Host-associated > Birds > Digestive system > Esophagus > Crop | place... | reverse complement strand
CAGCAAAGGCTATGGGGCAGCCTGGGTTTCCCTTCCTGCTCCAAAGCCTTCAGCCAGAGCAGCGAGCAATGCCTTCCCAAGGGTGAGAGGGGGAGTAAGGAGATGTCCCTCCCTTTCTTGTGGTGACACAAGAAGTTAAGGTGCCCCACCATGATCCCAGGGGGGCATTTCTGTTGTGCTTGGGATCAGCTCGAGCAGAGATCTGACAGCGGGAACCCACCAGCATTTTGTGGGTGCTGCTCCACCTGGAGTGAGCTGCTGCTGCTCCACTGCATTGTCCAAGAGCAAAGAGCGGCTCCTGTTCCTGGAAACGCATTGCCAGCCTGTGTGATAAGCTGGAGTTGATCATGAGCCTCCAAGGACACATTTGCTTTAAATTAGGTTCTGTGTGTGCTCTTCTCCATTATTTGTTAGCACCCAAAGGGTTGTTACTTTCATTACTCTGATTCATAAATGTAAAATAATGTCAAACATTTTGCACAAAGGCCACTGCTTGCACCAACCTGATTGACAAAGATTTATTTTTATTTACTAACTTCTTTGCAGTTTGGCCAATTAGGCTAGTTGAAGCTTTCTCTCTATCTGCTTTGTGTGTAGACACTGCTCCTCCTTGCCCCCTCCACCCTCTGCTGGATCCTTGCCCTAGACCTGTGTCTGGCAGCTATCTTTTTACTCTTAATATTCTCTCCTCTCTCATTTTCCTCCTGACTGAGCCCTTATATTTCTCCTGCATTTAATGTAAGTAAGTGGTTAAGAGGTGCAGGGAAGCAGAGGCTCATCCCCTCGCTTGTTTTAGTCCCTCACGGGGTGCATTTGCAAAAAACTGCTGCTACTAAAGCTGTACCCACAGCCACATGGGCCCAGGCTGGTTCTCTGATGTTTGTTCCATGCTCTTATGGTTAAGGTTGCTCATCCAAAATCTTCTCAGCAAGCAGGTGTACTTTTCCAGAGAGACACTCAATGAGGCTGAACAGAAACAGAAACACTCATCACCTCGGACTGCTGAAGCCTTCTCATAAGCCTCTGCCCAGACTATCTTTACACCTTGGTCTTCTGTCTGCTACCAACCACTGAGCAGCATCCCTCATGCTGCTTCCACCCGTCCATCCCATCTTCTGCTTTTCCTTTAGTTTCCCCACCTGTTTTTCATACTGTCCTTTCCCTCTCCCCCTGCCAGTGTGTCTCTTCAGGGCCATGACTGTATCTTGCTATGGGCACATGCAGGTGCCAGCACTGTAGCGCCTGATATAAATCAAGATTCATAAAGATAACAGTATTAACTGAAATGCATAATAATTATAATCACACATTCTCACACCAAGTACAAATATGACTGTGTTTCTGTGAAAGTCAAGGCCTCGGCTGCAGTAACAGAGGTAGCCAAATTCACAGCTCTTATAACTCTGCTGAAGACAAGGATGGTTTCTCCTTTGGTTCATTTGGCCACGTGCCTCTGGCTTCCCTGAGGAATTCTGATAATCAGTTAGAAACAACAGACAAAGGGCAAGAGCTAAGGGAAGAACGAAGTTTAAAATGGGTCTGAAAAGTAGGGAAAGCAAGTTTTTGCTGGATATCAGCCATCAGAGATTTATTTCTTATTTGTCCCATGAAACCTGGGGTAAACCCTTGAAGATGCAGGGGAAAGAAGCAGGAAGTAAAAGCAGCTTAATGAGAGGGACGACTGACTGCGTTTTGAAATTCCTTCACTTTCTCTGTGTGTTGTGCCAGCCTCAGGGCTGTGCAGAGGGTGGGAGCCCAAATTCATGGGGGATTTCAACATCCTCAAACTTGGCTTCACTCCAAATCAGAGCTGAACAAGAAGTCTTTGAAATTATCCTTTGTGACAAGGGCACATCCTTGTTACTTGCTCTGTAGGTGCTGTGCGCTTTTGCTAGAAAAGGTGCAAGACTACCTGTGTGACTTCTCCTGGCTGCTGAACACTGGACCATGGGCACCTTGCTGGAAGAAGGGAGCAAAGGACAGAGCTGGCGGGGCAGGGAGAGAAAGAGACGGGGCAAGTCTGGAGGGTGCAGCTCTGAAGACTCTTGCAAAGAGCAGGAGTCTTGCTTGGATCAAGGAGCAGATGTACATCCCAGGTGCGGTGTTCCCAAAGGACTGCTACAACCCAGCAAGCACTGGAAGTTGCTGGTATGGGTGAAATCTTCATCCTAAGGCACACTGCTTGGGGAAGGAGAAGGAAGATTAGCTGTTGGCTTTTAAAATCTGAAGAGTGCCTTCCTTGAAAATCTATTTTAAGCTTTTCACTTTGAAATGAGACATTTTGACACTACTTCCATTGGGATATATTCACCTGAATTAAGGCAAGCACAAAAGGCTGTGGAAGATGCACGGGGGCTGCGTAGCTGTGCAAAGCCTGTAAACATGGCTCTGCCAGGTCTGTACCGAGGAGGTCCTTATACAGGGTCCTGGAGTCCCAGAGGAGATAAATTGGGTTGTGGCTTGTCCTGGGTTTTAGGAAGTACTCACAATGTTTTTGCATGGGCTCAAATAGGAATTCAGTTCTCAAATGAAATAGGGTCCCCAGTCCTCACATCTGTTTCCTTTGTATTGACTGCAGGGAAGACAGAGGACACTTCCCACTGCTCACAAGCACTTTTATCTGCAGGTCTTAGGTGAAGGGTTTCAGTATTCAGGCTGGTTACAGCCCCGGCAAACAGCCCAGGATTTGCTTTGGGGAATGGACAGCAACGGGCAGCTGAAGACTTTGAACTTTGTTTTCACCTGGATCCTGCAGTTCTCCTGAGGGCTTTGGGAGGTTCAAGAGGACCCAAGTCAGTTTCTCCATTGGAAGTCTGGACAACTTCCAGCCCAGAGTTTCTTAGGTCTGCTGGTTTGGACAGATGAGAGATGTGGCTGTTCAGCTGGGGAGCAAAGCAGCTTCGCTCACGAGCCCATCTAAGGGATCAGGGGAACCAAAAGAAAAGATTCAGGTTTCTAGTCAGTCTTTTAGGAAGAAAGTGTGTTTTCAATGCTCTTCAGCTCCAAGAAGAAACCCCAAATGGTAAGGTTCCCCATGTTTAATTACAAGTTTTCATCACCTACACCTTCCACCAGAGCGCCAGAAATCTCACTAACCATTCATGCCTTCTTACGTGGTAAAAAGCTCAGTTTCTCACATAAGAAAGTGAGACATAATAGATTACCCACCATCCTCCTCCAGCCCTCCACAGGCTGGTCACTACCTAGTGTGTTACTTATTTTTTCTAGGGACATTTTACTTTCTCTCTTGGAGTCGCCTTCACCCACAAAATGAGAAGATGTCTCAGAGGAAGTGAAGCAGACAGGTGGACGCTCCACAGAGCAGGGCAAGGCCGGATGCTTGGGGCACATGTGATGGCACACCAATGAGTCAAGTGGGTCTCACACTGCCCATGGATGATCAGTAGTCACTGAACATACCTGAGGGATGTACCAAATGCAGCTTTTGATAGTTATTTCAGGACAGTTTCTTACTGGATCCAGGATTTAAAACACAGAATTTTTAGTGCCTTTAAATATTTTATAAAAATACATAATATTTTCCATTAAAGACATTCTTAAGTGATACAGTGTCACTTACATTGCTTAAGAGACCTATTATGCAAGATACAATATAGCACTAAAACACTTCTTTGTTGACACAGGTGAAGTTGTGCTGGAGATATTTTCTGTGTTAATCATGAAAGGATTTTGTCAAAATTCTTAGCTGTTTTTTTTAAAAATGCTAGTTATTGAATCTTGTTAGAGTATCATCATTAAATAATCATGATGAAAATCTCAATTGTAATGAAATAGAAAATATTTATGATAATGGTAAGAAGAGAAAATCAACTCTTTAGGCACCGAAATCATCCTTCTCTAAGGACTTTTACTTATCTTTTTAATTACTGCAAGGTGTAAGATTCTTTCATTCTTTTCATTTCGGGTTTATCATGATCCAGAACTGAAAATACAGTCAATTGCTCACTGCATGTGTTTGGGAACCCACCTGTGAGCATTTCTTTGTGGGGTGACTAAGCTACAGAAAACGGAATTTCAGACTAGCTGAATTTGAGAGTTAGCACAGCTTTCTGATGTAGAATGAGAACTTACACATTCGTATGTATATTCAGCACCTCAGACAACCTGTACCTTTGCAGAAATAGTTACACTTGGTCAGTAAGCCATCGCATAACCCACACTCAGACAATACCCTGCACAAACCAAGGAGGATGAGAGGTGAGATCCGAAGAACATGAGCTTTTGGGGCAGAGGGAACCCCAGGAGTGGAATCGGCTTGTGTGAGGCTGTGGAAGGAGAGTGGGCTGCTGGGTCCCTCTGTGTCACTTGCAGCAGCGGGAAGGATGCACTGCTCCTCCAGCTTTGCAGCAGGAAGGGAATGCATTGCTGGACCAACATCCCACAGCAGATCTGAGCAGTGAAGTGAATGCACTGGCCTGCAGAAAATCAAGAGAAACTGAGGACACTGTAAAATTAAAATGGGCTTTCTAGAGGTTATCTTCTAACCTTTGCAAGTCGTTTAGTCTCGGTGAGTGTGGACTGAGAATAACAACAGGGGTTGTGCAGGCATGGAAGGAAAGGAAAGCAATGGGAGGAAGATGCCAAACGTATTCAGGTGTACAAATATCTGCCAGTAAGCAGAGAAATCCCTTCAAAATCATTGCCCTGGAAAACCTGGCTGACAGTCACATGTTCCCTCTCATTTTCCAGAGAGGTACAAGTACAGGACCATTTTTTCCAGAAGGGGATCTGGCTGTCCTAACTCTCCTCTTCCTTCCCAGCCGGCTCACTGTGGCACACCATGCATTATTTTCAATGCATGCACATGCTACTGAAGAATTTCCTGGACCTACTCTTTTTTTTCCTGCTTCTGCCACTCTTTGAGCTTGAATCAAGAGGGGAATGTACAGTCCTTTGTTCCTTCCTTCCCTGAGACCAAGGGATGGTAATTATACTTCAAACACAGCAGATTAGATACTTTCTGAAAAATCAGGGCCGGGGGGGAGTGGGCGGAAATGGTTAGTGAATCCAACTTCAGCAGCATCACAGAACTCAAACACGACTCTTCTACCGATTAGATCAGATCAGCTCTGAACGTCTGCAAGCTGGCCATTTTGCTGAATCCCCTTTGGGACAGAGAGATTAAATGAGTGAAAACAGAGGCTCTAAAGTTATTCTGAAACTGGACGTTGTCAAGTGCCTTGTTATCCTCTTACTCAAGTTACACGAATTCAACACTATGAGCAAGAAATCTTGGGGCATGAGTGGCCGAATTCCTAACTATTTTGGCAGCCTGCTCATCCCACATGCTGGGCACACTGTGCTGCTTCCAGTCCCAGACACACGAACGCATCAGGCACTGACGGACTTGGGGCAAATGTTTCCACAGAGCTACTAAACGAAGCTGGAGTGAACAGTTAATAGAGATAGTCCAGGGGAAAAGAGAGAAATTTTGACTCTCAGCTGCTGCTCCTAACTGACCAAACCATGATTAACATTTCCCTCTGACCACTACCTTTGTCCATAAGCCCCAAACACAGTCACCCCATGCCTTCATGGACAGCCATTCTCCCCTCCCCTGTTTGTGTTCAATATGGCTTGCAGACTCTGTGACAAGCACAAGCCATCAAACATCTGTGGGCATCACACACTGACTACTCAGGGAGGTACAGCCAGTTAGAAGGAAGCCAGACTTCCCCAGGAAAGACACCACCCCACCTCCTGGAGAGCAACAGAAGCATCTGCAAGACTGTGCTAGGAACAAGTGCTTCCTGGGCCCAGTGGTGCTGGTACCAAGAAGCTGGTCCATAGCCAGCTCTCCAGATGGCTCTGGCAGGTGTCACAGAATGCCAGTGCTCGGCATGTGATGATCACCAGGCTATCCTGGCAGTAATAGGGGACGCATCTGCTACAGCTGAAATTTGGGTTGATCTGAAAGTGCAGCTCCTGGGAAATCAGTGAGAATGCTGTGTTCACACAGGTGCTGAGAAACCCAGGCTAGTTTTCAACAGGACCCTCAAGCAGCTCAGCCACAGCACCAGCCGTGTCTGCATGAAGGAACAAAGCTGTTGGCATCAAAACACTCAAAACTGCCAGCTCCCCGTGCAGCATGTAGGCTCCTCTGCAGCCACTGCACAGTTGATGCACCATCTCCTGTTCACAGGGTGCAGGCTGATGAGCCATGCACTGCCAGCGTAGGAGGTGATTTTGGTCTTAAAGACACTTGGCCACAAGTGAACGGGACTGAAACCACCTCCTCGTTTCACAAGGGCCATTGAACAGCCATCAGCTGGTAATGACTTCCCATCTCTACTGACCCGGAGGAGATTGGAGCCTGGCAATGAAATGCTCCACAGCCCATGGTCAATCCTCTTTCCCATCCCTTGTCTTTACTGTACACGGTTCACCATAAAGTCCCAAATATCTCCATCCACAACTCTGTATACTGGGATGCGCATTGTGTTTAAACTGAAGGAACCAGTGAGACGTGTTGTTGTCTCTTCAAAGGCAAAATATTTTCACGTTCTACAATACATCGGTGATTTCTGTGAGCCATTTAAATACTTACAGCATTTAGCATCCTCTATGATGATCTATGTTGCCTCTCTGTAACCTTTCCCAGACTCTGCAGAAAAAAATTAATTAGTTTTCTGCATTTCACATCAATCCAATTACACTCACTTTATTCCTCAATTATGATAATTTTGTTGTGAGAAACTTAACTTATTGAAATGACTACCTCATAGTATTTAAAATTTGTTGCTTGCTGCCTTAAAAATGTAGATGTTCACTCGTGTTTCTGTCACTGAAACTGCAAGTGAAGAACAGACTGAAACTGGCAACAAAAATGGGGCTTGTCAATTACGTTGTATTAAGGCCTAATTGAAGACTATGAGGACCCTTCTCCATTAGGCACTACATGATGGCCTGTTGAGAGCTAGGCAGTGCCCTGAAGCACTTACAGTCTACAATAGATAAATGCTGCCTTATTAATACCATTTTGCAGAGGCATAAAGGAGACAAGAGATTAATTACTCTTTTGCCAATCCTGAGCATCCTAAAATCATGAATCAGTTCATTCTGCCCTTCAAATTATGAGTGATCTAAAAATTACAGTATGCTTCCAGTTCTTCTTAACATACACTTGCAGTTATTTTTTTATTTGCCTACTATTCTCCTAACCCTCATTTACAGTTACATTTCAAGCATTTTGTGCAATGACAGAGACTAAATATTACAAAAATGAAAGCTGGGACATTCACTTGACTCCAGATGATAGGACTTCAAACAAGGTGATAAATATGAAAAGACTCAGCAGCATAATAAATAACTTGCTTATGATTATGAAAAAAGCTAGGAGTTAAACAAGTATCTCCAGTTGCAATGCTAGCACAGTGTTTCCTTATTCAAGGCCCAAATCTTTCATAGTGAAGAAAATTCAGGAAAAGCTATTTTTTTCCTCTCATTCTTTTTATTACCTGGTTTAAGCATAGCTATAGCTCATACCATCAGGGTCTAACACAAGACAGCAAAATCTCCCCCAGTCTTCAGAGCTGACTCTATCTCTCCAAAAAGGAGACTGTTCCTCAGGTGAACATGCTGACACCATTTGTCATTCCGCACCGTGAAGAACCAGGCACTGTGCTGGGCCAGTTTTGGTAAAGCTGAGGGAACACCACAACTGAAGTTGGCCCTTCAGCTTGTGACGAAGATGTCTCTTCACTTCAAATTCAGAACAAAGCAGGAAATTATAATTTCCTTCTATTTTTCATTAAGGATCTTTAACACCACATGGCATATGGCTACATCAAAGAGGCTCTTCTGCCACATTTGGGTAAAGAAAGAACAGTCACAAACACTCTTCTGAAGCTGGTCTTTGGAGCAGGCACAAAAAAGAGCTTCCTACTTACACATATTCCTTTGCTGGATGACCATTGCTGTTAATGACTCTAAATGATTCATTTTGCTGCAGCTCGTTAGTATGGAACAGCAGTGCTGTCCATTGGGATGTCATAGTTACGCAGCCTGCTTCCATTACAGGCTTCTTGATTACAGTTTAGTGCAGAATATCAGCATCAAAAGTTCATTTGATGGCACCTATCAAAAGTGTCAACACACAGAGTGATATTAATACAGCACAGCCTGGCTACTCCTCCTTAGCGTGAATCGCTATGACAAGTTTTGATTGAAGAGTAGACCATGACACTGAGAAGAACCCAGTGAGCCTTTAGGAGCAGGACCCCTCGTCCAAAGGCAGTCCCTGCTCATTTAAATGGCTGCATCTTCCTCTTTCCCTTACATCTAGAAAATCAGAATAAAGTTTCTCCCTGCCTATTAATGTTTCCCCGTTCTTTAAAGATCTGACATGTCTGAAGATAAAAGTCCTATTGCGATGAAAGACCCATTACATGACAAGTGGTATCTGTAAAAGACAAAAGCAATAAGTGAGGTTTAGGGGATTCTTGCCATCAGTCTAGAGACAGTTTGCACTGACTGCAAAGCACCAGTCTTTCCTATTGTAAATTACCCATACTGGTTCCTCACCCAAGAAGCCCCCATCACAGGTGAGGACTTCCCTGCACTGGCTGCTGTGCAAACAAACAAACGTGGACCCAGGTGCAATGACTGGACAGTCATTATGGGAGGGAGAAGGGGTGGTTACAGTCAGACTGATGGACCAACGTGGAAACAGTCTGTCAATAACAGCCCATGTGGTACTGGTTTCAGCACATCCATGGGTCCTAGGGGTCAAGCTCTTGGTAAATGGAAGGAGAAGGGCCACCTTAGAGATTCAGTTGCAGCATGAAAAGTGCTTTGCCCTGTTCTGTGACAACAACTCTATCACATGTACTGAAGCCAAGCAATAACCTGGTTTCACTTTTTTATTATGCATCCCCTTCTCTGCCACTAACATGACTACTGTTATAAAAAATTTGCATTAAAAGAGCTTTTTGCTAAATATTTGAATTCTGAACTATTCTAGCCGACAAATAAAATTATTTTGGCTCTGAAAGGTTGCCGTGATATCTCTTGGGAGCTTCTGTTTTCCATTCCCAGCTGACCTTTTGTCTGGCATCACTCACCATGGGATGTCTGGAGGAAAGGCTCACTTTGAGCTCGAGACATTGACCGCTCTCTGGTCCCTGAGCACACCAGACAGGTCTGTAGTCTCTTCCCACTGCTGGCAGTTTGACTGCCTGTGCCCGAGGACGGCTCTGATTTGCTGCAGCTGTAACCTGGAATCAGACTGCTGGGGAGCAGGTAAGACCAATCTGTACCATAGCAAGACTTACAAGGAGAAGAAAAACAGGCCTCTGCAAGCAGGAAGCTTGCACCTCCTCCATTTCTGGCTGTAAGACCTGAACCACTTTCTCCTCTAATAAATGTAAGAATATGTGCCATTTAACATATCCAACATCTCTTTAAAAACAAATTGCTTCAAGCCAAGCTCAAGTCCAAATGAAACTGTATTGGCAAAATTACATCTGATTCCTAAATCAGCTCTGGCATGACGAGTACCCCACTGCTCTCTTTTCTAAGCTATTCACACTCATCTTGGTGGCCATTTCTATCTTTGCCCAGGCCACTTCGGCTCAGATGTAGCAGCCATTGCCTGACCTGAACCAGGTGGCACCATGGTGGCACCAAACCCACGAGGATATGAGCCCGACTGGAGAACAGCTCAGCACAAACCAGACTCCCCCATCTCCCTGCACAGAGCCCTCACCTTGGCACGTACTTTGGCACTGTGTACGTGTGCAACAGAGACAGATGCTTAACCACACCATGCCCATATGATGGACACAGAGATGTCAAGACCCCATGAGGAATGACTAGGCATTCCTCACTACTTCTCTTTCACTATCTGAAATAGAAAAGCACAGGACAGCTAATTGCCTCAGACCATCTGCGATCATCGAAAGCACTGAACTGGAAGCCCACCAGGCTGTCACCAAGGACAGGTCCCCAGGCGGACAGCTGGTCACTCTTGCCAGCTTTCACAGATTGTGTCTACCCACATCAATGAGCTCTGGTGACACCTTTTCCACTCCACTTCTGCTTCCAGCCCTTAGATGGGCCCCAGGCTCAGCCATGGGTTGTAGCATCCTTCCCCCAGCCACCATATTTCTTTCTGCCCATCCCAGTTCCTGCTGTGCATCCTCCCCAGGGAGTCCCACTCCTCCCAATGCTGCATGCAGAAACCCTGTTATTGTTTTTCCTTATCAAGTTTTCTGTCATGCACAGGAACTGACACCAAGTGATGTTAAACTGTCTATTCTGGAATTCCAGAAGTCTGGCTAGAACCAACACTCCTACCTGCAAGAATGACACCAAAAATCTTCCTTTTTTCCTTTGACCGCAACTCTGTAAGCATCCCTTGACAGTGGGTATTATGGCTGCAGTGGAAATTTAAGGAATTTGCAATGCATGAAAGTTAGTGGAAGTAAACGTGGATTTCCCCTTCTCCCAGACTTGTCCTTGGTTATTGAACCACTGGTGCTGCTGTTCACACATCAGCAGCACAAAGGAGTCTGATGGAGCTGGAGACAAATGCATTTCCTGAACTTACCATGCTGGGAGGGATGTGCGTGAAATCATGTGCTACAAGGAAAGAAATAAGAGACCAAGATAAATGGAGGACCCCCCAGGGAGAGTCTCCAAATTGATCAGTTTTTCAAAGGAGGACAATTAAGTGTCAGGCTCCAGAGGCCTCTGTATCACATCATCTCGCTCCTGCCACTCATGGGAGAAACAAGCTTGTAGAGAAGATGCTATTTCTTTGAAAGTTTCATAGAATCATAGAAAGTTTTGGGTCGGAAGGGACCCCTGGAGGTCATCTTGTCCAATCCCCCTGCAGCGAGCAGGGACACCACTAACTAGATCAGGTTGCTCAGAGCCCTGTCCAACCTGGTCTTGAATGTTTCCAGGGATGGGGCCTCCACTACCTCTCTGG
>Ga0065711_1050170_pt1 | contig 10954 bp, 5 predicted proteins | sample Hoacrofraction12_FD_59098 | JGI IMG/M metagenome (GOLD analysis project Ga0065711, IMG submission 59098) | Hoatzin crop microbial communities from Cojedes, Venezuela - Epithelial fraction 12 v2 (version 2) | ecosystem: Host-associated > Birds > Digestive system > Esophagus > Crop | place... | reverse complement strand
TTGAACCTCATCAGGTTCCTCTCTGCCCAGCTTTCCAGCCTATCCAGGTCACGCTGAATGGCAGCACAGCCTTCTGGTGTATCTACCACACCTCCCAGTTTGGTGTCACGCATACACCGAGGTAAAGAGAGACAAGCAGATCTTTTTTTTCAACTCAAACATTCAAAAGTAATTTTCTTTGCTGTTTATTATTCTTTGTGCCCACCACTAGATATAGACAATTCAGTGTCACCATCACTCATAAACTGATAAACAGCACTGCTAAAGACTAAAACCAACGCCAAACCAAATCAACAACAACGATAATCCTTTTAAGATCTGGTACAGCAACCGTACGTCCCTAACACAAAATAACAACATTGTTGTTACTCGGTGAAGAGAAAGGATGGCTCCCTTATCCCACACCAGGGTGAGTCACTCAATCACTTCCTGCTTTTAGATTCTTTATGTATGTATTCATTGCAGATAGAACACGATTTGCATCACATCTTTTTTTATTGCACACTCATAATGTGAGTTATCCAGCTTTATCCAGACAAAAATAAATGAAAAAAGCTTATCCAATTCATCCGTGCAGCACAGAACAATTACAGGGGCATAAACCAAAACTAATTAAGAGGGAATAAGGAAACATATCCACAGAGTAAAGTACAACCAGCACTCATGTAAGAAAACTGATTGGGAGCTTTGAATAACAAAAATAATGATTTCTAATCGTGTCTTTGGAAAGAAAATATTGTGTTAGCAGTTCAACAAGCAATGAAACGCATCAGTCTTCCACCTGGCTTTTTTATATGTAAAAAGCATGATTTTTCTACTCCTTAAATTACTGAAACATGATACAGATAGCAGAATCTGATCTCCATGCATGCGTAAAAACATCACAGGTTATGTGGATCACAGAAGGACCTACCTTTATGTCAGTGTTGTAAAGCTAAGGAGAACTGAGTTCCACTCTAACCCAGCCCCTGAAATAACTCTGTGCAACTTTTTCTGTCCACAAAAGCTATAGTTATTTTCTCCTTATAATAATTTTCATAATTCCCTCTTTTCTAGCTCATATTCAAAATATTGTATATTAAAAATGTTCTTAAAAACTGTATTTAACATGAGGTAACTTGGACATTACCAACCATGCGTTCTCTAGTAGGAGGCAAGACACTGCTCATAGAGGTCCATTCAGAGTAAGATTTGGGACATTAGGCGCAAGAGTTGGGAAGCACACAGGAAACACCAGCAGAGAAAAAGAAACAGCCAACAGCTCAAGAATGAACTACATTACTCAGTAGTCTGGAACTTAAATGCATATTTCTCTCATACAACAATGAAGTTGCAAGTATTTCACAGGGATACTCCACAACAGGGTCCAAAATTGTTATTTAACACAATACATTTCTGAGAGTTGTTAACACTGTGTGTCCAAAGTTATTTTTTCTTGCAAAAAAAACTCCACAATATTTATTTTTGTGTTACTGACTTCAACTCATACCTTCTCATTACTGCACCACTGTTGGCTCATCAGTATTTTCAGAGAATGCCATGCAGTTGATAAGTAATTCCAATGAAGATTTTTCAAGGCATAAAAATTCTGGTGGGCTCTAACAAGGTCTCTCTTAAATTTACAAAAATTGTACATCAAATTACTGCATTAATGTTTTATTTTTCTTTAAAAAGGTTAACAAAGAAATTAAACCATCTAGCAGTAAGTAGACATCCAAAGACGAAAATTTTAAAAATGTGTTTAAATTATTCTCTGTTGCTCTGATATTAAAAATACGTGTTTTGCCCCTTCTGAAAGACAAGCACAGCTTGGCCTTTCTTTAAATATCAGTCTAGTATCTATTTTGAAATGACGAAACATCAAAGAAGCACAAAGACTGGCAGCATAACACTAAGACGTCTCTGGCAGCTTGAAGTATTATCATTGAAATGCACCACCTACCATAGCAAGTTAAAGAGTCAAATCTCTCCCCTCTTATTCTCTTACTCAATCCCAAAATCCACAAAAGCAAATAATTACAGCAAGAAGTAACAGAATTTCAAATAATTTTTACTCAATTGCATGCTTCACTGTGTCTCTAGTTGCTGCAACTGTTGGGCAACCCTATGACCTTGTCCCACCTTAACATCTTATTCTGTATCATTTAACAAAATGTTACAGGCATACACATGGCAAATCAAGACAACAGCTATAACTATAGTTCAAGTGTAGGATGTAAAATATAATAAAGCTTAGAGATTCTTTCCTGTGGAAATTGGCTTGACATTTTCTGGTCTTCTTGACATGAGAACTATTTCACAAGTTCACTTTTAATATGGTCTTCATAAAACACAAGTCACTTTTGTCCTGTCACCTGTTTATAACTGGTAATTTAATTTTAAAAAAACACAAACACAACACAAAAAAGAAAGTAACACTCACAATTTTAAACAGAAAACTTGCCTATGCCTAAAATGTAAAACCTACTAAGCATAATTATCAAGCAAGCTGATAAGTATACATTCTAAAAAAGTGCTTCTAACACTTCAGAAGGAAACAAAAAACACAAATTTAGTATACTGAATCCAAGAAGAAATACCAGCTTAAAACAGGAAAGCAATAATGAAAGAGATACAAAACCAAATTTGAAATAAATATTTGAGCCTTTTAAGTAATTCAAAACATGTACACCTCCCATTTTATAAGCAGAATAGCAGGAGAAGCAAGGGAGAAAACTTTCATTTTTTAAGAAAACAGCGTTAGCCAAATTGGAAACCTCAATATTGAGCCACTTTGGCTGTAAATGAGGTATACTAAACTGTCAGCACAGAAAACTCACCCACTTTGTGTTTTATTAAGACAGGGGAAGGCAAAAAAACCTTGAAGCAGAGTAACCGCAAGTAATAGTAAATAAAACTACCAATATTAAAAGGTGTTTCAGTATCTCTACACAAAAAAAGATATGCCTAGAAGACAAGAAAGCATCACACTACTAAAATGTCTGCATGAATAAGCTTGCTTTCTAATTTGACAGTAAATTATTTGAAGGCACTGTAACACACAGTCATATTTTGCATATTGGCAAGATTCCCATTAAAGTCTTCTTCAGGTCTGAAAAGTCTGATGTCAAGTTAGCTAAGAGTTTCAGTTGCCTCTGATAAGGGAATATCATATGCCATTTTCTCGCATTATGATATTTTTCTGTTTCTTACAGTAAAATTACTGTTCATAGACAACGGGTCCTGTTCTTTCATTTTGAAATATCAAATGCTACTTAAAATGCAGCAACTCTAACATTCACGTAATTGTATTCTTACAGTATAAATTTCTTACTTTCAAAAACTTCTTTCTACACATTATTCTACATCTTAACAAATGATAAACTTGGCAGCTACACATGGCAGTAGTGGCTTTATGCAGGCTAAGAAAAATCAACACAAAAACAAAATCCTGGAACAGTCAACTATTTTAAATATTAAGATTGGTGAAGTTATGAGTAGCTGAAAACAGAAGTGGAAAGAAAAAAGCATTAAGCGCATTAACTACAGCTAGTTACAATATTCTAAGACTATAAGCCTGAATCAGCCAGACCTGCATATCCCATCGGCAGATTGCACTTAACGTTAAAAGAAAGAGCACCTGATGAAGAAAAGCTATGTAATATCCAGGTGATGAAACATTTTGAAAAGTTTTCAGGGATTTTATCAACTGAAAGTAATTAAAGTGAAGTTGATAAAAAACTAATATGAAATTAAGTTACTACAAAATTAAATTTAGTAACCCATCACCTCAGCAATTATAACATTTCCACAGTCATTTGCTTGCAAATCACCACAGTTATTACAGCTGTATCAGTCAGAAGCAGAAGCTACCTGTGAAATAGAAGCACAAAAAGTCCTAGTGCTGATTTGCATGGAGAAAATTCCACAGCTATGCTGGACTTGCACGTCCATTGCTATGACACTGATCCCTCTCCCTGGTAAGCCATCATTCTTCAACTCAACACAGGGAAAGTCATTTTACAGATGGGAAAGAGAAATACAAAATACTTTCTTATAGTTGTATCGATTACATGGGACTTTCTGCAGTCTAAGCAACAGGAAGGAAGGAAGAGGATAAGGAACAAGGAAGGAAGTTGAGATTAACCCTTAAAAAAGTCACGTTTATCTGTAAATCTAACTAAAGAAAAAAAAGGAGAAAATTCAGATGTAGTGGATAATAGCATGTATTTGAAAATGTGTGTGGCCTCACAGCTTACCAAACACCTTCCCAGCTACTATATGAAGGCCTTGGTAACTGTGATTTTTCTTGTCATACTGCTACATCAAACCACCAGTAATTTGCACTATCTGATTACCTTTCAGGGAACTACCTGGCTGCCTTCCTGAGAACAGCAGAATATTGTCTAGAATTGACACAAATGAGAAGAGAACGTACTATATCCTTAAAAATGAGTAAGAAGGAAAGAAAAATTAGGGAAGTAAAACTGCCATATGTATGGTAATTTAGAGTTAACTGATTCATTTCTCATTCCTAATTTTGTATTCTTGTGTACCCCATGCCTTCTGTTCAGATTTTGATGAATACATTATATATTTTTTGTAGGTATTCAGCTGGCATTACACATACAAATACTCCAAAAATACAGCTAACGGCAGAGAGGCAGATCTGGGCAAGATAAAACCAAGCCATACCTCCTACAGAAAGAAATGTCATACTGTTTGCACAAAAGAGCAAGCCTAGCCAGAGGGACATCTGTAATATGCAACAGATTTTCAAAGTGTTGTTACGTACTAGTATCATGATACAGAAGCACAGAAATTCTTTAATTAACAAACTAAACAAAACAAAACAAAAACCCAAACACAAAAACAAATCCCCAAAACAATTACAGCAATAACAAGCAGACAGTACTACCGAACTTAGTCTCAAACTAGTTGAGCAATTTTCCAGGTCTCTCTAGGTGCATATATGGTTGACACCTGGAAACATCACCTCCCAACAGCTGGTCATTCATCTCACAAATATGATGTCCATATAAGCTGATCATTTTATCACTGACAAAAATTTCAAGCTAATGAGGTAACCACCACAGTTAATTTTCATAATCTGGTATTACAAACTTTACATTCAAATGAACAGCAAACAGCATGCTTTTGTTAGGTATTTTTAAGCAAATTTTAACAATTTTATGAAGAATATAATTCATCTAATTATACTATGAGAGAACTATGAATAAGTCTCAGCTGCAAAAGCAGCTCTTTCTGTGAGCCTCAAAAAGTTACAATTTCACTGCCTATTAGGATTCCTAATCTAGGATAAGAATCATTCCTTCCATGTTTATTTATTAAAAAAAAAATGGAAGAAAAACTCTATGCATACAGCTCACTTACAAATGAAGAATTATCCAACAACTTAAATGTTATATAAGCCACATTCTTAAATATTTGGATATGTGACAGCATTAAAACATTCCCCAACTATTCAATTTCTCAGCTTGACAGTAATAGTTACAGAATAAAGTAATTAATGAAGTTCTTTATATGAATTAATTTTTAAGAGACTTTCAGCCAAATCCTCCCTGCTTTACACAAGTAGTCAGCTAAATGGAATGACATTACAGCTGGAGTATATAGGATTAGAATGATTTGATGCTCTGGTTAATACACGTCTGTTACTTGCAGCGTTTAGCTGGTGTGTATTATTGTATTTTCTGGTTGCTGTCATTCAGTGCTTCCTGAGTTAAGCTAAGCACATGACCATAAGCAAAGTTAAACCAACCTCTATTTCATAAAGACAGTGAAAAATCATTATCATACTGGAAATACAACTTCAGAGATCTCAGCAGTGACAACTAGAAGTGTCCACTCTGTTTTCAACATTGCTTAACACTACCAATTACTCAAATCTCACCGAGCTTTCTCTGGTATATGAAATACACTTAAGATTTCCTCTTTGTTACAGATGAAGAAAAATCAGTGACTTTAATATATTTCCTAAAGTGTGCCTTCATAAGAATATGCTATGCGAGTGAAGACCAGAGTTGGAATCTTATGGGAATACATACAAACATAAGGAATTTAAACTAAGAGAGTGTAGATTTAGATTAGATACAAGAAGAAAATTCTTTACGCTGAGGGTGGTGAGGCACTGGCACAAGTTGCCCAGAGAAGCTGTGGGTGCCCCCTCCCTGGAAGTGTTCAAGCCCAGGTTGGATGGAGCTCTGAGCAATCTGGTCTAGTGGAAGGTGTCCCTGCCCATGGCAGGGGGGCTGGAACTAGAAGATCTTTAAGGTCCCTTCCAACCCAAACCATTCTATGACCCTATGATTCTATGATTCATCAGAGGTGTATGGTACACCAAAAGTACTTGCACAGTCCTTCTACTGTTGCCCACTGGTACTGATTTTCGCCATTTACTTTCCTCCTTACCTACAGATCACACATTTACACCATAAACCGTCTTATACAAGAAATGCTTATATTTGCTTTCTTATGCATTGTACTTACCTAATCCTTTAGGAGTTATGCCACTGCTATCAGCAGGATTAACTACCCAGTAGTAGTATTTCAGTGTGTGCATTAACTGCAGTACTGTTCCTACTCTGCGTATAGTGTTATAGATTGTAGCAGTTCCAATGAATTCAGCTGACAAGTAGGTATACAAAGACAGCTGCACCTGAAGAATGAAATAGTTATCCACATAAACTTAAGTTCTGTATTAGTAACCTTAACTTCTAGGTTTTTTTAGAGTTTACCTTGGATATGATATAAGAAACTAAAAAATAATTACACCTTTAGTTAGGGCAGGGACTGGACTGACACCTGGAATGATGTCCAGAGGTCCCTTCAAAACTAAATTTTATATGATTCTATGATTTAAGTCACGACAAGCATACTGGTTTGTTTTCTGTTCTGGCTTTTTATATTAAAAGTATGTACTTTCAGATTTTAGGACCATGACATTTTTCACTTTGGTCCACATTTCTCAACTGTGATTATTTAGGAAAATAACTAATTCATTATTCCCAGAGATGAACAATAACTTTTTACAGTTTTTATCAAACCAAAATACATAAATTAAAATGAAAGCTTATGTGAATGTGTAACAGAAGATATCTCATCTTTTGTTTATAATTAAAAATGCATACTTCTGTGCTTAATCTTTAGGAAAACAATCTAATGCAACAACTGAAAAAGGGACTCAGTCTCTACAAACAGTCCTTCAACAGAATTAGCCAGAATCTTAGGCAAGAATGTAAATGCTTTTAGGAACTTATAAAAGACATTGGAGAATATAATTAAGCAGGGTATAGAATTTATGATCTAAAAAATCTTTGCTATTACCATATTTTAAAATAAAAAAATTAAAACCCTAAGTACCATGGTATAAAAGAATACTAGTATTTCACTTCATTGTAGGAGAGTCATAACATCCTTCAAGTGTACAATTACCTTTGCAGGGGTATGTATCCAGATAGCAGGATTAAAAAGGATGTGATCGCATAATTGCTTCAGTAGAGGTGCTCCATGAGACAACCCATCCAAATATTTTGCAAATGACAAAAATTGTTCCAGAACTGCTCTGGTTATATGAACTCTAGATGACTGGGGAAAAATAATCAGAAAGAACAAAGATAAAGAAAAATCTTCTTCATTAATGTACTTCAATCAGAAATATGACTTATTATTTTCACGAGGCTCATCTTTACTAAATACATGCCACCTCATATGTTTTTATGTCATTTCATATGAAAGTAAGAAAAAAATTACCCACAACTTTTACTTTCTAAACATATTCACAGTCTTTATAATGCCTACATCATTTAACAGGTTAAAAACATTCATGAATAACTGAGGTTAAATCCCTTTGTGCTTTGGTTTTGGTGGGGTTTTTTTTGGTTTTTTTTGGTTTTGTTTTTGTTTGTTTGTTTTTTCTGTCATTTTTGGTTTAGTTTTATTATAATCCAACCAGGATTCTACATTTCACAGCACAGTGCCTTGAGAACTTCCTCTGAAGTCCTTGCGTCTTTTTCAGTTAGTTATGTGTCTTACTGAAATTGGGTGTCTCAGTACGTAAACGCACATTACTGGTAGAGTTGCTTTTATTTCTTAAACGTAAGCAGGTATTTAAAGGAGCTGGGTACAAGGTTTCCTCAAATTTCAAGAGAGTCCTTCAGTTTCATAGCATATGCTATAAAATCACTGCTGAGACCTGCTCCTATGCAGTAAAACCTGGCACACGGACTTTGACATACTTCTTTATATACTAAGTTAACAAAAGGAACTAACAGGAAAAACCACCAAACATCCTTTCCTTTGCCTTCTCTACAAAACGTTCCAATTACTTTTAATGCTGTAAGTACAGTCTGGGAATATGCAGATTTGTTATTTTTAGAAGTGAAGTCCATTTGTCAGTAATACCAGTTCAGCCTGAATGTTACGATACCTTTGGTTTGTACATCACAATTCACAATAAATAGTCTGCAACTAATAAGAACAAAAATGTTATTTTCAAGATGAAGTCAGGAAAAAAAAAGCTTTCAAGCTTTCACTCCTCTCTGAACTATTTGATCACATGCAAATGAACAACAGATAATTCACAAATAATAAAATTGAGCCTGGCTAGGAAACAAAAGGATTTTTTCCTGCCATGTGTGCCAACTGAATAGAAGCATATACTGAAAAAATAAAATACAACCTTTTGAAAAACTGCAGCTAAGGAGAATATAGCATTTGTTTTTAATTTTAACTAGCATTAAAAAAAAAGAGAAAACAGCACATGCTGTAAGAAATATGTTGTGACAGAAATCAATCAAAATGCTTTAAATATTCACACACCCTGAGTTTAATGATTGTAGCAGGTGTTAATTAGAATAGTATGCAAATTTTTCTCTTTTAATTTCATGTACAACATTCTAAATCAATGTATTCAATGTGTGTAAGCAAGAGAAAGGGACTCCATGAGGGCTCAGTAGCCTGCCTGTACAGAACTTGTAGAACTGGAGCTAAGAGCTTTGTAAATTGATTCTGATTATGTCACAAGAAAACCTACCACTGGAAAAATAAACTCCTTAGACTAGTTCTTCAACATTCTAAATCACACTTGCTTAGTACAGAAAACATAAAAGCATAGAAAATACTCTGCTTTTAGGTATTAGGTCAGTGAAGGTAAAGTCCTTCTACTATAAGAATGTATTTCCTTAGCTGAAAATAACATAGGAAGCAGAATGAGAGAAATTATTTATCATTCCTCTTCAAAATTTAGTACATGATTAGAAGTGAGGTAATTGTTATTTAATTTCACCATCAGACAACACAAAGCTCTGGTCACAACTTCTCAAATTACTGTTACGCTGACCACACGCTAATAAAAAATACAGTAGCAGCCATTCAAGCATATCAGAACCATAAGATTCAATCGTAAGAGTATCACTGTCTTAGTACAGCTGACAGTAGTTTGTTTTCAGATTATTAAATCACAGAAACAGGGTCTTGTGAGGGCTTTGGGCCATGAGGCAGGTAATGTTCCTCAGACAAGCATCTGAACTGAACGTCAGTTTTGTGGCAACTGCTCATCACTACGAGCAAGTAAAGGGAAAGCCCCTTGCAACTGTTCCTTTCAGAAATGAAATTATTTTACAGTTTCTCATCTTCAAAACAGACAGCAACTATTTCAACAACTTCAGAACTGAGCCACAGGGGATTGACTTAATTTTTATTGACATACACAAAAAAAGAAATTTAAACCTAAACTATGACACATCTGTGATACACTTGTACAAACTGGGAACAAGTGAACCTTCCAAAACGAGAGTCTAGGGGACAGAGAGTGAGGAAACAAAAATGAAAATACATTGAAGTGATTCACGAACAGATCTAAAGTGAAAACATAAAGTAAACAAACAGGATCAACTCCAGAAAGTTGATTCTTTGAATATAAGAGGATAAGGAAGATGAAAAGACTTCTGTAGACAACTTAAAAGTATTACAAATTAAAAATACCTTATATCACAAACATATTTTATTCCACCAGTTCTTCAAGCTAAGTGATTGAAAAAACAGTGGATATACTAAGAACAAAGGTCAAAAAAACCTCCAAACGTACCTTCTCAAGGAGGTAGCCAATGACTAGAAAGCCTTTTCCACCAAGCATTTGTTCTTGCATGGCTACTGAACTCTTAAGAAGCTCAACCAAGAAAGCCAATAGGGTAGCACTGCATGTAAAAAACAAGCATTTTTTCAGATTGCAAATGTAGAAAAATCGAACTGTTACATTCTCAACACTCAACAGCTATTAAGTGAACAGAAACAGGCTTAAATTCTTACTTTTTCTGTGACATATTTCTCCAATGATTGTTCACATATTAAAATGGGAGGAGCGGGAGTTCATAATCAAAGAGAAGTGCAAAATCATTTTGTCGGCTCTCCTGATTTGACTGGGACTATCCCTGGTTTTACTATCCAGTCCTGCAGCTTGCATTTCTAGCCAAAGGTTTTGCAGTTAGAAGACGCAGGAGATGATGAGTGGGATCCAGCTGACAGCGCTAGAATGATGCAGGCAGGGATGCAACCCCTGCATCTTCAACCATTTTACCATCCAGACTAACTATGCTAAACTGTAAAATTTGGAGCCAGCAGGCATATCATTGTTCCACATGTTCAGTCCCCAGAGTCACCACTATGACAGAAATGAGGCACAAAATGGCTGAACATGCACATGGGCAACAATGCCCACCACAAACCACAGTGGAACAATGGCAGAGAGAACAACAGTGGAGAGCTTCCTTCATACTTTCTCCAGACTAAACATGAGAATAATACCTAGGCCTGACCAAATACAGGCTGAGAATCACTTTCATCCAGTTAGGCAAGCATAGAGAAACTCCAGAGACCACAAGGAAATCACCCAGCAGCCCATCCCAGCAGTATCTGTAAGTGAGGTGTTCAGAAAGCACAGGCTGGGGTTGGAGGG
>Ga0065711_1050164_pt1 | contig 10954 bp, 3 predicted proteins | sample Hoacrofraction12_FD_59098 | JGI IMG/M metagenome (GOLD analysis project Ga0065711, IMG submission 59098) | Hoatzin crop microbial communities from Cojedes, Venezuela - Epithelial fraction 12 v2 (version 2) | ecosystem: Host-associated > Birds > Digestive system > Esophagus > Crop | place... | reverse complement strand
TTGCTCTGCTTGCGTGGTTATATACATTTTTCCATATCTGTACACGCGATCACGCTTATTCGGATAGGCTACAGACATAAATCACACGCTGTTCACGCACCCCACATTCCCTTATGATTGGTAACTATGCACTAACACCAATAGCAACAGACCGCCTCCATGTCCTTGAACACATCTTGTTTTTGCTAACCCACATCATGTGCACTATCAGAAGTTTCTCAATTGCTATTCTTAGCTGCTCTTTCCAGCGGCCTGTTCAGTTATGCTAACTGTTTTTCTTAAGCGGCCTAGTCATGCTAACCCTCAAGCTACATCTACCCCAACACTCTCCCCTCATCTACCTAGCCGGTCGTGCCATCATAGAAAGCTATCGGATTGGTCAAGCATGATTTCCCCTTGGTGAATGGGTCATCTAGTCCAACCGTCTGGAGGGTGGCCCACAGAGGTCCCTTCCAACCCCTACCATTCTGTGATTCTGTGATTCTGTGAATCCATGCTGATGGCCTCCAGGATAAACTGCTCCATCACCTTTACTGGGATGGAGGTAAAGCTGACTGGCCTGTAGTTCCCTGGGTCTTCCTTCTTGCCCTTTTTGAAGATTGGAGTGACACTGGCCTTTCTCCAGTCTTCGGGCACCTCTCCTGTCCTCCAGTACCTTCCAAGAGCTGATGGAGAGTGGCTCAGCAATGACATCTGCCAGCTCTCTCAGTACTTGTGAGTTCATTCCTTCAGGGCCCATGGATTTGTGGGTGTCCAGGTTGCTTAAGTGATCTCTCACACAGTCTCCTCGATCAAGAGAAGGTCATCCTTTCTGCAGGCTTCCTCTCTTACGTACAGGGCCTGGGAATCCTGTTTGTCCACATCTTTCTTATAGGGCCCCTTTAAGTACTGAAAGGCCACAGTCAGGTCTCCCTGGAGTCTTTTCTTCTCCAGGCTGAACAGCCGCAACTCTTTCAGCCTGTCCTCATAGGAGACGTGTTCCAGACCTCTGATCATTTTTGTGGCTCTCCTCTGGATCTGCTCCAACAAGTGTATGTCATTCTTGTCCTGGAGGCTCCAGATCTGGATGCAGGACTCCAGATGAGGTCTCATCAGAGCAGAGCAGAGGGGCAGAATCATGTCTCTCGACCTGCTGGCCAGTCTGCTTTTCATGCAGCACAGGCTACGGTTGGCCTTCTGGGCTGTGTGCGCACATTGTTGCCTCATGTCCAGCTTTTCATCCACCAGTGCCCACAAGTCCTTCTCCGCAGGGCTGCTCTCAATCCCATCATCCCCCAGCCTGTAGTAACACCAGGGGTTGCCCCAGCCCAGGTGCAGGACCTTGTACTTGGCCTTGTTGAATCTCATGGGATTCACACAGGCCCACTTCTCCAGCTTGTTGAGGTCTCTTCGGATGATATGCCATCCTTCTGCTGTGTCAGCTGCACCACTCAGCTTGGTGCCATCTGCAAACTTGCTGAGGGTGCACTCGATCTTGCTGTCTATGTCATTGATAAAGATATTAAACAGCATCAGTCCCAGTATGGACCTCTGAGGGACAGCATATGTCACTCATGTCCATTTGGACTTTGAGCCACTGACCATTAGACTCTGGATGCGACCACCATCCAATGAGTTCCTCATCCACTGGAAGGTCCAACCATCAAATCCGTATCTCTCCAGTTTAGAGAGAATGATGTTGTGACAGACTGTGTATTGGTTTCGTAAACCACATTTTTGGTTAACAAATATGCTTTTCTCATGTTACTAATTCCGTAATTTTTTCGAGCTTAAGCAAACCAAGGTAAAATTCTCTTAGTGAATGTTTTTAATGATCAGATTTTTGATAAGTGAATCAAGATGTAGAGTTACATTTACTATAGACAAACATTTTTTTTTTTCCTGCAGAAACTTGATTTTCTAGTGCTTCTAACTGGAAAAACAAGAGAAATTACAGCTATGGAACAATTGTTCCACTGTTGTCCAGGTGCTAAGATTAAGCACTATCTTTAGATGCTTGTTTTCTGGAGGGCTACTGCAGATTTGGAGCACTATAGAGATCTAATCTCAGTCTGTCTCAACATTCACATCCTATGAACCAATCCTTTGAGTGACATTTACATTTGACTTTCTTCCTAGATAGATGTCAGTAGCATCTATTACAGTTTATTATTGTCATGATGTGTATAGAACTGGTCTGAAGCTAATAAATTAAGGATTAACATATCAAAAAATGTACATGGATATATTTAGCTGAACATAGTCGACTAAGTTTTGAATGACGTAAAGGAGGATATAGCACACCTGTCACAATCTTCTTATGAAGATGTGTGAATGTAAGTATATTTATGCAGTGTAGTATAAAAAAGAGAAAGAATTAACAACTCCTGATTTGCTTTTCTCCTCAGTATGTGGCAGATTTGTGACACCAAACATAAGACACCTTTAGCACTATGACAGCCAGTTTTCTGTGTTTGCTGGATAGTGAACACCAAGTCAGTGCTGGACAGAACATAGACTTCTATTCCTATGGTTGGTGAAATCACTCGGAAAAATGAGTGTTTCACTGTAAATCTTCATGGGAACAGATTGACAACAAATCCATACTCCTTTTAACTCTAATCATAACTAATTAAAGAATACTAGGATCTGATCTTCAGAGGTACCAAATATGTGCAGCTTCATTAGTCTTTCCAGTAATAATGAATTATTGTGCAAAGCAACTTTTAAAATAAATAGTTCTGATGAAAATTTGTGCTTTCTTGAGGAAACTGCTGATCAGTTATGATACAGATAGTTTACTAATTTTGCTTCTCTAGAGGAGTCAGATCTTGGGAAATACAATTGTGGTGCACAGTCTGTGTTCTGAATATATGAAAATTGAAGTCTTTCCCTCACAGAGTCCCTCAAACAAAATTGTTCTTCTTTGCAGCAGCCATTTATACACAGTATTTACAAACAAAGCACTATGTGGTTCCAAACTACTATGTTAAAAGCGTGTAGCAGCATATTTAGCAAAACTCTTCAGAGTCCTTAAGTTCTTCTGAAAATCATTATTAACAGGATTTGATATTAAATATGTCTATACGCCTCCTTGAAGTCTATGGGTTACAAGAACAACAGAATTTTGACCATAGTTTGTGGGCTGTAGACAGTGGCATTAAAATACTGCTTACTTCTCTCACAGGGCAAGTGTGAATGTAGAATCACTGACTAATGTTTGAAAAACACTTTAAGATTCTCACATATAAGGAACATGGCAGTTCAATGTATTTATTTTTGCAGGTAGGGAATATTTGTTACTTTAGTTTCAGTGTCCCCATTTTTTAGGCTCCCATATGTTTCCAGAACTCAATTAGATCCCAGTAGGTATTTCCTGAGAAATTATTTTAAAGGAGTTGGAAAAAATAAAATAAACTTGGTTACTGGTATATAAACCAGGCCTTTCTGTCTGTGGCAATGATTTTGTACTGTAGCTGTGGTGTCGTAAGCACTAATGGGGAACAAAAGCTGGAGTACAGATTGTCAAGTAATCTTTAGAAACCAATTAAGTGAAGTTTGTCAAACCAAGGCAGCCCTAGCCTACAGGGAGAGCCAATAGTTTTATTTCAAAGACAAAGTTACAGCTTAGAGTAGGGCCTCTGCAACCCATCTAGTTCTTGTTGAAATAACCTACTTATAAAATGCCAGGATTGTTTTGTTTCTCTTTTTAGTTTTGTTTCACTAATATTTTATTTTAGTTAAAATTTTGCTTGGCTAACATGACAATGTGTGTGTGTTTAATTTCTCCAGCACTGTAGATATAAACTTTCTCCCAGCTAATATCACAAAATGTAACAAGGAGTTAAGTTGGAGTCGCAAAGTCTGCAGTTCGTAACTTGACATCCTGTCTTTGCAAAGTCCACTCTGCAGCCGACACAAAGCTGTATTTAATGTGCTGCCAATCACTTCTAGTCGAGTAAGGTACCGTAAATCCTCGAGTACTCTTTCAAAATTATTTTATTTATATCTTTTTCCATTTAATCTGATTTTCTCTCACCATACAGTGAGGTGTAAATTGGCTCCATGAAAAAGGTTATCCTTTAAATTACTTCCATCATCTTTCTTAGACTTCTTCTAGGAAGAAACCAGCTTGCTAAGGTATAAGAAAGAGGCTACAAAGTTTCTATGCAAGCTTCAAATAATCAGAAATGTGCTGTTAAATATGTATTACTAGTGCAGATTTGAAGGGCTGAGGTTCACAGATAGTTACAGAAGAGTTTAGCTATGCTTAATAATGGAAGTAACTCAGTTGTATATGATTATTCATCTGATACCTTAGCTCAACTTTTTCTTACCCCTCCTCAGTCATCCCCTACTAGTTCAACTTTGCTGATACCCACATGGGCTCTTCAGCTGATTCAGTCTTCATCAAGTCGAGCTCTCCTGGCTCCTCTTCCACCATTTTGTGACCCACTTATATAGTCTTTGATATTACATTTTTCTCAATCTCTCCTCTTCAGCTGTTCCATGCCATCTTACAAGCTCTCAGCTTCTTTCTCTCTGCCTTCTCTTCCTGTTTTTTTTCCAATGACATCAAGGCTTTTTTTTCTGTGCTGATTTTTCTTCTTTCTGCAGGTCTGTCCCGTCATCACCGGTTGCAGTGTCTACATCCCAGGCTCCTGCTCTCAGCAAGAAGCAGATGGCTTCAAATATCACAACTATGCTAACTTGCTTTACCTTGTACTCAATCTCCTGCTCCTCAGGTCTATATTCATCCTACGAAACAAATCTCAACCAGGTAAACTGGACCCTATATGGACAAAGTGAGCTGCCATGGTGCCATTCTTCAAACCCTTTCATTCCTTCTGCTTCTGCCTTTTTTCCACATAGTGTCCCATCTTATCTCCTTTCTCTCTCCTATTGCTTCCAGTACATCCACTCTAATCTTCTCCCTTTTTCCTGATGACATTTTACAATACAGTACCAGGCAGAACATTATTATTCAGCAAAACCAGTACTGTTCAGAAAAATGATTCCTTCTTTCCTGTCATAGAAAAAGGCTGCTTAACTCTGCTTTATTCTACAAACATTGACCTTCTTTTTATCAGTGTGCTCACTGAGAATAAGGTTTGCAATTGCTTTTCAGTATTAATTTCTAATAACAGTTCATACTTTTTCCAGCCCACTTCTGTATCTTCAATGCAATTGAAATTACTCTCATCTAATTCCCTAAATACCTTTTCAAATCCAAAACTCTGCAACAGTACATATTGACTGACTTCTTGTTTTATCCTGACATACCTAGCTCATTTTCTTCTTCTTGCAAGCAGGAATTTTCTTGGTTTCATCTCTGCTCTGGTTTTCATCTTTCCTTTTTGATCAGTCTTCCACTCTTTGACCGAATAGTCTTTATCACCTCCTACAGATTTCTGAGGGTGCCACAAAGTCCAACTTCTGTTGCCTTTTCAGTAGCAGCAATGATGGCTGGGGCAAGGACCTGCCCATGTCTGTGATAAGGTTGCTCTCTGTGTCTCTGCATCCCAGGAGTTTGACTTCCTATGGGTTGCAGCCCAGTGAGGAAGAGGACTAATGGAGAAGCATCAGACATGGGAGCTGATCTGGGTGCCAGCACTCCTTCTTATACCACTGTTCTCATTTGCAGACTCTTAATCAAAAAGCAACTATGCAATATGTTTTGAAAACAAACCCTAGCTTGTTTCCTTCTGACCAAAAAAAATACAGGCACGCCTCTCAGGAATCCTCTTCAATTACCATCTACGAGCTCCAAGTCAACTTGCCTGGGATGAAATTATAAAATTTTGTTTCCTTCCACAATCATCCTCAAACTTTTTCACCAAACTTTTTTCCTCCCCTGCAGTGGGTAAGAGCTGTGCCTACACTGTGGGAGAAGTACACTCATGCACTCAGAGATACACTTTGCAGTTGATACTGGATTGCACAATGAGACAAAATCCTAAGGAGCGTTCTGGTAACCCTCACAAACACTGAGAAGAAGACCTTTTCCCCCATAGATAGCGTTTTATCTATACAGGTAAGAAACCGTAAAAAAATTATAGTCAGAAATGGTGGAATGCAAGAATCAAGACACAAAAAGGCTCATATGTAGGATCAGGAGTGTGAAGTACAGTGGAGTTTCTCCATCCTTTATAATGGGCACAAGAAATGTCACCACGATTGCCATGTCTGGGCCTTTTGTCCTGTGTCTTCTTTCCATGAATATTTCTACTACTTTCATCATACAACAAATGTTAATTTCGTAATTATATTCAACATTGGACGATCGTTTTCATTTTCAAACTCTAGACTGTCATTACTACTTCTATCATTTCTTGTGACTTTACTGACATTGAACACTGGTCTTCAATTGGACAAGCCTTCACCAGACACTTTTAAGATCTAAAAATAAGTATGGTCATGCTCCTTACTATGCTAGTCTTCATAATCTTCTGTAAAGTAATTCAATATCCCTACATTCTCAACAGAAATCAGTAACCTTAGATTTCTCATAAAGTTATATTTTGACAGAATGCCTATGGAGGACTTATTAATGCATCTATGTTGTCTCATTATTTTCTTATGAAATGTCAACTGTGTGTTTCCACTCATTCTCTTCTACTGTAGTGGGTCCATATATTCCCCAGGACATGAAGTGTCTTTTCGGCTTGTGTTTTAAAAAGTCTGACTGTAGGAGTGTGGGCAATAGATAGCACACAGATACAGCGCTAATGATGGCAACAGCAAAAGCACTCACAATGTCTCCTCTGACCTGGTGATTTCAGAACTAGTTCTAGATCACGTTGCCAATTTTGTTGCTAACATATAAGAACTGAATAAATGTTGCTGAACACACATGTAAACAGAAATAACACTTTTTCAGCTGGAATTTGTTCCTTGGGTGTTTCTGTAGTAAGTCAGAATCTGACGAGTGTATTTTTGTCCATGAGGCAAAGAGTGGTGAGATTCCTCAACCAGTGGCAGTATTGGTGCTGAAGTGATAGACTGTTAACTGGCAGTGAAAATGTCAGCAATTTTTCCATTTCCAGGTGCTTTCATGGTATACAGCTAAATGAAGCTTATCTATAGTGATTAGTGAAATTTAGATGAATAACAGCAAGAAGATGAATGATACATTGGATTTTATTAGTAGAAAAATTGCCCATGCAGCATTTGCAAATTGCCTATGCAGCATTCCTTCAGTGATTTGATTGTACCTGAGTGTACCAGTTGTGATGGGTTGGATGGGGGTCTAGGGAGGTGAAGGAATAACAGATTCTTTTTGGATCAGCTGAAAAGACAAGATTTATCTTTGAAATCATCCAAAATTCATTCATAATTTAGTGTAAGATATTACCCTTAAAAAGTTGCTATTCACAGTGGGAAATCTATCTAATTAGACAGTATAAGCACTAAAATATTGTATTAACATTTGATATGCAAATAATATAGCCATGAAAATACTTAAAGACTTCCATCAGTTAGTATAAGAATATTTGAAATTAGGACAGTAAATATAAATAAATAAATATCAAATGGAAAATAGTCTTAGGTCTGCAGTGTTAATTTTTTTCCTAATTTTGTCTACACGAAAGTTGAAGTATTTTATGAAGGCTTTTTAATGTAAGAAAATTCTTAGTGAAATATTGTTACATGGCTTGGCTAAACAGAGAATTCAGTATGATGTCTGAATACATGTTTGCAATAGCTAATATTCGGTGTTATATTACTGCTTTTTAACATTTTAAAGGTACATCAGAGTACTACTGGCTAACTAGTTATGACTCCGTGTCATTCAGTATTTGGAATAACATTTAGTGTTGATGTTTTAAATGCTACCGCATCTCCAGCTCTGTTCTAAGTCTAATATGCTTGCCTGATTTACAGGTCACCAACACATATATATCTGATACTACAGGCACATAGATTCAGGCTTTTCTTGACATTTTTATATACATAAATCTATATAAACCATATATACACTTAGTGTGTATTCTCATTTTTATTTAGAACGAGTCAGATGGCAGGATCTCTAAGAGTATGCAATTAATTGATCTCACCCCATTTTAGTAAAACTTTATGGTATTTTCAAGACGCTTTTCAATAAAAGTGTTTTTCATGCGGTTTACCTACAGCCTGGCTCACAAGCTTTCCTGAAATACTGGAGAGAACACCCTTGCTCAAAAACCTTGTGGGGAGCAGTTTTCTCTTCTGCTGGATTTGTACACTACATGAATATTACCCTTGTATTTCTATGCCTGCTGTCAAATTTGAATAATAATTTTTCTGTTCTTCACTATATGGCTTCTAAGGACGTGCATAAGGGTCAATCAACAGTGGAGGGCATTTCATAGTTTGTACATGGTAGTGGATGAAAAAGTAAAAAGTCTAGTCATCTGTAATGAAAAGCATTTTAGTGCTTCATTCTTCAAATTTCATTGCCATTAAAATTTTTTCACTGATTCCAAAATGCTGCTGGAAAAAATTGTAGCTGAGATACTGAGGTTTTTTGCTTTTAATAGTGGTTCTGCCTGAGTGTTTTACCACTGGTTGTATGGGTACCTGGATATGATAGTTTATCTGTACTGTGAGGCAGCAATTCCAGAATGCTTCATTTCATTAATCTGGTTTCCAGAAAAGATAAAAAAAATCAAAATGCCTCAAGAACACTAAACTTCATAAACTACAAGAAAATGAGTTCAGGAAGGACAAGGATCCAGTTGTCACCATCATTCTTTGTCATTTTCATTGGACTGGATTTCTATTCATCCATTCATTCCCATGTACAGCTAAGATTTTCTGCTAGCAAATAATTTTGATTCCAACAACAACAACTATTTTGAACAGCAAAAGCAATTGCAATTACGTTAAAGGCACATGCTACTGAGCACTTTACAACTGAAATAGATGGTTTCAGAAGTAGACTGATGTAGTCAGATTTAGAGGTCAGTAGTCTAAAGTGTTGAGGTAATTGTTTTCCAGGTGGCAGAGAAATGTCAACCAGTCTCTAGCCAGATGTGTTATCTAGCAGTAGTAATAGTTCTATCAGTTCTTCCTCTCCTCTTATCTCCCTCTTCTTTGCCCAAAATTTAATTGCAATAGTTCAGTGACAACAACAGACAATGTCCATGGATGAGTCAATGATAAGTTAATTTTTCGTGCCTTACTAACTTAGTAGTTTTGAACCATTACATTCTTAAAAAGGGACAGTCTCTGTGTTTCACTGAGATACGAAGTAATTGCTTGTAGCACATCCACAGACACTAAACTTAAAATTCTGACATTTTTCTACTTAGAGTGAATTACTTGACACTCTTTTGGACTGAGAACTAGAGAGAGAGAAAGGGATGCGTCACCATACCAAACTCATCACAATAAAACATGAATTTTATTTCCTGTGGCACCATCGTATGTTATATATTTAATACCTAATTTTGGAGTTTCTCAGAGATTCCATATAAAGTTGCTTAGAAAATTGTTAATTCAGTGAACATCTCCTTTGCTCTCTTCATCAATATTCTCAAAAAAACCTCTTTCCAGTCTGATATGTTATGGGGAGGTGTTCTGTTTTGGTGAATTTTGTTGAATTTTGATTTTAAGCCTTTTATATTTTTTCAGTGTACATTATCTTGTATAAAATTATTTCCATTTAATTATGTATAATTACAATATAATGAAAAATACTATGCAGTATATATAAAAGCATATAATTTTTAAACTAGATAACATTTTAAACTTCTTCAAGTATAGAGAAACATGCTGGTATCAAATATATATTTTGCAGAATTTATTTATTCTTTCATAAGGGATCATTGAATCAGTTTTGTGTACTTCAGAAACATATAGTAGGAAAAGGACCTCAAAAAAGTGCATTTTAAACAATTTAAAATAAAAGACTTTCCTTGTCCAGCTCTTCATGTGAACCCAAATTAGCATTCTGTGTTCATCTTGAGCTTGTATAGATTTGAAACCTTTCATGTCTAAAACCGCATGATCAAAAGCAAAATCTTTTGCTAGCACTGGAATCTGGAGGGGGGAACAAGACACGCACACATGGCTTTATCGCTGTGTGTTTTACTGCAGAGGCCATGAAAAAAATCTCCATTGTGTTTTATTAATTAAGGCACACTGCCCCTTTTTGAATTTCTTTTTAAAAAAAAATAAATCCTTCCTCATTAAAGATGTAGAGATCTACTGTATATAGTCTCTTGTCACAATGCTAGCTTTAACTATACTTTAAACAGCTTACAGACGACAGATCCTATATAAAATAATTTAATGGTCCCATCATTAATTCTACTGCAGAAGCTTTGCCTGGGTAAGAATCATGTCTGAATATCATCCCTCATGAAATATTATCTCCTGATTAGCTTGGACTTTCACTAGCAGGCAATGTATATGGGAATTACAGGGCAACACAATTGCACCTTTTTTTTAGTTTTGTCTAGTGCTTCTGATTTTTTAAATTATTCACTGAAATTTGATATGAAGATAAAAGAATTATCTATTTGATTAAATGCATCCATTCCAGTTAAGCATCTACCAAAAAATGTACATAGATTTAGCTCATGTTAAACACATTTGATCACAAGCACTTTGAAAGATAAATTTGAACATACAAATCACTGTGTTCCTATCTATTTCAGGGGAAACAGGAAAACTGAAAATGAAGAAGATAGTGGAAAGACAGACAAATATAGTTGAGAACTGGAGAGAGGAAAAAAGAATATGGAGAGAACAAACATAACAGTGAAGGAAGACAGTGCAAACTCACTATTTATATTATATACATCGTGGAAAGTGATTTCTAAAGTCTATGTGGTCAGAGCGTGCAGGGATGCAACGAGGAAGGCCAAGGCCCACCTGGAACTGAAGCTGGCAAGGGATGTCAAAAACAACAAGAAGGGCTTCTTCAACTACATCAGCAGCAAAAGGAAGGCTAGGGACAATGTGGGGCCGCTGCTGAATGAGGCGGGTG
>Ga0065711_1011420_pt1 | contig 10954 bp, 10 predicted proteins | sample Hoacrofraction12_FD_59098 | JGI IMG/M metagenome (GOLD analysis project Ga0065711, IMG submission 59098) | Hoatzin crop microbial communities from Cojedes, Venezuela - Epithelial fraction 12 v2 (version 2) | ecosystem: Host-associated > Birds > Digestive system > Esophagus > Crop | place... | reverse complement strand
GCCTTCTCTTCTTCAGGCTGAACAAGCCCAGCTCCCTCAGCCTCTCCTCCTAGGAGAGATGCTCCAGTCCCCTCACCATCCTTGTAGCCCTCCGCTGGACTCTCTCCAGTAGCTCTTCATCTTTCTTGAACTGGGGAGCCCAGAACTGGACGCAGCACTCCAGATAGGGCCTCACTAGGGCAGAGTAGAGGAGAAGGAGAACGTCCCTCGACCTGCTGGCCACCCTCCTCTTGATGCACCCCAGGATCCCACCGGCCTTCTTGGCAGCCAGGGCACACTGCTGGCTCATGGCTCGGGGCGCAGAGGTGGGCACTTGCTGTATCCAGCGTGCAGCATCCTGCAGCCCAGACCTGGCCCTGCTCCTGCCTGTATGTGACCCAAAGGCAGCGGCTGTTGCTGCTGCAGCCCAGCCCGCGGAAGGACCAGCACCTTCAGGACCTGATCTCTGCAGCTCACCAGGCCAGGGCACCCTACACGCTACCTCACCGATCCCATCCTGGCCCTTGCAAATGGACAAGCACCCGCTGTGGGGACTGGGACCAAAAACACCAGCGCCCAAGATGGCAGGAGCAGTGGCAGCGGTTCAATGCTCTCATTTTAATTGAGCTGCTCCTGTCATTAATAAAACACCACAAGGGTTAAGGCAGGAGCAGACAAATACCTCGGGGCTTGCTGACTGCTGAGCTGTGGGGCCCGGGGCCACTGCTCTCCACCTCGTGCCCCAGCAAGCTGAGCTTGCGGCCAGGCATCCCAGCGCCCTCGGCTACGGCATCGGCAGCGTGGCGAGTCCTGCTGCACAGCCGGGCCGTGCTGAGCACCAACGCCTTCGTGTCACCCAAGGGCTAGCCTGCACAGCCTGACGGGAGCCACCATCAAAGCTCAGCCATGCGCCTTAAAATGATTAATTTCCTTACTAACGCAGCCCTCATGAATACAGCCAGCGCTGCGATCGTAATGAATCACATAAAAAGTTATGCCCTTTGGAAAGGCAAATACAACCCGAGTAATTATGAGCCACTTTCTTTTTCTCCTTGACGTCCAGCTCTGCCTATTCAGTTTGCTGTCTCTTCATGCAAATTTTCTTAACGCACCTTTGCCTTCGGAGCCGCGGCAGACCGCCACGCGAGCTCTGACGCGAAGGTCACCCCCCACTCCCGGAGCACCAGCGAGTGTCTGGAAGTGCAGAAGCAGCTGCTGGAGGTACAAAGCGGAGATGGCAATTACTCGCTCGTTTACCAAATGAGCATGTGAGAGGTGGCACTGACCCGAGACCCGCGCTGTTGTAAGAGTAACCCCAAAGGGGAGAAATACTGCCAGGCAGGGCTGGGGAATGGGACCTCCTTCTCTTGGAGGTCTGGGGGTGTGGGTGGGCAGCAGCCGGACCCAGGGAGCTGGACCATCTCAGGGGTCCCACAGTGTTGAGCAAGGAGCTGTGGCGTGGCCCGGCGTGCAAAGGGCTCGGGCAGCAGCCGAAGCGCTGGGGCTCTGGGACCTCCGTGGCATAGCCCGGCCTTTGAAGATGCAACGGTTGGGGCTGACGCTGGGGGAAAGAACTGAGGACTTGTCTTGTTCTTCTTCAAAGGCTTTGTTCCTCTGACAGCTGAGCTGGAGTCCAACCTGACTGTCTGCTGAATCCAGCCCTTTTATTATTCCTCCTTTAAGCTTCGAGTTTGCACTTTACATACAGTAAGGGCAGGCTTAAGCTTGACTGTCAGAATAAAAGCCTTTTCTTCTCATATCGCTTCCTCTCCACAGTTCAAAACACCTCCAACCCAAGCGATGTCAACTTCAAAGGCTTCCCGGCACTGCAGCCGCGGCTTTCGCCTGTGCAGCCTATTTCAATGTCCCTTGATGGCCTGGGGATCTGAGGATGATCTGCAGGGTTTCAGTTGTTTAAATGAGAGCTGTTATGGAGCAGCAAAGAGAGGGGCTGTAGCTAACAGCAGGGATCCAACGTGCTGGGAGCTGCAGTGGGGAAGCCGAGGCGCAGGGAGCTGGCATTTCTTCTGCAGGGGATTGCTCTGTCCTGCTGCTGAGAGTCATGATGAATTTGTCCTTGTCCATAGAAGCCTCAAGAGCTTCCCCAGCTTATGTTGGATTAGAGGAAGAAGTATAAACAACCATAGCCCTCCCAAGGCCAAAGGAAAGCCCCAGCTCCCAGGGGACGGGGAGTTAATTCCTGGATGCTGCTGGTTGAACTCAAGTTGGGGTTTGGCTGTGGCAAAACTTTCTCTTCCCATCCTCGTTCTGGGCAGCTCTTCTGGTAGAGGAAGTTGTTCAAGATGCCGATAAAGCTGATAATGTATGGAGTGATTTCTTTAAGTTCCTGATTTATCGAAACATGCATTTTACTTTCATTTCCCCTAAGTTTGTGTTTAATGTTTAACAGGGCTATTCATTAGGAGAAAATTATGTGCATAATTGAATATGTTGCTCCATATAGCCTTATTTTCAACAGAATATCCTGTTTATACAGTTAAGGAAAAGTAAGCTCCACGTCCATGAAAATCACTCCTGCTTTTTTTAAAATCCATGCAAATTGCTGGCCATGTCACCCCAGGCTGCAGTCAGGCAGGGCAGAACAAGAAGCAGACATGGGGAAGCTTCAGCTAATGAAGGCAACAGCAGCAAAAGGTCAGTGCAGGCGAACAGTTATGTATTTTCTTCAATGGAAGATACACTCTTTTATCTTTTCTCCTAGGCAATTATCGTAATTACGTGAACAAGCCGTTTAGCAGCTTTCTGACGGAGCAAGCTATCAGCATTGGCTACGAGAGGTAAGTCACTCGACACTATGCCAGCTCAACACAGAGCACTTGCTGCTTAAAAGGTCATCTCGGACAAGACAACGGAATGAGCTGGAACTGTCCCAGCTCTGACGATTAACCTTGGCAGTCTGAAGTGTGTCAGGACACCGCCATGGCAGTTGCGAAAGGGAACCGAAAGAGGTAGAGGAGATAAAGGTTTCACTGGGGATTTAAATACCCGAGGGGTCCGTTGGGAACTCACTCATTCCTGCTCTTTACTGCATTCGGCGGTGCAAAACTAAGGGATTGCTGGTTACATCACTCGCTGGAATTTAGGGTAAACTGAAGGAAATATTTCATCATCTGTAGTGTAATCACTCTGCCTTGCTGCAGGAAGTTGAGTAACTGGGTTTAGAAAGAGTTGGATTTAGAAAGAGCTGGAGCAGTACCTGCCTGTTCCGCTCTCAATGCATCCGACAGGTCTGAAGACAGTGGGTTGTTCATGCAACCGTGCATTGAGGGACCTCGAGCAGATGTCTCAATGCTTCTCAGAAACAGCACTCTTGAACCTCCAGCACTGCAGGACAATCCTGGCTGGGCCGTGATGGTCATAAGAAGGCCCATTTGTGATACATTCATGGAGCTGCTACATGGAGTGATCAAGGGAGGAGTCGCTTTAGGAAATGGTGATGTTCCCCAGAGAGCAAGTAATGGACTGAGCTTAGGAGGAGACATTTAACTGGTTTCTCACTGCTGCACGCTGCTGTCATGGCTCTGAAATGTATTGGTCAGCAAGGAATTCCTAAATTAGGTGTGCCATGATTGGAATTAATAGCACTGTAAAAGAAACAGCAAAACATGAATTACAGCTGCCTGTGAGCAACAACCTGCTGGTTGTACAGACCCAAAGCCCGTGGTGTTGGCTGCAGGTCATCTCCGGACTCAGCAGTTTTTGCAGGAGGCTCCAGTAAGTTTTTGCAGGAGGCATGAGCGTTTTGAATGTTTGGGGTTATTTTTGTATTTTCAAGCCCTATTTTCAAAAAATAGCAGTGCACTGGGAAGGGATTTGCTATATAGTCCTTGAAAATCCAACCGTTAGAGTGAGAGACTGGAGACTCTCCCTGGGCAAACAGCCAGCCCCTTTCCAGGGGCAAAAGCCCACTTCTCCCAGTGATCTCACCACGTGTGTGGAAACTCGGTTTTGGGAGTCTAGTCGCTCGCCTTGTTTCCAGCAGGGTTTCATCAGCCAGTACTACCCCAGCACAGGGTTAAAATAGATCTCCTGAGCTCGAGCGTATTGTCAAGGCAACAAGAAACAAGGTTCTGTCTGGTCTTATTCACAACTCACCACAACCGTCTTACCCTCGGGTGAAGCTGGTTTTGCGAGACCCTGGTCATTGGAGGGAGAGGAGATGCTGGTTTGGGGGGAAATGGAAGATGTCATCGTCACGTGTCCCTGGGCTGGCTCCTCTGTTTTGGCATAGTCAGTAGAAGGGGAAAATGCACTGTGTGAACCTGGGCAGTGAAATAGTTGATGCAGGGCCACTTGCTCAGCATGGAGACATCGGCTAACGAGGCTGGTCCACGGTAGGGATAGCTGAGCCCAACCCGGGTGTGCACAGCCTGAAGCCCCATGCCATGCTCCAAGGTGACCCAGGAGACAGAACTGGAACAACACACAGCCCCCAGTAAAGCAGTTTTGAGACAGCAGAGCTGCTGCCGAGGGTGCTGCTGGGCTGCGCGGCCGAGCGCAGACAGCCTCCGCCGCACCTTTCGCCTGTCACTCCCCAACCACGCTCCTTTTTGCTGCTTCCTTTCCCTCAGCCTCATGCCATCCCGTCCTCCTCTCCCTCTGTGCCCCCCCATCTGTGGTCTAGTGACTTCTACCCAGATAACGAGCTGTTTGGAGGATGGAACGCATCTTCCCAGCCCTCAGCTGGCCACTGACGCAGGCAGCCAACACCAGCCCTCATTGCTGGGGGTTTGTTTTCGTTTGATCTTCACCATAAAAGCAACCAATTTGAATTCCTGGAATAATTAGCTGCCCTTCGGACTAGTGGCTCTTGAAAAGTGAGCTGGCAGAAGAACAGAGCAGGGAGTAGGAGGGCAAGGTGGGTAATTTGTCCTTTGTAGTGGCTCGTCTTCAGGAGGTGAGGCAGCAGGTCACGCTCTTCCCTCGAAAGCCGGGGCTGGGCGGGCGCGTTGAGCTGCAGAGGCAGCCAGGGCTTCCCTGCCCGCCTCCTGCCCGCAGCCACCCCGGGGTCTGCCCGACCCCTCGGTCAGACCAACCAGCCAAGTCAGCGGTCGAAGCGTTTGCAGCGCAAGCCCACGTGCAGGACTCACGCTGGTGACTGTTGCTTGGCAGAGTCCCCTGTATCTGGCTAGAAGATAAAACCAAGATGCTGACGTCTTGGTGACGCTAAAGACTCCATGGCTTTTCTTGAGAATAGCCCAAATAGATCTAGCACTTTATTTTCTGCATCCTGAGGGGAAAAAAAAACCCAAAAACCCATGACTACCAAGCCGGGGTGGGGTTCTTTTTCTTTTCTAGTCCAGAGTTGTTCTTTAATGTGGGCTTGTGAAGTTAAGTCGTTGCCAATTGTCACCCCAGATCTGGTTGTACCCCAGCCACCACTGAAGTCATTCAGGAGAATGCATTTCACTAAGTGCTTTGGGATTCTCAGAAATGTAAGTCACTAGAGAGACATTATAATTTTCTAAGTTCGTACTTAAGAGAGTAGTAAGTGCTGTTTCCATGTTGGAGGTCGCTCTGGTGAGGGGAAGCATTTCGCAGCCATCCCCACAGGGCTCTTAATGCATGCTTTTTGCTAACGTGCCATTTCACTGGAATTTTCACCTTTCTGAGCAATCTTGCGTAGAGGTGAAAGGGAGAAAAAGGAATTCAGTGGTACTCCAGGGCCTGGAGGCACCTCAGCTGTGCTGGGAATCCCTGCCTTTTTGTGGCAGCGAAAGATGAAGCAGCACAAAGAACAGAGGAGAGGGAAAAAGTCAGAAATGAGAAAAGTAGGAGAGAAAGTAAGAGGAAAAAAAACCCTCACGGGGGACCTGAAGGCCAAGACAGATCAGAAGGTGGATGAGATCCTTCTGTCTGTGTGTCCTCCCTGTTTCTGCCTTGGATGACCAACGTCCAGGGCATCAGGGAAGGCTGGAGAGCCCTGAAGCTGCTAATCCACTATTAGTGGTGAACGCCCCATCCAGCGGGATGTACGGAAACATGGTCCCAGGTACACTGTTGCCTTTACTTCCCTCCCTGCACATCACCCCCCCACACCCCGCCACACACCTCAGACATACCGTAAATACCCCAAATTAGCAGGAGAAAAGCTGTGGCCACTGCGTGCCTCATGGAGACAGCAGGACAGAAAGAATGTGCAGGACAAGGGATTTTAGGGGCAAAATTCCCAATTGATTCTGGGAATTTGCAACACTCGGGATACAAAAACCAAACAACTGACTGTTGTTTCTGGGTCTTGCTTCCAAGGGTAATTCTTTCCTGGCCTAATATGCTAACAGGGGCAGGAGCACAACCCACCCTGTATCCTCTCGCTGGCCACCACCGCGTTCCAGCAAAAGCCTGGAAAAGCAAAGAAACAAAACCAAAACAGAAACTAAACTGTGTGTTAAGGAGGAAAAAAACTTCTGCCTGCTCGCTGCAGGCAATCCAAGGAAGCCACGCAGCACGATTACAGTACAGTAAACAAAAACTGAACAAGTGACCTCTTCTTGGTCCCTTCGGAGACAGTGGGAAGCCAGGTCTGAGCAGCATTCATGGCACTGGTGCTGGTTTCCATGATGCAGGGCACAGAGGAGCCTGGTGGGGTGCCTGGGGGGTCCAGGAGGCAGGGGCACGTACACAGGGTGTTCAGGCATCAGGGTGGGCTGCAGGCAGGGACCCACAGAGGGTACGGGCAGAACTGGCAGAGACCAGAGGGACCCCTGAGGGCCCCGGCAGGGGGGAAAGGTGGGCTGGTGTGTTTATTAATACAAGCTTACAAAACGTGCTCAGCATTGCTCTAGCCAGCTGCATGGAGATGTAGGACAGATCGCCTGGCTGCGGTGGGAGCAGAGCTACGACGACGCCCTCCTGAATAACCCGGCTGAGGTTATTGCCCTTGGTAGATTTCTATGGCTATGGGAGCACTTCCACCTCTTGCCCCCATGGCCCAGTAAGTCCCATCTCAGTGAAAAACTACTTCACTCGGTAGGTTCCAGCACGCAGGGAGGGAGCACGGCTCCGCCAGCCAGTCCCTTACCCACAGCTTGCAGCTACTAACCCGTTCTGGCGTTCAGAGGAAAGATGTTTCCTATCAAACGCAATCAGTAGGAAGAAAAAAGGTTGAAAGAATGTTTCCCTGAAGCCCAGCTAACTCCCCAAACCAATACTGCATCTTCTTGGCAAAAAATCTACATTTTTTTAAAGGCATATCTGAAATTACAGCAAGGCATTGAGTCCCTGCCCATCACATAAATCTGCCGTTCCCGATGAATCATTCGGAACTGTGCTGCCCTGGACTTTGCAAACGCAGTCACACCGATGCGTAGAGGTCTAAGTAACACCTGCATACAAGTCAAAGGAGTAATTTTTCATGAGCAACTAGAAATTGCTAGTTTTGTTTGTATGTTTGCAGCTTTTTTTTGTTGTTCTGCCGCTGCCACTGTTCCATGAGTGGACTCTGTAATATTCCACTTCGATCCCTCCGAGCTAACGGGAGAACGCGTACTTCGCAATCAAAATGATTCATGCGGTTACAACGATCCAGTGCAGAGCAAGGGAGCAAGAATCCCTAATCTAGAACATTAGCACTTATCTGTTAAACGTTCTTTTTTAACATCCTGCAGAACCATCATTTTATTCCTTACATAAGGTTCTTCGTGGACTACTATGACAACGGCAGCACTGAAAAGCAGCGTATGGAGACACAGGGAGCACCAGGAACACACCGCTAGAACAGCAGCTCATTGCAGCTCTTCTTATCTGACCTCAGAAATATCAACACTTTGAGATCCTTCCTTGTTGCTAAGAGTTTTGCAAATCTGTTTCATTTTTATTAGCGTGTTCACAAGCCTGTTGCTGTTCATACGCTGATAGTTGACTCGGTCTGCAAGAATATATAAGAAGAGAGCTGGGTAGCTAATCGTGTGGGGTGAGAATATTCCTGAAATCACGCCAGAAACTTTACAAAGTTTGTTGGTCTCTTGGGAAGGGCTCGGAGATGAGCTACCAGAATAATTTGATGGTGACAAAAGTGTTGCTTCGCTGGGAGAGAGTAAGAGGGCTCAGTGTTAATGACCAGGTGCCGTGGGGTTTGCTCCCAGCTTATAATTACATGCAGAAGATGAAAATTCCTGATGTTAGAGGGCATAACATCATCTGCCGGTCCAAATCAGTCAAATTCAAACAGGAAACATAATTTTAAGAGTTAGAACGGTTTGCTGAGAGAAATGGTGAATTCTTCGTTGTTTTAAGTTAACGCTTGATTTCTCCTGAGGTATGTGCTAGTTCAAACCACAACGTACGTCTCTCTATTTAGGATTCACTAATGAACTGTATGGCTTGATTTAGTAGGATTTCAGACTAGAGTGCCTCTTCTGATCCTAAAATCTACACATCTCCTCGGACTTTCTCTTCCTCAACTTGGTTATCTGATGCCAGAAGAGGCCAGAAGTGAGCCTGAGGTGTGGTGATCACGACAGCAGACCACTGCGGCTGGCTCTGAGCAGTGGATGGCGAGGTGTCCCCTTCTCGGTAAGCAGCTCCTTGTTTCTCCCTGCGGGTGGGCGTGCTGCTGCCGCTCTCCCCGCTGCCTCCTCGCCCGTGCTGGGGCAGATACCTGCTGACCTCTCAGACTTGTCGACAAGTTCACGCAAGCAGCAGCCTCATGGACATCTCCGAAGGCAACTACAAGTGTGAGGCTTGCACACAGCAGTCTAAATTGCCTTTCGTTTTCTTTGCGCTACACCATGACGCAAACTGCTGTCTGTGTGATCTAGGATCACAGCGGTGGGTGCCCAGACTTGCTAAGCAGTTTACGCTTCAGATCCCAGCTGGGTTTTAAAGTCTCCATGAGAGCTTGAGGTACGAAGCCTCCGTTTCTCAGCCAGCCCGCTGCTGGTAACTGCTGGAGACGCTGGCCAACTTCAGCCACATCAGAGAGAGGTAGAAAACTTAGAAATAATTTACAAAAATCTTTGCAACTTAAAAAACCATATACGATAGTTGGGTAAATGCTGGGGACCCAAATCAATGCAAATACAAGCAGCAAGGACCTCTTCTGCCTTCTGTGCAACCCCCAGGACAGAGGACGAAAGAGCAAGCATGGTCTCAGGCTGGTTGCCTGCGAAGAGGATGGTTTGGGCTGGCCTCTGCTTGACTGAACGTTAATTACTGACGTAAAGCAGAAATGTTGGGTGAGAGGATGGCATCCCAACCCAGGTTACAGCTTAGGAATTAGGATATTACTGCATGAACTGTGTGTTGAGGTTATTCCAGGCACTGAAGACAATGGATGTGAGGTCTTCCACACCTTGGGTGAACTTCCACACCTAGACTATAAGTCTACATAAGCATGTGATATAGATGAGTATATTCTTCCCATACGAGAGACAGCAAACTTGCACGGCTTCACTGAATTCAGACCGTGTTTTGATACGTAGTGTGAAGGATTAAACAAATTAGATACTGTCTTATTAAGAGAGATTTTTAGGACAAAAAGCTAATTCTCCTGTCTTGCATGATATGCTTTTTCTCATTTCTTTTATGAGAAAACTATCTTTTTAGATAGCTGATGTATTCACATTCTTAGTCTTCAGAAATCTGTGAACGCTGTAGTGCATTATCACTTGAATAGGCCAAATAATTATCGGAATGCCTACTCACAGGCAGTTAGCTTTCAGCAAAATTGGGGCTTTGAGAAGAACCAGAAAGAGCTACCAACCGTACTGAAAGCTAAAAATAGGTATTTCACTCTGGGTTCTTAAAGAAATTGAGGACTTTGGGATGATCGTTAACATACTGTGTCAAATCTAAAGTATCGTGAATAATTTGGAGTGATATTTCCTTATTCTGATGGCAGAGCTTTTATGGTGGAAGACGTTTAGTGGATTTGTGAAGCTGATCTGAAAATGGGACTTCTTGGGCTCTCTCGTTGGGAGAAGCCTAACCCTACCCGAGCGCAGCCAAAGCCGTAACTCCACTGAAGCCTTGCCTAGAGGGTGACTATGTTGGATCCTTCTGCCGGCTGCTTTCATACAGAAGGACAAAAATCTTACCCAGTAGATTCATTTACACTGAGACGGTGCCGCAGATGTCAGCTGGAAAAGCGTCTGCGTGGAGGAAGGGAGACGACACCTGTGTTAACTGCGGGAATGTGAGAGGGAGGTTGGAAAGCTGTGTCTGCGCTGGGCTGGGTTGTGCACCGTGCTGTCCCCCATGTCCCCACGGGCACGCCGGGGCTCTTTCGGCATTGTACCAGCAAAGACAGAACGAAATACTAGGAGAAATGTTATGCATTTCAGAATGAATCGGTTCAGTTAAAATGCAACTGTGCAAAAAAACCCTTTTAAACTAAGAAAAGTAACGTGAGGCTATGCTTCAAAGTGGATCAAAAGAAATAAAAGGACTTCTGAAATTCCGCTGCATTTGTGAGATGGGCAATATGAAGATTTACAGTTAAGACACTGCAGATTTTTACTGCTTTAGTAGTTGAACAATTATCTAGGACGTAATGACCCTGAAATTCAGAGATTCACCAACTCAACTTTCACTTTTTAAGAACAGCAGTCATTTAATTGGATTTAATTAACCTTTCATTACAATTTTGTAATGACCTAAAGGCTGTATAGATGTGTGAGATCTCTTCTAGTTGCAAACCAGATTTAGCACAAGCTGGTAGTAAGAATATCAGCATTAATTGGATGCTAGTAAGTCTGTAGCATACCCATCTTGATAGGCAACACTCTCCTTCCCGGCTGATGGCTGGCAACCTTTCCTACATGATACCTTTCACGTAACATGGCTTCTACAAGAAATGACTGAGTCTACTTAAAACTGCACAAAATTCTTCCCATCCCCCTTATTATTTCCTCTCAATTCTGTGGTGGTTTTGAAGGATCAGGAGGTTTAGAGCCGAAAGCGATAATTTGTTTTTTAAAGTTCTGGGCACCTGGGGATGGTGAAGATAATCATT
>Ga0065711_1050165_pt1 | contig 10955 bp, 12 predicted proteins | sample Hoacrofraction12_FD_59098 | JGI IMG/M metagenome (GOLD analysis project Ga0065711, IMG submission 59098) | Hoatzin crop microbial communities from Cojedes, Venezuela - Epithelial fraction 12 v2 (version 2) | ecosystem: Host-associated > Birds > Digestive system > Esophagus > Crop | place... | reverse complement strand
GGGGGACTGGACGGACGGACGGACAGAGGGACGGACGAGCAGCAGGGGAAATCCTTGAGGCTTATTTTGAATTGCAGAAGGACGTGGAGTGGGAAGAAGAGAGGGAGTTGGGCGTGCACTAATTCAAGATAATTTTTTTCTAAAAGTCCTTTGTTGTTGTTTGTTTTTATTTCATAGCAGCCAGTACTTAACAAAATGACTAAACTTGCTTGTGACTCATGTCTCATTAGTGAGGATCTCCGTGCTCATAGTCTTTCAGGACTATAATCACGAGCAGCAGGGGGGGGGAAAAAACCTCTCAGCACATTCAGACAACAGTTCTCCTCTTTCTGCTTAACCTGCTGAGGTGGGGGAGGATTTGTGTTGGTTTTGACGAGCCGTTTCCTTCCCCTCCTGCTGTTTCCCTCAGTAGTCCCTGAAATCTCAGGACTTACCTCGTTCCTGCTGCTGCTCAGGAGCTTTTCCGGGGCAGATGTGAACTGAAAACGCTCGTGTTGCCTACAGCCTGAAGAGCTCTGGCCTTAATGAACGTTCCCCTTACAGGACCATTTAAAAGTGTAGGGCAGGTGCTGTAGTGAGAAGCCCCGCTGGGCACAGCAGTCCCGCGGCTGGTGAGAGCTGGGGGGCAGCAGCCCCCTCCTGTGGGGACCCCCGGGGTCCGTGCAAGCAAGGGGTTGCCCGGCTGTCTTCGCTGGAGGAGGAGGAAGGTGCCTCTCTCTTCAGTGAGCTATCAGCTTGCCCTTCTGCTCAGCCCCCGTGTTGGAAAGGGCTTTTTAATCTTTAAATGAAAGCTTAGATCCGGACTGATTGCGATCCCTGGAGTATGTGTTCCCTGGCAGGATGACTAAACCAAATGTTAATTGCTCTTGAAGTCAGCCTTTAATCAACTCATCTTGGGTTCTGGCCGCTGTATCTTGTTAGGTAAAAACATCTCTTTAGCCTTGCAGCAAGAAGTAGAGAAAAAAAAAACGAGAGAGGGAGACTTTCAGAAGCGTCTTTGCTGTGTCTGTGCTGAGGACATCTCCGTGGAGGAACCTCTTACATAAATAACTTGCCAGATTGCTGGAAAAAGTCCTCTCCTCTCCTGTCGTACTGATTTTCAAGTCCTTTGAGCGCTCTCGGAGAAATTAAAAATCATCATGGAGTGCAGTGCTCTTTGCAGCAGTAGCTGGGGAGTAGTAGTAGATTGCTCTTCAGCACACGCACCGAACCTGGGTATTTCTGGTGGGTTCTCATAGCGCGTCTGGATGAGCTGCGGCAACTTTCTCCCCTCACACACACACACGCTCGTTGGTGCAAGGGTCCGCGCGGGCAGGGCGATGGCACGGCGCTCGCAGCCGGCTCCTGTCTGACCCTGCGCCGGGGGCTGAGGATGCTGCGCCTGAGGGGTTGACCGCAGAGGTGCCTGTGGGACCTGGCAGGCTGCAGCAAGCCTTGGGCTTTTGCTGGGATCGCGCCCGGCACCGGAGTCATGAGTCAGTTTGCACTGGGGCGGGGTGACCTGGGCAACAGCATTTTGCTCAGCGCTCACCTCTCCCACTTTGTCCTCTCAGATCCCACCTTGCAGGTGGACACGGCCACTGCCAACCTCACAGTGCAGGAGAAGGAGTCCTTCCCGCTGGACTGCAGCATCCTGTCCCGCTCCAGCCCGGACTCCCACTTTGCGGTGACGTGGTACAACCTGCGGGCCAAAGAGGCAGACGGCCACGCCGAGGAGGATGAGGAGGAGGAAGAGAGGGAAGCGGTGCTGAGCGTGGGCCCCGATGCCGTCTTCAGCCCCGAGGCCGGTCGCTGGGAGGGCCGCCTGCGCTTCCAGAGGCTCTCGGCGGTGCTCTTCCGTCTGACGGTGCTGCAAGCCGGCGGTGCCGACACGGGCAACTACTCGTGCCGCGTGGAGGAGTGGCTGGCGGACCCCAACGGCGTGTGGTACCGGCTGGCGGAGGAGGAGTCGGGGACGGTCGCTGTTCATGTGCAGGATGCAGGTGAGAAGAGGTGACGACCCTCTTGGAGGCATGGCCCTGGCGTCCCCGGCGTCTTTGGTTCAACCAAGATAAAAAGGCCACGGAGTGAGTGGGACAGGGTCTCAGCCATACCGGGGAAAGCCTGTGATGGCGGTGCTTTTTCAGTCAGTTTGATGGCTCGTTGCCCAGCTCTTGCTTGGGTTTGAGCGTCCGCACTGCACTTCGCTCTGTGCCGGAGCTGCCCACCCCACAGCACTGAACGCCTGGTGTGTGCTGAGTCAGCGGGGTCGGACATTGCCCCCCGCTGGGGTTTAACCTTTCCCTTTGGGAAGCACCCTGGAAGTTGGCTTAGCTCTGCACAAGGGTGGGAGCTGTGGCACAGGGGTCTGCTCCCAGAAGCTCTTGAAGCCATCGGATGGTTTAGAGGCCCCGGAGATAACCGAGGTCGTGAGAGTTTTGTGGGCCCTTGAGGGAGGTACCCTGGGGTGCTGCCTCCGTGTACTGCTGCTGAGGGAATATCAGCGCTTTGCGGGGCTCCCCGCTTTGTAAGATACCGTCCAGTCCGCACCGGGGAGGGTTCTCCAGTACTCGTGACACTCTTGAGGGGATAAAGGCGAAATGTGTCCTGCAACAACTTTCTTCTACTGCTGTGTTTTCCAGTGTTGGTGTTTTTTTCGGAGTCCCACCTCCTGCATTGACAGAGATTAATGAGCATCTGGTATTTTATGTTTGTGAAGAAGTTTGTAGGCCCTGTGTTGCAGAGAATCCGTGAAATGTGACCGTACTGTGTCTCTTTCCAGGCTCCACACTGCAGTCCGTCATCTGCTCCAACGACGCCCTCTTCTACTTTGTGTTCTTCTACCCCTTCCCCATCTTCGGCATCTTGATCATCACCATCCTCCTGGTGCGGTTCAAGAGCCGAAACTCCAGCAAGAACTCGGAGGGCAAGAACGGAGTCCCCTTGCTGTGGATCAAAGAGCCTCACCTCAACTACTCTCCCACTTGCCTAGAGCCGCCAGTCCTCAGCATCCACCCAGGAACCATAGACTAAAGAGGCAGAGGCACCCGGGGGGACACGCAGAGAGAGAGAGAAGCAGAGGCACACCAGGAACCCTAAGGAACAGAGTGGGTTTTGTTCTTCTTGTTTCATTTGTTTCAGTGTCTGTGCTCCGGTGCGGTGGCTGAGCTCTGCAGAGCACCCAGCTGGCAGGGATGGGAAGGTCCAAGGCTTCCCCCAGCCCCTGTGGGATCGCACCCCCTCACCGCGATGGACGGAGGGTCCCTGCGCTTGCTGTACATAGCGGATGTTCCTCTCGGATTAATTTTGCTGCCATCGGTTGCCGTCTCTTGGGCCGTTACGTTTTTGTTGTCGTTTCTTTTTCGGTCACTCGGAGAACTGTAGGCTTCCCCCGCCCTCCACACAGCGAGGAGTTCCCGGGGGGGCCTTTGGTCCTGGGACGATCCCTTTGGAAGTAAATGTGTTTTGGAAAACAGACTGGTTTTCCTCCGTAGACTCGGTGCCACGGTGAAGGTGGTCTTTCCCCAAGGTGCGCTGAGCTAGCTCCTCCCTTTTCCAAAACCAACAAAGCCAGGTCCACCTCCGGAGGGGTTAGCTGGGCCATCGGGAGGTCCATCTCGAAGACCGGCTGTAGCCTCAGCATCTTCTTGCCTCCATCTTACTGTTCTCTCAGGAGGGAGCAATTCACCTTTTGGGAGCGTTCCCAGGTCTTGGAGAGACTTGAGTATTCAGCGAGCTTGCGGTCAGGACAAGAGCAATTTAATTTGTCTCCAGGAGCTGAAGGGGGGGATGGAAGGAGGATGCCTCAGAGCCCAGACTTTGCCGGTAGCAAAGAGGTTCCTCGTACGGTCCAGCTTACCAGAGTCGTGCTCCTCCCCAGTGTCCGTGCCACCACCTCTGACGAGGCAGGTCCCCTCTGTGCTACGGTCACCTGGGGATGGGTGGCTGGATCCAGCCTCTGAAGACTTCAAAATGACCAAAGTAATGACTCTGCAAAGGGGGAAGCTCCACGGGTTGGGTTCACAGCCCCTGGATGGTTCAGCCAAGGAGCCCGGCTGCGGCCACGCCATGCAGCAGGGACATGCAGTTAACCACCACATGTCACGAGTTTCCCTGCAGCTTGCACTACTTCCCGGCGCGAGCTTGGACAAGGCGAGGAGCCTGCACCGCGTCGGCACCCAGGGGGCTTCCCTGTCCCCTTGGGATGAGAGAAGTCTTCCCCTTGCGTGTGTGCGTGTGTCTGCTGTTTCTCATTTCTGGGGCTTTAGGAGGAGAAGCCATCTCTCCGTAAGCTCCCCCTCCTGGCAAAGTCACCTGCTCTTGTCGTAGGCGGTCGCTGTGGCAGGAAATGCTGTTCTTTCTGTGAAAGATATGGCTCTCGTGAACCAAACCAGGGCTCTCACCGCGTGGGGCACCTGAGCTCCCGTACCCCGTAATGTCAAGTACCCCTGCCCTGTCCAGTGGAGGAAGCCGCCTCCCCCCCGACACGCCAGACACACACGTTGTGTCTGGCAGAAGAAAATGTTTGCCAAAAATGGCCTTTTGTTGTCTTCCTCGATGTCTTCCTGGCAAATCCGGCCGTTCATTTTTTGCAGCATGGCTGAAGCCAACCGGGGCAGACGGGTGCAGCCGCAAGACGCCCCCATGCCTCGTGTGCGAGAGGTGCCATACCCACCATCATCATCCTCTTCAGGAGGGCCGGACTGCTCTTTGTGAAGAGGAGGGGACCTTGGCCGATGCTGTGTAGCACTGGTCAGTTGGACCCTCACGCCTCAGTGTTTCGGAGGTGGCGAAGCCTCAGGTGGGAGATCTGCACCGCGCATCCTCTCTCGCGGCTGGGAGAGGACCCACGTGGCCACAGACCGTCCCATGCCAGGGCATCTGAAGTCAGCCACCTCCGGTCCTCCACCAGAACAGTGTTGGTTTCTTCTTCATCTTCTGGGATGCCCAAATTTCACTCGTCCCTCTGTGATGTCTGCCTCCTTGAGACATAACTGCTTACTGGCTTCAGCATATGCATAGTATCACACTCCTATATATAGATATATATATGTATGTATCACACACCCACACATTTGTCTTCCCTTTCTGGATAAAGCATCTGCAAAGAGAGGAGTGGGATGAGAAGTGAATGGAAATGAAGAACCAAGGCACAAACAGCAGCAGCTGCAGCCAGTGGGTATTGTTCCGTTAAATGTAGTGTCTCCTGTACGTACTGCTCCTGGGCAGGAACTGCGACTCATTTCAGCTTTAAAGGAAAAAAAGAGAAAATGAAGTTGGCGGGAGCCATTCTTTCCTGGGAGAGCAGTGTGCTGTCCCCGAGCCAGGCTCCTCCTCTCCGGCCTGTCTGCCCCAGAGCAGGGCTCTCCTGGAGGGCTGTCCCGTGGCCCCGTCCCCCTGGGTCCCTTCGCAGCCCCACAGCTCCTGCACCCAGCCCAGGCTTTCCCAGGAAGCGGCTCCCATGGCGGACCCTGAATGTACCTGGCCGGTGACATTTCTCCGCTGCTCTGGCAGCGTGTTGCCCAGTCTCAGACTTCTCTCTGTTTTTATAAGGCAGACCCTTCCTGTAACGTTTTAACACAAAGCTTTTCAAACCACTCTCTCTGCTGTAACTTTCTGTAACGAACCCGAGAAGAGAGATACCCTATCCATGCATGATGTGGAAAAATGTTTGGGGTTTTTTTTTTTAAAAAAAAACAACAAAAACTTTGTACTATGTTGCACTAAAACATGTTTTATACAACACACCTGAGAGCTGTAGTAAACCGTGTTGAAATTGTGAGTCCTATTGCTGCTGGTTTCTGTCAGATGGGGGCTTTCATTATGCCTCTGTGTGCACTCCCCGCATAAAGGTGTGCTGAGCTCCTAAGCCCGCTCCCCCTTTTAGGCAGCCTCTCCCTCTCCCACCACCCCTGTTCCCTGATGCCTCAGCTCTCCTGCCTCGTGGTAGACGCCTTGCACCCTCTGGCTCTTCGCACTTCTGCCTCCCATCCCTTAATTCATCCCGTAATAGAACATAACACTTAACAGAGGCCCCTCAGGTCTGTTTATTGGATGGGATACACCGTTCTTGAAATTGCTCTGAAAATAGCAAGTACTTTGCTGTGTCATAGTCTGGATTTGAAGAAAAAACATACTTTTGTAGAATTATCCATAGCAAATACTAAGCAAATAATCTTTAGTAATCTTCATGTAAGGAGAAGAATATAGTTCACTACAGAAGTTGCTTAAGTTGACGTAAAATGCAGCCTTTTAATTCTCAGTACCCACTTCTACCTTGAATAAGAGTTCGGTCAGTTGTCTTGAACCCCCCTCATTAACTGAATGAGGGAAGGAGTGTGATATGTTCTTACCTGTGCAGCAAAAGTGCTGTGAAATTGTGCCAGCTGCACTGCTGACGTAGCCGTCGGCTTGGGCTTGGGGGTTTTTCCGCATTCATTTAAAACAAGTAAACAAAAAATCCTCTGCTAAAATAATTGTATGAGAAAACTCTGCTGCCCACAGACGTGAGGGGCTGTTTGCCCCCGCCCCACACCACAAGCAGGCTGTCCAAGGGCTGTACCTGCTACGCTCTCTCTGCTACCGAGCAGAGGTCCTGCCTTTACACATGCTCAGGGCTGGACGGCAAGCGGGGTCCCCGGCACTCCCCATCGCCAGTTCAGGGCGGCGAGTGCGGCGAGCCACCGTGGGTTTGCCGGGAGGCATCTCTCCAGCCCACGCCCGCCCCGCGCTGCCGGCCGTGCATCCCTCACCCCCTCTGCCACGCTCGTACGGGCGGCAGCCCCGGTTTGGGGCAGCTTCTGCGGGTCTTGCCGCCTGTCGTGCTGCAATGCTGCGGTGGGAGCTCCTGCTGCCCTTGAGGCCCAGAGGATGAGCAGCCGCCGTGCTGACGGGGAGCGATGCCTCCGGGCTGGGCTGCTCCAGGGACAGGCGCACCCGTTGTGTGCTCCCACCAAACCCCCTTGCAAATGGCTGCCCGCAAGCCCCACGCTGCTAGCTCCAGAACGGCCTCCCCGCTGAAGCCAACACACTCAAAGGGAAAAAGCAGGCCTGGCTCTGGCTTACGCTCGCGTGCTTTAATCCAGCGGGTTTGCAAACCGAGTTTGCGAAACCTTGGTCGAGCGAGGGGTGGCAGGGGGGGTCAGCACACCCCTGGGGGGCCCTGCCACCCCCCCGCCTAGGCGATGCGGTACAGGTCCTTGGCCACCTTCTCCAGGCGGTCCCGGTACTCCAGGTGGGCGTAGAGGGAGGCGCCGACCCCGCGGAAGCCGTGCATGGCCCCCCACCAGCAGGCCGCGATGGCGGCAGTGGAATCGCTGTCGCCGCCGTGGAAGAAGGCCCGGTGAGCCAGCTCTGCCCAGGAGCCCCCCGCGCCCAGCAGCGCGTCGTACGCGATCATGGGGGCGTCGTGACCGCTGCTGCCGCCCCAGCCGTCGTAGCTGAGCGAGGTGTAGAACGAGTCCCTCTCCTCCACGCCGTAGCTCGGGGGGAAGGTGGGCGGCGAGACCCCGTCTGCTATGCCTCTCTCCGCCAGGTATTTTTCCCATTGCTCTTCGAAGTAATGCCTGCGAAAACAGGAGACGAGATGGAGGGGCTGCAGGAAGCCTCCCACGGCAGGACCACGTGCCCGAGCTTCCTGCAGGCGCTCGGGGCACCAGCTGAAGACGTGCCACAGCGAGAGCCCCGAGCGATGGCTCGGCAAAATGGCAGGCGTCCCCTGTTCGTCAGACAGGGCGATGACTTACAGTAAGAGGCACAAGGACATGTCTCGGGGAGTTAGATTTCCCCTCCCTCCAGCCACATGGGAGAAGGCAGCCCAGCACCTGCTGCTGTCGTGCTGCGCAGGATTCAAAGGCTCAGAGCGAGAACTGAGTCATCTTCCCAAATTCTGAGTACCTTGAGCCCTGTCTGCATGTGCCCCGGCGCACAGAGCCACACCGAATCTGCAGCCAGATTTGGTTACAACTTTCAGACTGAGCTCAGCCCGAAGCCTGGTGCTGCTCCCCACCCTGGATTCCCGTCTTTCAGCAGGTCACGGTTGCTTGAGATGACAAGTCTAGCTACTTCATACTGGATCCAGAAAATGTCACCTCTATGTGACCCAGTTGTTTGTTTTTTTTTTAAATAAGTTAGAGGTGTATTTCCCCTGAGGGACTTCAGAGACATTCTGAATTGATTCGATCCCGCGGCAGGCGTGTGCTGCTCTAGGAGTTCACTGAAGCTTACGTATCAGCAGAGCTCGCCCTCCCGTACATGAGGTTTACTTTAACAAAACCTGGTGCTGGGAGCACAGCTCACCATTGCCCCATGTTCTCCTCCACGAAGAAGCCGGTGTCCCGCACGTAGGCTTTCGCCCGCGGCAGCACCTCCAGCAGCCCTTTCCCCCAGGCCGGGGGGGGCACGCCATTCACCGCGAAAGCCGTGAAGAGGGCCGAAGCCAGGGACCCCAGGTAGCCGGTGGGATGGTGGTGGGTCATTCGGCCGCTCTCGATGCTGACTTGCACCAGGGTGTCCAGCTGAGCGGGGCGGTGGAAGCGCAGCCCGATGCACATGGCGCGCATGGCGGCCCCACAGCCTCCCGCCTTGGGGCTGAACGGGATCCTCCAGCCGTCCGGCCGCCCCGGATCCAGCTTCAGCGCATTTTCCATACACACGGCACCTGGACAGGAGCAGCAGAGCCAGACAGAGAAAGAAAGGAAAGAGAAGAAACAGAAACATGCATCAGTAGGGAATGGGGTCACACAGCTCAGGAACCGAGGGGAGACAGGCAGGGTAGCAGGGAAGGAAGCGTTGCTCTCTCTAAGGGCTTTGGGCTTTCCTGTAAAAACGTCAGTCGTCTGCTCACACACGTTTCTTGCTTTAGATTGCCAGTGCATCCTGCATATTCCCAAGCAGACCTGATAATTCTTGTTTGTGAAAATAATAAAATAGTCTAGGGGAGTGAAAAACATTCCAGGGCTGATTTAGGTAATTTACATTGTTTACATTTACATTTCATGTTATTTATTTAATAACTTATCTACAACACACACACACTATATATATTAGGTACATTATGGACACATATATCTAGATATCCAGATAGACATTTATACAGGAGGTTTGGAGGGCCATCAGGTCACATTGATCCCTGATCCAAGGAATGCCTAAGTAACTCTGCATTTTTTCCTGACTGTTGTTTAGCCTCTTTACGGGACCCTTTAAAGGCAGGGACCCCACATCCTCCCCAGGAATCCTTCCCATTGCCTCACTGACACAAAATGTTTTCCAGATCTCCCGTGCTGCAGTTTGTCAGAAAGCGATGACTGTAGCACCTCCCTCACCACAACAAGGTCTGCGTAACTGGCTTTACTGTACTCCAACAAACAGAAGGACAACTGAAAGTCAGCCCAAAGGTTTGCCTGGCCTGCTAGCTCGGCTTCAGACACAGCCACTAACAGGTAACTATGGAAAGGCTACAAAAAAATTGAGGCAAGTATGTTGCTTCCCCAGGAAGACCCGCCTGGCTTCCAAGACAGAGGAGCACAGCCTGCCTGCGTCAGAAGATGGATCCAAAATGCCGTGTTCAATAACCCCCGTGGACCTAGCCACCAGGAAGTGGTCTCCTTAGCTTGAACCCACGCATGCCTTCAGACTCCCTTAACAACCCATGGTAACCAGAGCCACGATTTTGTTAGGCAAAGCATTTCCTTTTGTTTTAAAGTGCCATTTGACACTTTCCTTAAATTCCCTTCTAACAAGAAATAAGGACTTTTCATGCTTCACGCTATTCAGGACTGTATATACTTTGTCGCTCTTCCTCAGTTTTCTTCTGCCGGAAGCTGACACCCTAGCCCAATTTTGCCCCTCTTCTGGTGGGAACCCACACTGTAACTCCTGCTTGCCCACCTCCATCTCTTTCATAGTTCTGCTATTTGCTTTTTAAAGAAATTGCTCTGCTCTTTCCAGTGCTGCTTCTTCAGAAACTCACTTGTTGGTCCAGCACATTCATGGGATAAAGCTACCTGCACAAACACATCCAAATCTCAGAACTGAGCCAGCTTTCCCAGCCAAGACCAGGAAAAAAGTTTTGAGAGCTTAGCCCAAACCCTTGTGTGACAGGAAGAGGAAACAGGTTTGAAACATTAAATTATCTTTGATTCTCCTCTACTGCCTTGCCTTTGTCTCCTGGTCTTCTCTTCCGGCCAAATCTTTAATACTTCTCTTCCAGCAGAAAGGTAAATCAAGGGCAGATTTCAAGCAGCTTCATTTAAGTTTTAATGTGTTGGACAATGGCAAAAGTGGACTCAAAAGACTAGTCTTCTCCTAACCACAGCGTGCCTAGTCCTCTCTCAGCCACACAGGGTAACAGCAGCAGTCGATATGCTCATGCACCCAAAATTAGACTGTTGCTCCTATACTTTGCTGCCTAACCGGGACAGGTAGCTGATAAACTTGCAGGTGCTCTGGTTACTTTGACAGTCAAACTAAGTAGATGTCCTGGTTTTGGTTAAAACAGAACTGATTCTCTATTAGCGAATTTTCCTTACAGCCGAGTTCTTCTAAGTAACTGCATTTCTCTGACGCTGGCTGCATATTTTACAGATGTCCACTCCAAATCTAGTAACACCTACTGTTTATAGTTACACTGAGCTAACGGTAGTAAAGGAATGCAGAAAAAGGCCCCTGTTTATAATTATTACTGTAGCAGCCAAGGTCACCAACAGACCTCTCAGGTCCCGCAAGTGAGGAGTCACGAAGGATTGCACAGGGAGGGGCAGACAGGACAGGTGACCCCACACTGACCAGCGCGGTATTCCATGCCACACGTCGCACTCAGTTTAAAGCTGGGGGATCACAGGGGTCTCATTTTCTTTGTCCATGGCCGGCTGCTGAAAAGGACCCCGCTCCTTGTCCTGCCTGTGATCCTGATCCTGATCCGTGCACCCCTGAGTCCATTTCCCGTCTGCTGCCGAGGCCAGTCCGGGACTGGTGGG
>Ga0065711_1013421_pt1 | contig 10955 bp, 6 predicted proteins | sample Hoacrofraction12_FD_59098 | JGI IMG/M metagenome (GOLD analysis project Ga0065711, IMG submission 59098) | Hoatzin crop microbial communities from Cojedes, Venezuela - Epithelial fraction 12 v2 (version 2) | ecosystem: Host-associated > Birds > Digestive system > Esophagus > Crop | place... | reverse complement strand
GGCCGGGGGAAGGCCCGGGGGGTCGGCGCTGAGGGCCGGGCTGCCAGGCCCCGCGGCCGTGGGGCCCACCGGCTAGGGTCCGAGCGGTGCCCGCCCCGCGTGGGCCCATGCTGTGACCCTACTGCCAGACCCTGCCTGGGGACAGCTGGTGCTGGCGGGCCGAGGGCGTGCTCCGCTCACCAGCTGTCCCCGGTTACCTGCGTGTTTTCAGGCTTCTTGTGTTACTGCTGTGCGTGTTGACTGGCAAACTTGATGCGGACACAAACATAACTTGTGTTATTTCCGTTAAAGCCGGTGTTGTCTGGCACCAGCTGCTCCGTGCGGTGCTGCCTGCGTGGGTAGGTGACTTGCTTTACATGAAAGGAGCTGGAGTTTTTCTCAGGTTGTACCTAATTGAGCATAAAAATAGTTTCTTCTTTTTCCTCCAAGAGGCAGGTGCTGAAGGCTAATGGGATACTGTTTAACATTGATGAACGGCCTAGTGTTGCAAATACTACTTTGGGAAAGAGATTTCAGTTACAAGCCCTGAATTAAGGGCTTGCAGGATTGTCCGTCCTCCTAAGATTTCTGAATAAAAAGTACAGCCAGCGGCTTATGGGATCTCTGTTATGCCCCGTGCTGGTTTCTTCTGTGCCGAACCAGTAGTTTCATATCCTGAGTGCAAAACTGGAAGTAAAATTCTTGCCCTTGCAAGTTTATTTTGAGAGAACCTTACTACTGATACGTTAAATCCATCATGAACAGCTGAGACTGCTCTGTGGTAGAGATTATAGTGGTCACCATGTTAGTCTTTATGAGCAAGCGTAGTGCTTTTACGTGCCTTAGATACATAGAGCTTGACAAATGTTTTGTATGAAAAATCTTTTACCTAATGAATATTTTATGTGTGTAATAGCTGCAAAATGTTCATAGAATTCTTGGTGCTATTACATCCAACAGTCAGTGAGACCTTTTGCACTGAAGTGTGGTTCAGAGTACTAAAACAGGCATATGGTATATGTTCAAGAATGGGGTTTATCAGAAGCAGAATTACTTTCAGCGGACTTGAACTTAGAAATTTAAAATTTGATTTCAGCTCTGATTTGTGCTTGTGATGACGTTGGAGTTAGGCTCATGATGATGGCTGAAAGGTGGCCTACAAAATTTTTGTATAAATACTTCAAATGCCTTTCCTTCTCTCCTCCTTGTTTGTGGTTTTGTTTTGGTTTTTTTTTAATCCCTTTAGAAAGGAGTAGAAGAGTGTTTGCATTTCTGGGTAAGGCCCTGGCAGTTCTAGAAGGCTCAATGAGCACTTTGTAGGAGAGAAATTCCAACAACTTGACAAAGATTCAGATAAATGCTAGGCACTTAAGATGTACTGCAATCAAGTTAGTTTCACATGATTTTGTAGCCAGTTTGCAATTTAGGTAGTATTTAAAGAAAATATTTTTATGCTAAGCAGTCATTTCCTATGCCCTCTTCGGAGTGAGGTCAGAGTCATCTAGCCTTCTCTATATGACAGCCAGAGGCCACAGGTTGCATTTCTGTCATATTTCTTGCCTTCACAAATAAATTTTTTTTTTCTTGGTTACTTCCTTATCGAAATCTCTAGTTCCATATCTGCATCGTAGGTGGACAACACAGGATACAGGCCAGTTTCTTCAAAAATTGCTGAACTCCTCGAGTAGTGGTGATTCGGAGCTTGTACAAGGACGTGTAAAGAGACAGAGTGGGGGAAGCAACCCAAGGACCTGAAAAATAACAGAACAGGTTTTCATTCAAGTTGCTGAAGAAAGTTTTATGACTACTGCACCCTCCCTCCCCTCGTTCACTGGAAATTTAAACAGTTCTCTTGCAGTGCTTTGATTCATTACTTTTCGGTCTACGTTATTTGCAGTGGAACTAGCTAAAAAGACAAATAGATAAATTTCCTCTTACCTTGTCAAGCATCATTGGAAGTTAGTGCTCTTTCCTGAGGGAAAATCTAGGGCTGGTAAAATAGATCACACAGAAGTCGCAAACAGTTAATTTTATTACCTTGTGGAGAGTTTATGTCCAATCTAACATGGATGGATTGCCATTTTCTTTCTCTTGGCTCTTTGTAAAATTAACTTTCTTTACAAAAATGTAGAATCTTATAGAGAATTATCTGAAGATAACTGGCAGCTAAAATCTGCTGTGAGGTGTGGGCATGCAAACAGGTTTGCGTTAAAGATAACTGAAGATGAGTTTCTCTTTTCAAAATATTTAGAATGTTTGGAATACTTCCTGTGGCAGAATGGTGCTGTTTCTGTTGGCATGTTAAGTGTTCTTTATGCAGTTTTTTTTTTCCAAGTGTTAAAATCTTTTAAAAGAACAAAGTGGGAAATGGTATTGTTGAAGTGCCTAAAGTTTTTGGAGAAGAGAGGAAAGTAGATACAAGGAATATCTTTCATAGTTGCAGAATGGAAAATGAAAAGGCTAGCTAGGGTGCAAGCTTTGGGAAATTTTTGTTAGTTATGTATGTGTATGAGAGGCGCTCTATTTTGGGGATTGTTCTGGAAGCCTAGTTTTGCTATTGCACTGCAGTCACTTGTCTGGAAAAGGGGACGATATGAGATTAGAATATTAATTCCTGTATGTTGTAAAATATTTGAATTTGTGTAAAAATAGAAAAATTTTTAATTGGTTTAAAGTACTTAGCACTGCTTTATACTTGTAATGAAGGGAAAGTTGATGCAGTAAATGACTGAGTCTCTCATTTCTGTGAGACTTTTGGTAAATAAGCGAGAACTCTGCAGGCAGTTGCTTATTGTGGCCTGCTGTGTTTTCTTAGCAAGTTTGATTTGGTTTCTTGGCTGGGCTGTGTTGGCAAGGTTTGGTCTTGAACGCTCAATTGCTCCATTAAGGAAAATAAAATACTGGGCCATTGTTTCAGCTGAAAAATCAGACAGTGATTGTTTTTTGATGCTGCTGAGCTTATCAGTGGGTTTTTAGAGGTACTGCTGCAGTTCTGAATGAGCAGATCTTGTCTGATTCACTGGAGGGTACAAATAACTGGACTTACAAACTATTGTCTGTGTTACACTATCAACAAAGAGATTTCTGTGCTCTGGATTTCGTGATGTAAATAGTCTGGGGTGTTTAAGACAACGTTTGGTTAATCAGCTGCTTTGTGAGAATTGTAATTTTTCAGGGAAGTGACTGTAATCTCAGAAAGTAACTTGTGTTTTGGTGAAATGATGCTCGGTGGAACTTTTTTGTGCCTCAGGATCTGCTTTTGTTGCTGTTTAGTAATGTGTGTGTTAAGGCTTCCTGCTGACAGGTAGATATAGTAGGATTAGTGATTCCTTACTGTTTGTCCAGTCCCTTAGTATTTCTGGTACCTTGGTATTTTTGATGCCTTGGGGAGCACCTGCATGTTGTCTGGTGTGTTTAGGATTCTTTGCTCGAGTGAGAGCAGATGTACTGCAAAATACTTGAGCTGCTGTGCCTGTTTACCGTCTTTACTTCTCTCTGGCTATCAGGCATAGCCCTTGGATGCAAGACAAGGTACCTCATTGATTGTTTTCTGGTGAATTGTGAGAGACCTTTTGTTTGGGTTTTTTTTCTGAGTGTGTGGATGAGAGAGGAGGAAGGGTTCTGGGTCAGCACAGAAGGGTTCCATGTGCTCACATGGTGGTGTCTGGGTCTCGTGGTCCTGTTGGTACGGAAAGCAATGTGTGCCGGGGAAAAGAATGGCTATGAGACTACCAGGTGAAATCCATAATGAGTTTTCTTCAGGCTGCACTGAGATTTTTCTCAGAAAAAATGTATAAAAACATCTTGCTGCTCCAGATGTTCTGTATCTCTCTGGAGGAGCCAGAGATGGGGAAGTAATGTTTGTTTATCATCTGTGTTTCAATTTAGTCATGTTTGCATGCATGGCACTTACCTAGATGGCTTGCTTGAAGTGACTATTTTGACTGTCTGAAGTCTTGTTCGTAGAAGCTAGTTGAATGGGTAGAACATGGAAGCCATGCAGCAAAATTTGATAAGCACTGCAATTTTTCATTTAAATATCAATTGAACATTTGTCATTTTAAGTGCAGTTGAATTCTTCAGTGGCTCCCTTTCACAGCCTTTGTGGGCATCCCTTTGGGAATGCTGACACGGACAGTCAAATATTAGTTGAACTATCTTACAGAGACTTGATCTCCAGTTGTTACGGGCATTAGAATGTGTGTTTACACCGATGAGAATGTACGGAAGCCAGTTCTGGAATGGTAATAGTAATTTTAATTGGCAGTCAGACTGAGTAGGAAGCAATAATGTAGTGACGAAGTTGATTTAAGAATGGTGCATTTTAGATTAGAGTGAAAATACTGGGTTGTTTGGGTTGTATTGGCTATCTTTTCCAAGTTAGATGCGTTTAAAGAGCTAATGCTGCAGGTTGACTGTCTATATAATTTTCTGGTTCCTACTAATAAAGTACTTTTCCCCTTTCTTTCTGTTCTTGCTTGTCCCACAACATGACAGTTAGTTTTCTGGAATTATGTGTTGCTGTTGTAAATCAGCCAACAAGCAGAAGGAGAACTAAATGTTCTTGTAGTCTCTCTAAAAACATTGGGATAAGGAAAATGACAATTTATTTTGACTCCAAATACTATACTTACAAAAAATGTTTGCAGAAACAGAACAGATTTCTTCAGAAGATAAATGTGGATGGTTTTGAAAGAAAGTCTTTGTTATGAACATTTTTGTGTTTTGGGCGAATCTTAAGTCTTTCATAAAGGCAGACTAATACAGTTGTATTTGTGTGGCACTTTTGTCTTGGACCTGGTCTCTAGTTTTTGGGTTTTTTTCCCTGTCCCAATTTGTCTTAGAAAATTGGTTTTGTTTTATGCTCTAATAGGGATGGTTTAATCCAGAATATTTATTTTGCCAAACCAATTCTAAACTCTGTTTTTAAAGTACTTCTTTTTTTTTGCTAGGAAATGTTTTAACTATTAATTCCCATATTTGTCTTAGTATTGCTTAATCAGCTAGAGTACGTTAGCGAGCTTTTACATTGTCTTGGAAATTGATGTATTTCCATGAACAGCTTAATTATCACTTCTGCATTCAACCTTGGGATTTGTCCACTGTGATATCATACTAAAAAAGGAGAGTGTGACTTGATACACTGCTTTTCCATTACTGTTGTATGAGTTTATGTGTAACTGACTCATGTATGTATGAAGACAGGCTACGTAAGTAGGGGGAGTAAAGAAAAGGAAAGGAGACAAACGATTTTAAAAATTCTATATAAAACAAACTGTTACTGACTTAATAACACTGGTGGTGATATTTCATTGAGATAGCTTTCAAGTGGCAGAATTTTGGGTCTCTTAAAGAATTTTCAGAATCATTTTTACAGTTAATATTAAGAGTTAATATTAAGAGTTAATAAGTGCCTGCCTTTTTATCATGTTGTGTAAAATGTCTGCTCCTGTGCTGCACCGTAACCACTAGTGTTGATGTTGAGATTTTGGTAGATTTCCAGCCTCCTTTTCTCTTTCCAACAGGTGTTTGTAATCCAGAGAGAAAAGCTGCCCTTACACTTAGTCAGACTTGTCATACAAAATGGCTTATAGGATGTTATGTACTTACATAACCTAGAAAGAAAATTTCTGATACCTCTCTTTTTAAGGCGCAAACTACTGCCAGTAGCTTGGGCTTTTGGCTGAATATTAGGTTATCTGATGTTAATGTGTTTCAGGGGAGCTCAGTTGAAGGGTAGGGCTGGGTAAAACTGATGGAAATTCAGTAGGCAAAATCAGAATAACTCATCCTGGAAATATTGCGGGTCAGGCTGCAGTGTATGTGATAATACAGAGTTTTCATTTTTGTCACCCAGATCATGTTTATTAAGTTCTGAGTACTGTTCAATTGTTGCCACTTGAGAGACAGCAAAAATTTTGTAATAATGGAGTGTTAGAACAGTCACATAAGGAAGCCATTGAAGAGCAGTACAGAGTTCTCAGTAGTGACTGCTTCCTATTGTTCTTTGTCCAGTTGAAGATAGACTCCGGGTAGTCTTGTAAGAATTTGTGAAGAAGGAATTTAAGCCCCAAATGGTATCTTATGTATTTATTTCCAACTTGGGAACCGCCATGTAGTATGATAGTCCTAGTGTTAGAAGAACCAATTCCTTCTGGCATAGCATGGAACCAGGAGGTGCTTTTGCTTGCTGCATAAAACACAGCTTTAGTGGTTTTTTTTTCCCTAATTATTTGAAAAAGGAGGGTTGTGTTCTATTGGTATTTTCTTAAAAATGTACTGGTTTTGTTTTTAACTGATTTCGTTGTTTGGGAATAATGTCTTTTGGTTCATGTTATATGACTATACTTTCCTCCTTCTGTGTTCAGTATGGTAGGTCAGTTGCATCGCACCATACTGTGTAGAGTCTCGCATCCTGCTCCTGAAGCAGCAGATTTCCTCCCCCATTGAGCAGAGCATTCTGTAGGCTTTCCTAATGATGCTAATGTCATAACTGCAGCTTTCCTAGGCATGAAGACCTATTGCTTCGTTACTGAAAACTCCCTCTAGCCCCCTATTAAGATGCCTGTGTTTCATCTTTCATGAATATGAGAACACTAAAGGTCTTGAGCAGTTAGTATTGTTGAAAACAGATTCTGTTTTGTATTTTTGCATTTCATTCTTGAGTCTCGCTTATACATAAAGATACACCCATTTTATGTCAGTGAACTTACTAAACAGAAGCAACGGGCTCATGTGAATGACTTGCTGATAGAAGTGGACTTCTAAATTGCACTGACCAGACAATGCCCTAGATACACCGGTAAATTGAGGAAACTGCTTCATATGAAAAATTTAGAAAATCAGTGTGTTACAAGATCTTTTGGAAAAAAAAAATTATGCGGTACTTACATAGTATCTTCCTTAATAAAAGGATTTTTTTGTTCCCTTCAGGTTGCATGTTGTTATTGTGGTAGTTCTGTAAGTCTTATCAGTACTTTATTTCTTACATAGAATTACTTCAATAACTTATTTGTGAAGAAAATTTTGTGTTGTAAGAAATTACTGATTGCGCTGGACTTTTTTTGGACAGTTGTCCTCGCTGTAAAGAGGAGATACACAAGACTTGATTCTGTAAATGTTTTTTTTTTTTCTTAAGCCTAGTGATTGTGCTACAGACACCTCCATTATATGAACTGTTGTAATGTCTTAATGTCATCAAAATCTGTCTTACTTTCCAGTGTAACCCGTAATTTTTATGCCACCAGTACATCCATTCGGAACTGATGGCTTGGCTTTGTTGTGGCAGGTGCCACAGCACTATTCCAGCGCTTACATTTGCTCTTGGGAATGCTCCTGAGTTGGGAGGTTTAGACAAGTTGCTCATTGGTTTCTAGAGGATGCACTGGCAACATTTATTGCCACCGTGAGACCTCTTACTTCAGTGCTTCTCTTTATTGGCTATTACATGTGTGAAAAAGAAAACTCAGAATGCTTTAATGAACATGCTTCTTGCTAGTAATAAGGATATCATTTGTGTGAATGGTAGATAGAGAGGAAGATGAATGATTGTGGTCTAACAAAGACTGATACTTGGAATCACAGAGATCAGCCTGATAGGTAGAGGGTAACAGCTGGCTCTGTGTTTGTTTTTTTTTTTTCCTGGCTAGGGATTTGACTTCAAAGATGAGGCTCCATTGAGCCAAATGGTTTTACAGCCCAGCTTATCTGATAGAATGTTTTCCAGATTCCCAGCAAAATACTAGCTATTGGTGAGTCCTAACATGTGCCTTCCATGTCACTTCCTTTACAAAAATGCAGTAATTTCTCAATCAGTAGAAGAAAATGGAGTGCTTAGACTAAAAGAGAATTTGATACCATCCAAAGAAGCAATGAGACCTGCATTCCTGGAAAATTGTGTGCTTTATTTTCTTTGACTAATCAGTTCCTCTGCTCATCTCTTCCATAAAACGTTAGAAGACTGTTCAGATTGTTACAGAAGATATTATCTCATTTTCATCAGTCCATCAACAGCTGAGCTGATCTTTATTGGCAAACCTGAACATCTAAATTATAAATCTCCTGAGAGGAGAAAAAAATACTTTATATAATAATCTGTCTCTTTTAATTTGGGTGTCAGCGTACATGTCAACTAAGAGTAGTTCCAGGTCCAAAGAGGTTAGAATCCAGCAATCCAGGTTAGAATCCTGCTGGGTTAGTCCCCTGTATGTGGTGGATTTGTCCTGAGTCCAAACTTTGGAACAGATCTTGAGCACCCACCTGTAGACCATCCTGCAGTTAAGGATTATTTCTTTTAATGTGGCCATTGATTTGTGCCTTCCCATTACCTGTGAAAGGTGGTGGTAAAGTAGTTACTGTTTTCACATTGCCCTGAAAGCTACTGTTACGAGGTTCTGTCCTTCCAGTAAGTAAATGGGTGATCTTCAGCTGCTACAGGAGGTGACGAAAGATGCATGTACCTGCTCTGCAGCTGTTCTCTTGGCTGGTGTGCCTGTGGGGCAGGCTGACTTAAATTAAATGCATCTTTATAAATTTTGGTGATGTCCATATAGAGATAGCTCCTTACTTATGTTTCTCCTCAGTCTATAAGTTTTGAGAGCATATAGTCTTTCATAGACTTTTTTCTTTTTTTTGTTAGTCTTGTAGTGCTGAATGTCATTAATGGTGATAAGGGCAGAGTTTCACATAGAGGGCTTGGGGTATAATTCTACCGTTTTTCTATGTTTTAAAGGATCTGTTATTGAATGTAGATACCATTCACTTCAGTTCCTGTAGGTCAGACATTTTTTGTTGAATGACGTTCTTAGTGGTACAGTTTGCCTGCTGTGGCTTTTGCCTAAGCTGACTATGGTAATTTTTTTTAATAAATCCCTGTGATACTCATTTGGTGATGAATTTGATGGATAGTATTTTGAGTCTTACAAAGCTTTCCACTAACACTCTCTGATTGCCAACTTTTTTATTTCTCAGTAGAAGCCAGAAGTGAAACCAGACTGCAAACTTAAGGCTTAAGACTTTGCTGTTAGTGGAAGTGTTGGTCGTAGACTGATGGGGATACAGACCTTTTGTAAGTCATAAGTTTGCTGTCTGTCTAACCCTGCAACTCCTGCTGTCGGTTGCAGAATGCCTTTCCTGTGGATCCCTGGTTAGGCAGCTATTGAAATTCTCATTCTGCCAGCTGTAACCTTTTCTATAGTGCTTTCTTAACTAGTTCAGTAAGGATTTTGATGGAGGGTTCTCATCTCAGAATTTTTGTTGAATTTATCCTAGATGCTAAATACCACAAGGGTAGGACAGAAATGCAGAAGTGCAGAAGTAGGACAAGCAATAAACAAGACTACTTGTGACAGTGTGTCTGCAAGTCTTTGAAAAGTGGAAGTAATTCAGGGGTTCTACAAACTTGATCAAGGTGAGGTTGCTGTTTTGCAGCAGTTTAAGCCTTGAAAGGCTTCATCATACCTCTTCTCTTTCATGGGTAAGTAAGGCCTACGCGGTCATGTTACAAAAACTGTTACTTGGTCTGTCCAGGACAAACCCAGGCAGGTAACTTCCTCTGTTGATTGTCTAGTCTGTGTCATACTTTGTCATCAGTGAATAGGATAATCGTACTGCATCTCACCTGTATATTTTTTTAACTGAAGTAAGCTTCTGCTTTTAAAATAAGTAATCTGGAAGTCTTCCATTCACTACTTAAGAACTTCCTTAAAGAAATAACTTATTATTTATCTTGCTTTTTACTTGAACTGCGAGTTAGTCTACTTGAGAGCCTGTATGGAAACCAGAACTCATACAGGAAGATTTTTTTTTTTTTCTTCTTGCTGAGTAAAGTCTCCAGAGGGTTTGCATTTAGGAAAAAAAAAAAATCAGTATTTGTTAAGCTTGCAGGAAGAAGTGAGGGAAATGTTTGATTGATGCAATAATGTGTCTGCATGTTGTGAACATTATGAAAATGAAGTTTACCTCCAAATCATATGCCTTCTACTCACATTGTTCCAGCCAACAACTTTTTTAATTCAATGATTTTTGTCAACGTATAATGTTTTTTCCTAATCAATAAAATAATTTGCTACAGTAAGGGGTTGTCAGCAATATATTGGATTATTTTTACAGGCTAGTTTATTTAATATTGAGTCAGGACTTCTAAATTTGAGGAAATATCTGGTCTGCTCTAGTGTGCCAAAAATGTGGCATATTTTGCTTTGGCTCACTGACTTTAGTTGTTTTTTCTTTAGGTTATTCACTCTAGTGAGACTTTCTATACAAATTGCTCTTGTCTTTTCGTCTAGGTTGTCCCCATCTCCCCCTTCCAATTCTGTAGGATAGGTTACAACAGTACGCTGATACCAAATTTACTTTGTTGGCATATTTTTCAGAAAACTGTTTCTAGCAGTTGCCTTGTTTAACAAATATGGCTCTTTTTATTTTATTTTATTTTTTTTTTTATAAGTTTATGTTGGAAATTTGGCTGTCATCTACTTCTGGCACCTCAACCTGTTCTTTGTCTGCCCAAAGAATAGAAGATTGGAAAGGAGATTGCTCCCTTGACTTGAATTTTCCCATGTCTTGTGTGGGGTAGAAAGACGTGCTGAATTTTTTCAAGGGCTGAAGGGAGTTAATGTGCTCAGCTCCCACAGAATTAGGCTTGTTTAAAAAGACCTAGCTGCTGCCAATTTACAATTAATTTTCCCCTGCTGGCTGTAATGAATGTATTCTGAACACATGTTTCAGGAGTTACTGGCATTATAATCTACAAAAAAAAAAAGCGCCACCCTCCCTGAAGAGCTGGACACCTGGAATAGTTGTGTTGGGCCACAAAAACGAGAAAGTTCATTCACATTCTGACACTGTGCATAGAGAAAGACCAGTGTTTGCATAGTAGTAGTCATGATGCAGACTTTGTGTAGACTGCTGTGATAAAGAGAGATAAAAGTGGGTGGTTTTTTTTTTGGGGGGGGGGGGGGAAAGGAGGGGTTTTT
>Ga0065711_1009506_pt1 | contig 10955 bp, 8 predicted proteins | sample Hoacrofraction12_FD_59098 | JGI IMG/M metagenome (GOLD analysis project Ga0065711, IMG submission 59098) | Hoatzin crop microbial communities from Cojedes, Venezuela - Epithelial fraction 12 v2 (version 2) | ecosystem: Host-associated > Birds > Digestive system > Esophagus > Crop | place... | reverse complement strand
GAAGAACTTCTTCCCTCTGAGGGTGACGGAGCACTGGAACAGGCTGCCCAGGGAGGTTGTGGAGTCTCCTTCTCTGGAGATATTCAAGACCCTCCTGGACAAGGTCCTGTGCAGCTTGCAGCTTGTAGGTGACCCTGCTTCGGCAGGAGGGTTGGACTAGATGACCCACAGAGGTCCCTTCCAACCCCTACTATTCTGTGATTCTGTGATTGTGTGTTTCTGTCACCCCAACACCACCATGTCTGCTAAACCACGTCCTGAAGTGCCACATGTACATATTTTTTAAACACCTCCAGGGATGGTGACTCAACCACCTCCCTGGGCAGCCTGTTCCAATGCCTGACCACTCTTTCAGTAAAGAAATTTTTCCTAATATCCAGTCTAAACCTCCTCTGATGCAACTTGAGGCCATTGCCCCTCGTCCTATCACTAGTTACCTGGGAGAAGAGACCAACACCTGCCTCACTACAACCTCCTTTCAGGTAGCTGTAGAGAGCAATAAGGTCCTCCCTCAGCCTCCTCTTCTCCAGATTAAACAGCCCCAGTTCCCTCAGATGCTCCTCATAAGACTTGTTCTCCAGACCCTTCACCAGCCTTGTTGCTCTTCTCTCGACATGCTCCAGCACCTCAATGTCTTTCTTGTAGTGAGGGGCCCAAAACTGAACACAGTACTCGAGGTGTGGCCTCACCAGTGCTGAGTACAGGGGCACAATCACCTCCCTACTCCTGCTGGCCACACTATTCCTGATACAAGCCAGGATGCCGAGAACAGAAGAAGCAATAAATACAGTGTGGAGAAGAGAGCCCACTGGACTGGCTAAGGAACTGAGAAATGCTTCATGAAAAAGAAAAAGACCACAGAGGTAATATTTTATAAAGCTTTTTTTATTGTAGAGGAGGTTTTGGGCTTCAGACCCTGCTAAGCAATTTCAATATCTGTGGAGTCTCCAGTATGCTTCGGGATCACTTCCTGGAGTGTGACTGAATAGAAACGACTCTTAGTCATAACACAAATTGCTAATTGTCTAAGCAAGATTATGGCACAAAAAACCAGAAGTACTGTCTCTTCCATTTCAGAACTTTCTTTCCCTCTGGAAGGAAATTATGGGACAAGAAATCAAGACTTCAGATCCAGGCACATTTGGAAGTCCCAAACTGTTTAAAGAAATCACTGAAGCATTTTGAAACAATAAGTGTTTACATAATTTCAAATCAGTAATTTTAAATCAAGTTTGGAAAAGGAACTTTCCTAGCTTTCTTCTGTTCTGGGAGCAAGAGGCGCAGCACAGCTACCAAACAGTTTTGTGTAGCAGTTGAGTTAGCTGCAGCCCTTGCAGATGATGTATTTGGGCTTAGTTGCCAAGAGCAAAGTAGGTTTTCTTGTCAGGGCAGGGCAGATTTGGATATTGTTTCTTGCAGTATCATTTTACTGTAGATTTCTAGTTTACATTTTGAAGATTTCCTTGACTATAATGTTCTGTTTTACAATGAAAGCATAAAACACATGGAAGTTGGCATCTTGGGTTGGTAAAAAGAATACATGTCCCTTTTCTAAAAAACAGTTTCTGAAAGATCTACTAACTAAACAAACTAAAGTGCATGAAACTTCTGGATAACTGATTCTGAGAGCTTTGACCCCCAAATCCATCATTAAGTTTTCATCTTCATTGAGGATGAAGATGATGCTACAGTCTTGTATCAGATGTTATGTTCTTTATGATAACTGTACAGCCACAGAACAATATGAAGAAAAAGGTATTAGTTTAAAAGAAACCATACTTCATTACTCTTCTAAAATCCAAGATTCATTTCTTTGGATGTAAGTTCTTTCCTTTCTGATGAGACAAAAATGACTTTGTTTTTAAGGCTCTCCCTCTTTTTCTAGCAGAAGAAAGAAAATTTGTATTCCATAACTTTCAAAAAAGAAATATTTTGTTAGTATTTCAACAAACGTTTTCAATTTTTGTTCTTTTTCACTCTGATAAAAATTGACCTTTAAACAGTAGCATTTGTGGCCAACAGTGAACTTTGGTTTTTGGGATTTTAGTTTAGAGCTGGTCAGTTAAGTTGCTGAGTTCACGTCTGCGTGGTATTTCATACTTGATAATTGCTTTCAAAAGTGTTTGTTAAAAGTTTGGTCCTTATGATGCATGTTGACAGATATTGAGCTGAAGAATTTGCTCTCTGAAGTGTGTAGGTTTGCAGTGTGCAGGAAGTATCAGGCAGTGATGCAGGTAATTATCACATGATGTGACAACATGATGGTACCATAAGCCACAACGCCTAAACTTCAGTTGAATGTATATGAGCCCTGAGATCCTGTGACAAAAATGAAATTAACTTCTGTCACTTCAGTAAGGAACTGACAGAGAGCTATTAAAAAAGCTCATAAATATTAGAAGTCCCTGAAAGCTAATGGACCAGTTTCCTTTAGCTGAAATGACAGAGTGTCTGCCAAGGAATCCAAGGACCCATTCTGTGTTTCTCTCTCTAAAGCAATTAGTCAATCAGTACCTTCACAGATCTGTGAAACAATCTGTCCTATTTCATACGTCTGTGCAAGAATTACTTTGCAGCGATAAGGTTACTGCAGTGAAGCCTGGGAAAGACTTTTACAATAGGGTTGTACGCTTTTAGAGTCACCAGCAGCATGCTAAGAAATGTCAAGTGTAATTAAACCCAATCATTTTCAAATATATGCCATGCTTTGGAAATGGCGAGGAATGCTTTATGAAGTTAAGAATAATCAGCCCTGTGAGCAAAGACATTTTTTTAAGATTTTTTTTTTCTTTTTGTGGGAGGAAGATTTTTTTTTCTTTTTCTTTTGGCAACATCATTTTGGAAGATGTTTATTCATTAAGGCAATTGTATCAAAAATCACAGAACTGCAGGTTCCTTCTCTAAACTTGTCACAGTTCTTCTTGAGCTTGCATTTAAGGATTGTCCCTGCATGTAATTCTGAGCGCATGGCACGGAATCTATTTTAAAGATTTGTGAAACACTTTGGCAAAACATCTATTTACTGAAAAGTGACATTTCAAAGTACTGGATTGAAACTGTGTTCAGCTTTTGGCAAGCAGTTTTGAAAAAGTCAAAAATAGAAGTTTGTAAATGGTTAACGACTTGCTTCTAAAATAAAGCATTTAAACACTGCAGACTAATTTCACATAAGGATACAGTTTACAATTGCAAAGATAAGAAGAAGATAATGGCTCACCTATACCCAGTTCATTTTACTCCGCATGCACTTCACTGGTGTAGTAACTTAAACATGGTCCTCCTTGATCCCAGGCAAGCATTTTAGCAACAGAGGTGTAAGGTGCTCCAGGACAGTAGTGTCTCATTGCATGAGGTTTATAACTGGAGCAGTGTCTGGGACTTGGATGTTTCATTCACTAGAGAGGGCTCTTTGGCTGCTCTCATGCCTAGTAAGTGTTTGGTTGATCATCAAAAAATGCAACAGAGAGAACTGAACACATTGCCTCCAGTTATCTTTATAATCCCATATCCTCATCCAGTATACTGATCTGGAGATAGGAGACCTGTAAGTATTTTTTCACAATATGGTCAAAGTACACTTTGAGAATCTGGGAGGTATGGTGATGGCAAAGATTTGTTATTATGTGCAAGATGAGTATGTGCCAGGGCAGCTCTGGCCAGCCTCACTTATGTATCTGAAGAGATTAGTGTACTGCCAAGTGCTGTTTTGGCACAATTTTTCAACTCGGGATAGTTATGCCTGTGCTTTGGACAGTGGGGCAAAAAAACAAAACGTGCAGACTTTTGTGCTAGTTTTCTCACATATTCACTCAGTTAAAACCTGTGTTTTTTTCAAAGTTACACTGAGAATGAATATAATGTTGCAAGTTGATTCCCACTTCTGTTGGAGTCAATGGCCAAACTTCCATTCACCTGGTTAGGGCCAGTCTTTTGTTGTAATGAAATGTCAGCTGTCCCAAGCAGACAACAAGTAGCTTTTAAATGTGATAAAGCACTTCCCTTGCCTTCTGGTAAAACAGTTTGGAAACTGTACCATTGGTTAATGAGAGGTTTCTGTTGAGGAAATTCCTCTCAGCTCCAACATACTTTCTCTTGGGACAATATCTGGCTTTACTGCAAATTTCCTACAGTCATTTCAAATAAAATAAATGACTCAGGACTACCCTTTTTGAAAAGTGTACTGAAGACATCAAGCCAACAGGGGAATACATTAATGCCATTTAAGTGAAATAAAATAAAATTTCTTGAATGCCTTCATGCCTGAACTGGATACTTAGAAAGTAAAGTTTTTCACATTATGTATAAAATGCTGAAGAAAAGAATGAAGAAAATATATTATGACAAGTTTTATTCCTTTTTGTTCACTTAATGCACATCAAACATAATTCAGTGCTGTTATTTTAAAGTGACATTAACTAAACACTAATTTTTAAAGAACGAAAGTGCAAGGGTCACACTACCTCAGTATTTATTGTTGGTTTAATTGATAGATATATTGATTTTAATTTTTACTTATTGCTATTTGTACAAAACCAGCAAAGACCACTTTTAAAGTATTCACTGTTTTTATGTACAAAAGGATGATATAATTATGCATTTATTCCTGTGAGGTTCATTATCATGCAGCCCTTTCTGGTATGAACGAGTATCTTGAGAGAGATAACATCTTGGTCCTCTCAGGGTGAAGTGACATATTTCCTGCCTGAAAATAGCTTCTTCACGACCGGCAACAATGAAGTTTCACAAACTTTGAACTCTACTGTGAGAACCTTTCAGGATGATTATCCTCCCAGAAAAAAAAATTAAGAGGAAATTCACTATTGTCCTCAGCTCAGTAGAAACCTGTAACAGAAGTCTGCATTTTTGAATGCCAACACACAAATTTGAATCAAGACATCTTTCAACATCCAGCTACTATGATTTTTTTTAACTGGTTCTAGTTGACTGTCAAATGAAATATTTACCTGACTAGTGTGGCTCTCCCTATGTCTTTGAAACGATGAGCCTGCCGTAGTGCTGGCTGACAGTCTTGAGTATTCATTTTCCTCCGGTAAACCTAAAACAGAACAATACTAATTTATAATTTGACATTTATGCATTGGCTGATTTCAGCATGAGATTAAAAAGATCTTGACATGTTTTAGTAAAAAAGAAAAAAAAATCACACTTTTGCCTGGATATTTACTATTTCTGCACTTACTGAAACTGGAACAATTACTGTTTACCAAGTATGAATAGCTTCATAGGTATGCATGCTGGTTTACAGAAGGAGCAGTTGTACTGAAAGAGCCTACAAATAACACATTATCTATATACTGGCCAGGGATTCCTCCTGCAATGCGGAAATTCCTGGCTCCTCTTCCCCTGGCTCCTTTTCATCGCAATGCACAGGCAATGGAAAACAAGCCTGCGGTCTGCTCGCAAATTAATGTCTCTAGGTCACATGAAGGGGAAGTCAATGGTAGGTCAAGGACTTAGAACTTCATCTCCCCAGTACAGAGTTTTTGGTAATTCTCGTACTTATTGTGCACTCTCCATGTGGGAATCAGCTGCCCAAAATCTAGTTGTGTAAAAACCAGTCATCCAGTGTAAAGGAGCCAGGTAGTCTCCCTCTGTAGTCAAAAGAAACAAACGCTTCTGCACAGTGATCCTCGAGCGAGGCTCACTGCCGGTGCTTCCCCATCGCTTCTGCCGGACTGGGACGAGCATTCACGTAGTGCTACAGAGCATCTGAAAGGCAGGATGAGGGGAAGCAGAGGCAGATGCAGAAACACAGTGAGTCCACAATAGGTGTTATTAAGCCCCTCACAAACTAAAATCACAGACACCATGGTAGGGCTGGTATCCAGGAACTGTTGCTTTGTATAGCATATATTTCAAATTTTCATGCTACTATGGCATCCATAAACAGCATACCACTACTCCTTCTTTAGTCAACTGACCAGAGCCAGCCACCACAAGGATTCATCCCTGCCAAGATATATATAAGTTGAATTGTTCTTATTAGATCATCTGAGATTTACTAATTAGAAATTGATAACATCTAATATCTCAAGTATTTGCTTAGACTAGGCATCTACCTTTTGTGTGGCTAAAACTAAGTTAGGTTATTCTGGGCCAACATACGTAACATATAAGAGCAAATGAGGCAATCCCTATTCTTTGCATATTATACACAACATACAGAGAATCATAATGGAAATCATTAAAAGTTCAAATGCAATGAATCCTATACTACTTATGGGATTATGTACTGCACTAGATCTAGGTCTGCTTCAAGTTCATGTGTAGTTTCTTGTGCAATCTCATAACTGGCATAGAAACACACTGAAATATGCTTATCTTCCAACCTGCTATTTGCAGTATTAAAAGTGTTTTTTTAATTTTTGCATTTTAATAAATGAGCATTAACTCATACATGGTTACTGTTTTATGATTTAATCATGAAAATATAAATGCATGAATAATCCCATAAAATAGCCTGACTTTGTGAGAGAAATAAAACAAGAATTTTAAAGAGAAGGAATAATCCTTATTCCTTTTTGGCCTCTCTACTCTGCTTTTAGTTTTCCCTTGTAATGGTGCATCTCCATAGCTTTGTAACTAGGGACAGTTGGGTTTTTTTAATTTGTTCTTCCGAATGAAGCTTGTGTAAAGTATTCATAAATATGGATTTTTTCCTACAGCTTCAAATGATCTGGACTTCTTTTGGACGCACACTGGCAGTGAAGAAGGTAAAACCCCTGCTTGCAGCTCAGGCGCCAGGTCAAATCTTGTGACAATCCAGCATTTTCAGTCCTTTTCTGCCTGGTGCAGAGAGGAAGCCTGACCCTGTTCTCTCAGTGATTTGAACTATGTGTTGTTTTAAGGTAGAGTTAACACTTTTTGAAGCTGGTCCATGATATATTAGGTATGTACTGGGGCAAGGTCTGATATTCCAGGTCTCCAGTATAACTAGGCTTGTAAAATATATTTAAGTTACCATCATTCATTTCTTATCTATATTAAATACCTGGTCCTTCAACTTAAAATTCTCCCTCAGCAAAATCATATAATTTTGTACATATGAAATGATTGAAATAAATAAATTTCCCTCAAAAAAATCCAGTTTTTGTCAGCACAAAACAAATCCCATTTTTTCAAATGATTTCCTGAACTAATAATTTATTCGCATGGATTCATTTTGGATACATATCAAATAAAATAAAAAATTATGCACATTTTAGTGCAAAATGCCTTTTTAAAGTAGGCGTTATTCATTTAATTCATATAAAACATACAATGTAAAATACTTGTGTGTTTCTAGTCCACCATAAATGAATGAGAATACTTTACTAGGCCAACAGCATGTTTTGAAAAAGATATTGCTTTTGCACTATATTAATACACTTTAGGATCTATCGTTCATGACAGCCTTGAGCTAAGAATAAGGTTATCAATGATTTTCTGTTTATGTCCATGAAAGCACTTTGATAAGAGGTCTTATCAAATCAGTAAAGTTTCCATGTACAGCAACAGTACGTCATCACAGACATGGCAAGCAGAGGCTTGGTGGGGTTTGGAAAGATAAATGGAGTAGCTGATTACACTCTGAGAGTTTTCCTTTGCGTACACCTAAGTAAATATTAGGATACCACAGCTGTGCACTGAATAAGACCTTGCTTAATTCAGCACAAGGGTGGAAGCATCAGTTTAGCAGGGGCAGGAGCAGAACTACAAGAATGTAAGTTAACTGAGGGTTCAGGCTGGAGCAAGAATCATACCATGTGAACTAGGCTTTCTTACAACTATTATCAAGCTAGCAAAAGTAATTCTATTTTGGCAATTTTTTGGCAAAATTATGCTTGCTAACATTACTACTGCAACTATATGTGGTGGTGAAAATGATGGCAAGGAATATGATTCAATCAATAAACTCTAACTGAAGACGTTATATGAAACAAATGCATTCAATTTTTTTCACATAATCAAGAATACATCCTTGTCCCAAGCAATAGCTGTATTCAAACTAGAAACCCAATCCTTTACTCACCCCCTGTAATGCATTTTCTGTATTGCTTCAAAGGAAGATCCCACACTCGATCCCTGATGTTCTTCCTATACTTCCTATTTCCCATTTTTGCCCTGTTCTTAGATACCCCTCTTAGGATCCTTCAGACAAATTGCTTGCATCTCAGATATTGAGGTCTAGATCCCTGGACTTCTACAGGTGGTTCTGTGGTTCCAGAGAACCTCCATTTTCATAGCCTCTGCTACCCCGAACTGGAGACCCTGCACCTCCTGCCTTCCAACATCCATATTTGCAAAACAACAGCAACACCACAACAGCAACACCAACGTCCCTTTTCTGTCAGGTTATCTGCTATGACACCTCTCCCATTCTGTGACTTGTTGCCTGATGCGCTTAGATCTGGTGGTAAGTTTCGAGAGACTATATAGCAGACTGTAGCCCACAGGTGACCTGCTAAGACAGAATTGCTACGTTCTTGACAGCTTGACAAGACTAGTCTCCTTATCCAAATAACAATAATAATAATAATAATAATAATAACAACAACAACAACAACAACAACCTTACAGCAGCCTTCCGATACCTGAAGGGGGCCTACAAAAGAGCTGGAGAGGGCATGTAGTGATAAGAAAAGGGGCAGTGACTTCATGCTGAAAGGGTAGATTTAAATTAGATATAAGGAAGAGAGCGTGTCCAGAGGAAGGTCACAAAAATAATCAGAGGGATGGAGCACCTCTCCTATGAGGAAAGGCTGAGAGAGTTGGGGCTGTTCAGCCTGGAGAAGAGAAGGCTCCAGGGAGAACTTACTGCAGCCTTCCAGTGCTTAAAGGAGGCTTATGTGAAAGGTGAGGACAATTTTTTTAGTAGGGCCTGTTGCAATAGGACAAGGGGGAATGGTTTTAAGCGAGAGTAAATATAGACTGGATACAAGGAAGAAATTTTTTACAATGAGGGTGGTGAGACACTGGCACAGGTTGCCCAGAGAGGTGTTAGATGTCCCATCCCTGCAAACATTCAAGGCCAGGTTGGATGGGGCTTTGAGCAATCTAATCTAGTTGAGGATGTCCCCGCTCATTGCAGAGTGGTTGGACTAAATGACCTTTAAAGGTCCCCTCCAACCCAAACTGTTCTATGATTCTATGATCTACATAAACTATACAGTGACTCCACTCATACAGATCTCCACACCCAAGCAGTGGACCTCAGTCGTAACTAAAGAGAAGAGGAATAACAAGAAAGGCTTCCTTCGAGGGACAGCAGTGTGCCAACAGAGCTGGGTGAACAGGACAGGGCAAAGTGCATGTCTGTACAACCGTTAGGCACAGTCCAGCATGATGTTCCTTCGGTCCAAGAGGGCTGTCTCCTCTATACAATACCTACTCTAAGTTTCACTTGGGTTACACAGAGTGAGTACCTCTACAACACACTCCACTGGGGGTAAAGAACTGTCAGGTATATGGGGAATTTCTCCTTTTCACTAACTAAATGTTAGGTCACCTCTGTCACTTATTGTAAGTTGTCATATTTAAACATTTCACTTCATGATTAAACATTCCTTTATATCCTATCAGGCACTAGTTGGAAATAACAGCAAATTTTAGTAAACTTTTACCTGCAGTGTTTGAGTGTGTCCCACCAGAGGGTCTGCTGTTTTAGGTGATTTAGGATCACAACTTACAGCATTGTAACATAAAGGGTTATTATAGGCGTTCTGACTACTCTTTGTGTTTGGACAAGAAATAGCAAAACAGCTCTTTAGTTCAGACTAAAAACTCTGGTGGGTGTAGAAGATTTGTGGCAGAAAAGTCACAGTTTGATAGCACAGAGCTGTAAAAAGCTGTTATTCCTAATATTAAACTAAAGAAGAAGAGGGTTATATCATATAAAATGAAAAAGCAACCTCTATTAAAATTCTGAACTAACAGCAGTGCCAGAAATTAAACTACAGTTTCTGAAAGCAATACAGCATTAATCTGTTTGGTGGCTGAGCCAGACAGATTTTTAGCTGCTTAGTAATGGTTTTCTAAAGAATTCATCAGGTTATAAGCAGGATTAACATCTTGGTCAAAATGATTATTCTTGTGACCACAGTGACTTGAAGTTTCACGATGATTCAGAGAAGTGGTGCTGACACTTCATTCATGACAGCAAAAGACTAGCCTTATTTAAGAAATTGCTTCTGTATTAACTCATATNAGTAATGTATGAATCCAGACTTTAGTTCTATCAGTGGAAAGTAGATTATATAGTTGCACTGTGTAACTGTGGGAAGCAGATTACTCTATATTCAAGAATTTTGTAATCTCAGTATCAACTATTTAATACTGCATTTCAGGTTTTATTTTCCTCAAAGCTAGAGGAGCTTGGTATACTGTAACAAAGAAAATAAGAAGTATTCTACATGGAAACATCTCATGGTGCATTCTCAAATATCAGTATTGCCTAGATATATCCAACAAGACAGATTTCAAAATCATGAAGAAGTTAACGTTGAATCCTGGAAGGATTTTTTTCCAAGGCAAACTGGCAAACTGGTTTTGAATTCATGTGATCAGAGTACACCAAATTTGTCCATATTGTTAACTCTTTCAATTAAGTCTGTCTGGAAAACTAGCATTCTGTATCACAAAATTTATAATCTGATTTCTCTCTGCATCAGGGTAAAACCAAAGCTTGCATCATTTCTATAACAGTCTGATTGGCATAACATAGATGTGAACTTTGAAATAACACAAATCATGCTAATTCCTTACCCAGAGGGATACTGACAGACCTAAAGAGTGTTTTTCTCTACTACTAGTATACAGTGAATATCAAAACAATTCTTTACAAAAGTTGCATGAAAACTGGGAACCTTCCATGAAAAGTTTGGGTTTGATGAATCAGTGTTTTTTCACGGAAAAAATATCTAACTGGAAAATTCCATTGCACGACATTACACCTT
>Ga0065711_1050168_pt1 | contig 10956 bp, 7 predicted proteins | sample Hoacrofraction12_FD_59098 | JGI IMG/M metagenome (GOLD analysis project Ga0065711, IMG submission 59098) | Hoatzin crop microbial communities from Cojedes, Venezuela - Epithelial fraction 12 v2 (version 2) | ecosystem: Host-associated > Birds > Digestive system > Esophagus > Crop | place... | reverse complement strand
GAACTTCTTCCCTCTGAGGGTGACGGAGCCCTGGAACAGGCTGCCCAGGGAGGTTGTGGAGTCTCCTTCTCTGGAGATATTCAAGACCCACCTGGACACGGTCCTCTGCGGCCTGCTGTGGGTGACCCTGCTTCGGCAGGGAGTTTGGACTAGATGACCCACAGAGGTCCCTGCCAACCCCTGCCATTCTGTGATTCTGTGTTGTCCCACACAGTGCGAAACAGAATTCTCATAAGCTAAGTAGGAAACAAAAATTATGTAGGATGCAACTTAAAAATGGTGTAGGATGCATGCAGAACTCTTCGGAGTTGGAAGGTCATAATTGGTAGCTGTCTATTCAAAAGAAAAAGCAATACTTAGCAGCCCTGGATGTGCACTTCATTGAAACCCTTCCTACTGTCACTTCCACAGGGAAATTCACGCCAAGTGAACTAGCCTCAATCTTATGGCTGATCTCTGGGAGAAGGATAAACCTTTGCCTAAATCCAATGGCCTAAGCTTGATGGGAGGAAAAAGGGTCAACACCACTTTGGCACAAATTGCCTAAAGCAAGAAATATTTTATTCTTCAAGAGAGCTTAGCTTCATGTATCCAAAACTAAAATGGAGTAGCAGTCAGATTGTTTCTTTACACAAAATGCTTGAAAAGTTTTCCCCAGGGAAATCATAGTTCTTTAATTGAAATATGCCTGTTTTTCTTTTATCACATTATAGTAGCTTTAAACAAGACATCGTCTGTGGGAATCAACTAGGAGAAGTCCGCTATTTGCCATCCAGGTCTTCCATTTGCACTGTTTGCTTTTCGAATAGGAAATTTTCAAAGAAGCTGTCAGCTAAGTTGCTAAAATGCCACAATAATTAAACAGGAGATTAAACAATTCAGGAGAATAGTAAGTAATTTCAGGAGGTGAATTTACCTCTGAGTACAGCATGAGTGACACCAGTAATGGCGTTCTGCCCCCAAAATGTGAAAGTGTTCTGGAGGTAGATGCAGTGTGGGTAAGAGCCCAGGCAACGATTCAGTGGTGAAAATAAAGCTTGACAGTGAGTCAGAGAGTTCAGTGTTTCTGTCTTGACAAAAAGACGACTGATGGGTTATTTGATTATAGTGCTTAAGCACTTTCACAACGAGAAAATGCTGGAGCTTTTCAATCTCATAGAAGAAGGCGTAACAGAGGGTGGGTGTTAAAAGAAGAGAAATTCAATTTACAAGACAGATCCGCAAGGCGTTGGGACAAACCCAAAGGAACAGGTAAATCCTCTGTGTCCTGCCTGGGTGCCTACGCAGGGTCTGAAGTTACTGGTAAGTGAAGGAAACGTCGTGGCAGGAGGTCGAAGTAGGTTATCTAATGACTTCTGTTGTTGTTAAAAAAATTAAATCTGTAGCTGTTTAGGACTTCATAATCATCAACTAATCTGCATGTCATGGGCACACGGAAGATCAAGACAAGAAACCGAACCTCGCACTGCTTTGAAAAATTAGGTATTTGCTCAGATGGGATTGGGGGCATCCTACAGAAACAACAGGGTATAATTAGGGGAACTTGTACTATCTTATCGCTCGCGTTAAACACCTCAGCCAGTCTGTGCCAAAATTGTGATTTCCAGAAATGCAAGCTGGCTGAGCCTCAGACGCCTCAGAGCAACCCGTCACACCAATTTCTGTCAAGTGTTATCCCTTCCACCAGAGGCCAGAGCATTCGGCATGAGCGGTTGCCAGCGCAGTATCTCCGGTCCGTTGCTGAGTTTGACTCAGTCTAACAGAGAGGGAACAGTGGTCACATATTGGCCCTTCTGTGATGATCTTAAAACAGGATGAGAGCATAAAAAAAGATTATGGGAATGGAAGTGGAAATGAGCTGTGATAGTCCCTCTCTTTGGCATAACCTTGGAAAGGACCACTTGCATGTGCCGCTTATGCTGTTTCCTACATCAACAAATCCAGGCCCGTGCATAAAGCTAAGCATACACCTAAATTATTTTCCTCATCAGGTTCTTACTAAGATACAATAAACCAACTTAAAATGAATGTTTATATACATAATAGCTGTTGTGGCCACATACTGGGGAATGCTTGATCATACCACGTTTCTGCAGATGTTTGATCCCGTCCAGGAAATGTTTTTATCTCTAATGTCCCACTTATACACCCCAGCGGTCTCAAGCTTGTGCAGCAAGGTCTCCAGCTTCTTCTGAGAGTCACTGTGTTAAATTTGCTCTTTTTGTCTCTGGAAGAAAGCATGCAGTCAACTGCTTGCATGTGCGACAGAGACGATCGTAGCAAAATACAGAGTACTGTGTTATTTGCCAGGGTGGACAAGAATGGTTGAGTCTTCTGTGAAATAGCAGATTGATTAATTATGCATGACCCAAGAAGATTATTTATTCAGTGAGAGACGAACATAGGATCTTTTGTCTTGTTTTGAGTCTTGCTTGCTAACCGGTTTGATTTGGCAGTTTGTAAATAACTGGTTAATAAATTTTGGGAATATTAAACCTGAGTGGTGAGTAAAGGGCAGCCAATGCTCACACAAAAGGGCAGTGAAAGAGCAAGATCTTTTTTAATCAATTGAAATGGGGAACAGGTAACAAGGCAGGGAGAGAGAAACAAAGATGGCCATCCAAAAGGCAGCTTGTATTTTGAAAAAGGTTTGATTTACACTGAGAAATACATCCGTGTAACATATTGAGATTAAATATCCTTTTGCTCACTGCTCGCAAAGAGATTTGCAAAGTGAAGCACCATAATCTCTATTTTACAGACAGAGAAAATGAGACGTGGAGCAGGAGAGTGTCTTGCTCAAGACCACAGAACATGCTTGCGGCAGAGCTGAGAGGTCCTCAATGCTCACACGACGGGGGGATGCACTCTGTGGAGCATGCTGGACATCCAGCCTGATGCACGCCCTCCCCCTCTCCCTTCTCCATGATTTTGTTTCCAGCTCTGCTGTGTGCTCCACAAGGTCTCCTACCCTAGAGGGGACCACATCTGGAGGCCCATAACAGAGCTCGTCTGCCTTATGGGGAAGACACGGCTGGCAGGGACCCAAATCTCCAGGCTCTTAAGCCTGCAATCTGCAGTCTGAGCATTGCCCTCCTTCCACTGGAAATGAGGACCCTGGGGCTGAAATCAAGCGGTACGAACCATGACCTATCTTCTGTGAATTCACTTCTTTTCTAGGGAAGGCAAATGCAAAGTTTGCATTCAAACACAATCGCATACAAGAAGGACGTTACGTAGTCAAGCACTCAAAAGTTCAGACGTTGGCGAGCTCCCAGATCATTTGCTGTGCATATGCATGAAGGTAGAATGTTAATTACGGGATCCCGTACTGTTGCCTTCTGCAGGACACCTACTTTCGCCGCACGGGATAGTGGTGTTCATTTAATGAGCAGCTATGTGATGTTTTGTTTTCACATGGTGGTTCCGTGCCTGGCCCCATGCTTTATTTTCTGCGCACTATTCAAACCCAGCTCTCAAGGCAGTGATTAATGCTCTCAAGGACTTCTCCATGGCAACAACCAATCTGGCACTCCCTAATTTTCAAGTGCTTTACTTTGCAACATTAACAGTGTTTTCTGTTAAAAAGATCTGTGTTGTGTCCTATATTTTTAATGCAGGGTTTTAGACCTGGCTGGAAAGCTTAAATGTATACATCTCCTTTGATTTCAAACATTGCTGAGGTAGTAGTAGCAGGGTACTTTCCACTCCATATGATGTGGCTGCCTGTGATAATTGGGAACGTTTCTGTCCTACATTTGTATTTAGGGTTAGTAAATAAATGATTACATACTACAGAGATGCAGTAGCTGACATTGGAGCCTGTTTGATGCTGCAGAAGAAGCAGCCAGGAGGTCCATGCAGAAATGAGCGGGAACAGCAAGAAGCAATTGTCTTTTCAATCACATAGTCTGTGCCCAGCAGCGTGCCCTCAGTCAGAGTCCTGGAGGTGCTCCACAGCCAACCCAGACGTAAATCTGGTTTCTGTTTTCATTGCTCAGAGGTAACGATCAACAGATGGTGTTTTGAAACACTCATAATTTTGGCTAATAGAGTTACTGTTGCCAACTGTCCTGTCCTCCAAGTAGTGATTAGATGTATTATTATTAATAAATAATACCTAATAATGATACAAACAGTTCAAACCCTGAAGTCCTTAGTCCTAAGCAACTCCCACACTTTTCAATACTTTGTGCTCATATCCTTGGATGACTAACTGTATTTTTGCACCAAGCCAAGTCCTTCTTTCTGATCTGCATTTCCAATCTCTATTTTTTTTAATACAGATCCTGTTGGCAACTTCCAGATGAGCTCTCACCAATGGGAATTCCATATGGCCATTAGAAACAGGGCTTGCTCATGCAGGACTCAGCCATAGAAACTTTAATCAAAACTTCCATTAAATTCCCAGAGCAGAGGAGCCAAAAACTCTCGCCGACCTTACGCACTGGTATCCAGATGGCCCCTTCTAACTGCACAGAATTCAAGTGTTCATTTGAAAGGAGAAGTGAAATCCCATCTTTTATGGTTGTTGCGATAACCTTCTGGACATGGCTGGAAGGTGAGCCAATGACTTCTACCTGTGTCATGTACGCGGTGTAAGGCCAATCACTCACCACAAATGAATTTCTCGTACTACTGGCCGTTTGGAAACAGTACACAGTACACTGAGAAAGCAGCAGAAGGTGGGAGAGAATCCAACTTACGGCCAGTCTTCAAAAAATGGAAGGGGGATCACCCTGAAAGTCACTGTTCTGTAAAAGCAACGCCTACACTCAGTGAAATTACGGGGAAGAATACTGCGAGAAAAAAATGCACTCAGCGTTATCCTGGAGGATCGGGGAACAGCTGAGTGAAGGGGCAGTAGGTGAGACTGCAGTGACAGGGGCAATCCGAGAGATAATTAAGCAAATTGTATTTCAGGACTAAGTATTACATCATTCTGAGTGGAGAGACTGAGCTAAAGAAAGGTGCAAATGACTTGCAAGGCTGTGAAGCTCGTAACAGATCGTGAAAGCTCCCCAGAATCGGCCACACAATGCAGCCGGGAAATGTTGTCCCTACGTCAATGAAAACAGCAGAATTTCAGTTCTACCATGTTTAGCATAAGCAACGTTTTTAGGCAACTGCTGAAATAAATAACCGCTTGCTAATAAATTCCTGGATTGCTCTTAGTGACCAGGTTGGGCATACTGCCTTTTCTGATAGTAGTGCTTCTCCTTGTATCCAGACTTTGATCAAACAGACCAATTTCGTTGGCGTTTTTGCAAGAGAAAGGACTGATGATTTAAAATCTTGGCCCAAAACTTCCGAGCAGCAGTGGCAGTAAACATTAGTCACTGTAGCAAACTAATTTGTTTTCCATATGGCATTTTCAATGGAGTGTGGAAGATTCACAAGTGAAATAATAATTACAAATGAGGAATACTTTGAAAAAAAAAGTGTTTTTCTCCCAGTGCATCACTTAAAAGGATTTCTAATTAAGTCAATACTTGATTATGCTGGAGATGACATTGGCAGCCAAATTACAGTTTGTTGGGTTTTGTTCTCGGGGAAAGATTGTTCTCAAGGGGAGCAAAATTCCTGCATCTATTGAGCCGGGAGTGCTGCTGGGATGTAAGAGAGGTGAGAGAGGTGTTTAATTCCCTTTGGAAAACCAGGTGGTGAACATTTTTTTAATAACCTTGTTGCCTGTAGCAGAAAATTTTGCTCAGTAAATCTGATATTACTGATTAAGCCAAGTCAAAGACAGATGCTTTAAGAGACCCCTGGATCTGTACCTGGCTAAACTCAAAGCCAACTCAGAGCTGGAAATCATGCTCCAACGCAGAGCAGAAGTAGCTTCATGAGATCTCAGCCCTAAGATAACAAAAATCCAGAATACCTTATTCTCCTTGCACACTATTGTTATGGGGGAGAAAAAAAGAAACATACAGTATAAATGGAGCAAAGAATTTGTTAGTCCCGTTAATATTTTGAAAGCCTAATATTCCAAAATTCCTAATTAATGTGTTAAAAGCCTCATCTATAATGCAATTTATTTTTTTATACAGAAATCCCTTCCCAGACTCTAGTCCTTATCTGTGGTGTGGTGCTAACCCTGCAGTGTCCCCCTGCACCCCAGGGCTAACAGGTTCAATCTCCTTCAGCACAATCAGGGAGAAGGTCACAAGTCATCACCATCCAGAGGTCTTCCCTGGGAGGAGTGTGATGTCCATGGTGGAGGTTCTTCCTCCTCACTCTTGGGTCCTCCCAGGGTATCTTCATGCCCCCTCTCCCCACCATCCACTCCCTTCTCCCCAGTCCCCAGAGCCAGTGGAAGAGCTGCCCAGCTCCAGCCCGGGCACACACAGGGTGTCCTTGGCCACGCGGGATGTCCCCAGCGCTGTGCTCAGGCAGGTCAGGCATGAGCCCTTGGCCATGGGACACTTGGGATCACGGGGACATCTAGTCCAGGGCACGGCAAGCGCAGAGCTGCGGTGGTGGGTGAACACAAAGCCTGTGGTCTTCTGCTAGTGATGGCCAAAATCACATTTACCAGGTTACATTTTCAGTCCACACTCTAGAGCACTGAGACGTTTGCATCTGGTGACTCGGTTTTTAAAATATAAAATCTGAGGAAGGTGCAAGATCTGTCTCAGGTCTCTATTCACTTTTCAGTGCAGTCTTGAAAGGACATTTTTTTTCTGCAGTGAGTTACGCAGAGATTTTCTACACGTAAGTGGGAAGAAACATAAGACCAGTTTGTTCCTACTCCCTTGTAACCAAGGTGTCTGACAACTTCTACTCAAACATTCATCTCCTATCATCTCACAGCGCAGTCTGAGGACAGTCCTCCTTTCTGCTTTTCACTGCCAGTCAATCACAGAAGTGAGTGGTGCAACATCTGCAGACGACCGAGCTTGGGGAAGGATTTAGACCCTGTGACTGCATTTCGGTTGGCAGCACAAATGCTGGTTGTACTTTTATTTCTTTCATGCAACTTGGATCCTATCTGTTCAGATCTTTATACAAATTTGGATTACAGTTCTTATCTTTTAATGGTCGTCTAGCATATGCGTAGAGCAGCCGTGTCAGAGCCCAGCTCTGAACGCAGAACATCCTGAAGGCAGCAGAACGGGGCTGAATTAACTAAATGACCCTCGTTGAAAGACAGCTAAGGCCTGAAGCGTCAGATCCCAGGGGGAAATGCCCACTTCTATCACATTTGCTGTTCAGGGACCTCAAAACACTTTCAGGGTAAGATTTTTCAAAAGAGCCTGCAGAGAATACAATTCTTCTTTCCCTCACTCAAGTCCTTTTGAGAAGTGCACAAATCAGACACATTTTTTTATCCCAGAATAGGCCACAGGCCACATTTTACTACAGTTGAACATGGAGGAACATTTTCTTTTTGCAGATGTGTCCGCTCAGTAAGAGGTATCACCGGAAGAGATGGTCAAGTCTTTTCCAAGATTTCCTGATTTTATTTACGCATTTGATCCTCTGCCTGGCTCGGATCAGTTTACACTACCTGTATGCATTGACTGACGTGCAGAGACCCGAGAAGGACACCAAGAAGATACAACATTGCTTCACCCTTGAAATGCTTTTTCTCTCTCCGGTGCAATTGGCTGTAAAGGGCTACTGGGAGGTGCTGGTTTGGGATCTGAACAGACACATCAGGCCCATAGCTGGCCTCCCAGAAGTTCACCCCACAATTCATGCTTCACATCTGAATCGCAGAGAGACACCGAGACTCTAAGAAAGTCAATTTTTAGCACTGGTGCTCGCAGCCAGGTGAAGTCCATACCTTCTCATCATGACTTGCTCTGAGGTTGAAGGTCAAAGTAGTCTTTAGTCTCAGGCAGTTTGCTAAACAGCATCACAAAGTGGTTCCTTCTGATGCTTCACATAAGATCTCTAAGGTGATTGCAGACATTTAGGTATTCCTGGCGTGATGATGGTATTCTTTCATTTCTTCCTTGGCATTGTTAATACCGACCATTAATGGCTACGAGTTAACATCCTCAGCTTCTGGTATACCTAAGTCCACCTGATCTGGTGTTGCTCCTCATTGTGCTGTGAGGTCCAGGATGGATCTGCTACATTGGCGTCTTTCTGTGAGGACAGTGAAGTTGGCTGGTTTAAAAAAGCCGTAAATGGGTCACAGTCAAACAGTCACCACGGCATAACCTAAGTGTCTTAACAGCAATTTTAAGGGAAGAAGATGAACAAGATTATGAGGCTTCTTACACAAATATGGCCAATAAAACTAAGGCAGGAATGACTCCTAATGATTTTTTCTGGTGTATAGAGTCATGTAGCAAAGACAGAGCTTGGCCATCAGCAGCGGCTCTGTTCTGATACAGAAGACAGATGGGTTATCTTTCCTCAGGTAATGAAAAAGGCATGCAGAAACGAATTCACTACTGTATCTCCATGCACCACCACAAAGACAACAGAGGAAACAGACGCCCGCACAGAGAAACTCATCTAACCTGTTGTAGACATTTGTTTTTAAGATTAGATGCATCGCTCTGGATGGGCCCATTGCTTTCCACCGGTTATAAGCGGAACCCGGGGTGAGTAGCTTAGATGTAGACATCTAACATTTGGGTACCTAAGCCAGGGCAGCTCAGTCCCACCACAGGGCACTCGTTAGCCTTGGCCGCCTTGTAGCTTGTGTTAGCACCAAAGCAGAACACAGCAAAGCGCAGTGCATGGAACAGGGTCTGAGATGCTGGGGCACCTTCCCTCTTTTCACCATCTGCCCGTTTGTATTTTGAGGTGCTCCGGCCATTCCTTGTGTCTGTAGGGTAGCTGGCACTCTGAAGCCTTGATCTCTTACAGCAGTTTAAAATGTTTGATGAATATTAACAGTAATAATGGGCAGAGCTGGTGCCAAGCGGTACCAGTTCATAGGAGGGGTACTGAGTGCATTTTCCCGTGATGTAAGTGATCATGTCTGGTACAAGGCATTGGAGATGTTCAGCACGCCGTGTCCTTCTTCTGTATGCAGCTCCGATAAACACACACCGTTTCCTCTCGTCTGCGCAATTCAGTTCATGGCCCAAGCATCTACGCCAAAACAACTCAATATTAAAGTGATAAATTAGAACTATTAAATATTTAATGATGGGAGGGAAAAAGCTGCTAAAAACATAAAATATCCACAGGGTAATCTCAATTGTATCAGGCAGAAATGTTACATTAGCAGAGATGATTCTGGGTTTCAATATCTTATTTGAGGCCATTTCATTTTTGAGAACATGCAGTGCTGTTGCCATATAAATTTATGAACAAATTCCTGAGGCCACATTTGTTTCCTACTTATTGTTTTTCCTTGACTTTCATGACACTTTGGGATTGCCAGTGCTGGAGGATAAGCGATTTTGATTTTTATCTTCTGGTGTTGAATCCTCGCTATTTCCCACCTGGTTATTTTGGCTTACGGAATTCCAGCACTTCGTGAAACGTGTCGTGAAACTCACAGCGTAGACCTCTAACGCGCCTATCGGAGATATTGTCAATAAATCATTTCAGCCTGCCCTCTCCCCATTCTCCCACACCAGGATTATGCCGCACATGACAGATTTGGTACATAAAATGCCTGAAGTGTCGGCTGCTGCAGCAAGAAGGACGAGACGATTAGGCCACATCAGAATATACGACTGCGAGCAGAGGAAAAAACCTTGCCCTCAGGACCCCTGGAGAAATAGGCATAATAAAATTAATTTACATGTCAAGATCCTCACTTAGAACACAAAAGGACTCCCATCAGATATAAAAGATGCCATAAGAGGATTCAATTGTATCATTGTGCAATTGAAGTCCTTAAAGAACTTTGCCAATACTGTTAAGACTCTCTACATCCTTGAATGCTAATTAAGTGAGATAATACAGACGGCATTATGGAAATAGTTAGGTTATAGCATTTGAAACGGTCCCTGACAGCTGCTGGAGACTCTGCCTGAGTGTAGCTTTGGGCATGAAAGGTTTGTCTTCGGATCAGGAGAGGCATGTTGGGGTTGGAAAAAGATGCCATCACGTTATTTTTGGGTGCATGTGGAAGGACCCACCCATGAAATGCCGTCACATTCGAGCCAATCGAGCGACCATTTAATTCGTTACATCCACATCTCCCAGTAATGACAGAGCACGGGAAGGGAAGGAGATTATGTCACGTAAGAAACCGCAGGAGGGGGGATTTGAGACAGAGATTACTTGAGCTGGAATCCGGCCAGGTCACTGGGGTTAACCCCCTCGCTGTTGCGAAATGCCGTGGGATCTTTAATGGACGTAAGTGTTGAGGAGCTTGTCTTTCACGTCTCGTCTGATGGCAGGAGAGCGGGGAATTAGTTTACTCCCTTTAACACTGGGCTTCGGTACTGCAAGTGTCACAAAGGATATTTCTTTGCAGGCAGATGTCAGCTGCCAGTGGGAAGCTGAGAAATGCCAGTTTTAATTAAAAGCTTTATTTTCAAATACAATTCAGAGATTATAAGCAGTAAGAAGGACTTCTCCGCTGGGAGGCTTCAATGTGCGGCCCTGAGCAAAACAGCAGTAATTGAAAGACAAGGCCTAATTCCCCTTCTCCCAGCTGGGTCTAACCACGAGGCAGGGACATCAATCCAGCCCTTGAAGGAGGGCTGGCAGCATCTCGGATTTGTCATTGCCTCTGTTGTCAGAGGGAAGGAAGCCAAAGCAAGGCTTTGAGATCTTCCTATTCCTTTTCTCTAAAGTTAGCTTATGAAGGGAAAACAAAAGAGAGGGGCAAAGCTGTTCGAGGAGAAGGCTGAAAGGCACCTATCTGACATGTCTTCATTGCCTGTGTGGATTCCTGTTATAAGATTGTGGTTTCACAGAATCACAGAATCACAGAATCACAGAATCACAGAATAGTAGGGGTTGGAAGGGACCTCTGTGGGTCATCTAGTCCAACCCCCCCGCCGAAGCAGGGTCACCTACAGCAGG
>Ga0065711_1050166_pt1 | contig 10956 bp, 3 predicted proteins | sample Hoacrofraction12_FD_59098 | JGI IMG/M metagenome (GOLD analysis project Ga0065711, IMG submission 59098) | Hoatzin crop microbial communities from Cojedes, Venezuela - Epithelial fraction 12 v2 (version 2) | ecosystem: Host-associated > Birds > Digestive system > Esophagus > Crop | place... | reverse complement strand
CCCCCCCCCGCCCCGCCGCCGCCGCCGCCGCGCATCCCCGGCCCCCGAGCCCGGCGCTGCAGGATGCCGGGGGGCAAGAGAGGGCTGGTGGCACCGCAGAACACCTTCCTGGAGAACATCGTCCGGAGATCGAGCGGTGAGAGATCCCCTCCCTCCATCCCTCCCTCCGTCCGTCCGTCCGTCCGTCCCCGCTCCCACGCCGATGGGTCGGTGCCAGAACGGTGCCTTCAAGGAACGGGGTTCCGCCGTGCCCCGCCGGGCTCCGCGGGAGCCTGCCCTCCGCGGTCCTGTCCCCGGCCCCCCGCGCTCCCTCTGACATCGCCACCCGTACCAGGAATTCGTAGCTTTTTTCTTTTTTTCTCTTTTTTTGTGAGCCGTTTCTGAAAATAAGTGGTCATCGTTTACGTTTCTGATCTCCTCTCTGCTCGCTGGGTCTTTTTTTTTTTTTTCCTTCTTCTCGTTGTTTAGTTCTCTAAGAATTGGGCTTGCGACCGTTCCCATTCAGGGTCTCAAAGTCGTTGCAATTCTGTGACACTTTGAATTCTGTGGCGACGCTACCGGGAAAGGGGGTGAGGGAGCAGCTGTGATTTGGATGATGGTAAATCCCATGGCCGAGCAAATATGTAAAGAACTGTCTGCAGTTGCTCATCTACAGCTCCTGTTACATGAATATTTACAGGACTGGTTCAGGACTGCACAGCCACCAAATTATTCCTTGCTGCTGGAGTTAATTTCACCCTTTCATCCAGTGCAAAGCACTGATCGAAAGTGCTACACACAGCTCTGTTAAAGTTACGATGTGGTTGCAGACCACCACCTCTCTAGGTGTATTAACGTAGATGCTGCTTTAGGCAGGTCTTGTGCTAGTTACGTTCCTTTTTTACGTAGTCTTTGCACTGACACGTAACTACGGAGTGTTTGCACAAATGAAGTCCGGTAAGAGACCTCGACTTTGCAGCCGCTGGGAGACACCTCCTTGGGCAGCCCGAGTTTGGGGCGACCCTGCCGTACCAAAGCACTGCCGTGCCGGCGTGCGTCTGGGGATGCGAGTGGGAAAGGTGGGCAAGGCAGAGCATGGAGAAAAGCTGCCACATGTGTTATTAACCAAGACGCTAAAGTGATGTGAAATCCTGCTGAGAAGTGTTCCATTCCTCCTTCTTACTGCACGATTCTGGATTTACCTCACATTCAGACTAATGTGGTCTGGTGTGCTGGCTCGAAGTTGATTTTGATGGCAGTGAATTAGTGATTCATTGACTTCCCCAGGAGCAGGAGTGGGATGAGGACCTAGAATTTGGTTTAAAATGTTGTGTGTTAAACTGCCAGCCTTGCATTAAGCCCCTTTTTGGGGGCTTCCTCCCTCTCATGTTGTTCTGTGTTCAGCAGCTGATTCAGTGTTGAGTTCTGTAGCTGCACGATCACCAAGACCAGGTTTACCACAATAGTGTATTTATTTACCAGAATATTAAATGCAAGCTTAATTAATAGGGGTTTGTGAAGCACTTTCACTCTGACAATTTCAAAGCGCTGGGTGGAATTTAATTACACTTCACAGCTCCTTGTGGAAGAGGACACGCAGAGGCATTCCCAACCTGTTCTTCGAACTGGGTGAACTGGGGGCTCGGGGCATCACTGTTGTTTTCCCAAGGTCATGCGGCAAGTCGGTGGCAGAGCTGGGAGCGCGGCATGGGATTGCCATGCTTTTGTGACATGCTCTAATTAAATCACACGTCCTCCCTGGTGAAAGCCCAGCAAGTCTTTGAGATGTCAGGAACTGGAAAAGCGCAGAAGGTTGTCAAACATTATACTTTAAAAGCACGTGTCCCCCTCCAGTTTTTAACCTGGAGGTTAAATCTGGGAGCATAAATTGGGTCTAATTTGGGAGCATAAATCATGCTGATCAGTTCATTGGTTCTGCTTTTTCTCTGCCACTGATGATGCCTAAGCATGATGCTACAGAGGCAAATCTGCCCCATTGGACAATGAAGCAAAAAGTGGATTGAGAATTTTTTTTTAGCTCATGGAAGTGGTCAGTGCTATGCCCTGAAACATGATTTAGTTCTTGTTTTTGTCATCCAGGACATAACGTTGTTTGTCATTTATAGAAGTAGTAATTTTCATTGGATTCAGCACTGTTTAATCCAAACTTAATGGTATCCAGTAGAACAAATCTGGTTCAAGTATCTCCGGCCAGTGCTCGGTAGAAGGCAAGGATTTGGTCTGCTGACTGTGTGCTGGGTTTTGTTTATGTACTTGGATTCACCAGTTTCCGAGAGATTTTTCATTGACAAGTTGAAGAACGGAATGAAGGAAAGGCTGATGATTGTTTTTTAAAATACACCTTCAGCATCCTCCAAAAAAGGCCTTCTATCACCTTTCCTGGTTAAAGAACACTGTCTTGAGATTTCTCACACTTACGCAATCCCATTGCACTTCTTGACCGTAAATCTTTTCTTAAAAACTGGGAGAAGGTTTGCAGATAGAGGCAATATCTTTTATTTGGCAACAGGTATGGCTGGAAAAATTAGACAGGTATTTTGGCAAGTAGGCTCTTCAGGTGAAAGAGAAGCAGTGGTTTCAAAACGAAATGTAGATGCAGACAAATTACTCAGTTGCCAGAGGCGGATCGGAATAACCAAATTTATAGACAAAATCACAGTAATTTTAAAATGTGGGAAGTCAGAACTGACACAGTGGGAACAAGGTGCGCGGACTTAGTGTGGTGGCCAGCCTGGTGTCAAAAGTAGTCATATATTACATTTTCAGCATTATTCACACATTTTCTGTTCAGGAATGTTGTGAACCTTTCCTTTTCACCCCAGCTTTGGCTACAAATCAGGTTAAAATTGTGGGAGAAGTGCTCACGGTGAGCCAGTCATGAGCAAAGAGCTGAGCAGAAAGGAACGGGGTGGCCGTGGTTCTTCTGCCCTGCGTATGGAGGGCTGGGATTTCGGGGCTGCCCTGCTGGATGTTCCTCTCCCAGCCAACGTGTTTGGGAAGGATGGAGCAACTGCCAAAGCGATGCGGGGGGGTCACATGGTGTCCCTTTGCCCAGGGAACCTCTCTTTTGGAGGCGACTTTACACGTTGGAGCTTGTGAAGTGTTTTAGAGCAACGGCACACTTTGCTTTTTAGACAGCAGCAGGTTGCAGGAGCTTCCCAAAGTGTTTTGTGGTGGACGGTAACCACTGGGTCGCTGCGCAGGTTCTTTGCCCACACCACAGCTGAGCTCCACTCGAGGAGAGACAAAGTCTGCGGGGAAAAGTGGGGTCTGTCTTTAGACCAGCTGCTGTGGTTGGTAAAAAGAGACAAGCGCCCAGGACACACAGACCCATCTTCAGGGTAATCCCAGTGCACTCTCTGCAATCTTCTATTTTTTTCCTTTTTTCCTTTGAAGGCACAGTGAAAATGCATCGAGTAAAGGTCTTCTCTGAGGCTCGCAAAGATTGATAAAATCTTGCTACAGCCTTGTCTGTGCCCTGGATCTTAAGAACACTGGGTGTTTTGCTGAGCTGAAGGAAGAAGTGTTTTGTGTGAGCACGGGGTTAAATCACATTAAGGGGACTGCCTTTTCCTGCCGTCAGTTTTTTTGACTTTTAATAAGGGCCTTCCTTAGGGCAGTGTTCTCTCCTAAGATGTTCTCAGCAGTCTGTGCCTGTTATTACGAATATTGTTGCTTCTTCAGTGCCTTCAGAGCTCCTGTCGATACTGACCGCGGAGGTGCAGCGGGTACAGAGTGGGGCAGGTCCCTAGAGCAGGGCTGGGCTCGTGGACCCGGCTTGCGTGCAGAGCGATCCGGTGAGTTGAGCTGTGCACAGGGGAAGAGAAATGTGTCTGTCCTGCCTGTCCGTCCACCCTCCACATATTGTAGCAGCAAAACATTAAGCTTGTGTTCATGGCTTAATTTGCTCTTATGAATTTGGGAAAAGGTAAACTCTGGGACTTTGTGTCAATATGCAGTAAAGAGTGTTAACAGTTGGGAAAAGGGGCTTAGTTTAGTGAAAGACTGTGAGCAGTCTCATCTATATGATAAGCATCGTCACTATTGGTTATTGTTTCTGTTGTAATAACTCTTAGAAGCTTCCTTGGGAAGACGGGTCTTTCACAAATGTGGTTTGACACTTGGGCTGAGATCTTGGCTGTAAGGCTTACATGGGAATTTTACTGTGAGCTTTAATGAAGCTAGCATTTACTCCCTGGCCTTTTTCAGTGTTGTGCCACGTTCCTACAAAGCAGCTCCTTCAGACAGAGCTTTACGCCCTGCTGGGTCCCTGTGACTTTGGGATCAGCCCTGTTCAAGGGTGGCTGTGTTGTCCAGGCAGGTACCCGTGAAAGGGCCAGGAAATGAGTGTCACATCTATAGCATAAAGACACCTTTTCCATTTTTGTTGCACTGGTATTGTAGGTAAAATAAGTGTCTGTTGTGTCTCCCATCCTGCTTACTAGCCTGTGTAACGTACCTGATGTCTTATGGACAGGGTGACAAAACATTGTTCTCATGGGATGTGAGACATGTAGGCTCCTCTCCCCTAAATTAAAACAAGCTGCATTTTCATTTGCATTTTCATCTGATCCAAAGTAAGTTACACGTGCTGCAGAAAGAATGTTCTTTAAAGCAAGTTACTCCAAGTTTACAGGATGTCTGTCGTTGGGGATCCTCTGAAAAAAAATGCAGACCTCAGCAGTTCCCTAAATCTCTACACAAAGACACTGGAAACTGTGGGGTGAACGTTTCCATCCTCCAGTTCCGTTGTCTGCGGAGGAGTTACTGAAGGGCTTTCTCTGGCATTCGAAGGCACAGGGTTCCTTTTGCAATTTTTACGACTGCAAGGGGGCCTGCTGATAAGTAAATCAACGCCGAGTGGATTTTCACACTAAGAAGGGTGACTAGATGACATCTGTGAGGAGTCTTCAGTTGCAAGTGCCCCGCTTTCCTTATTTTTCAGTTGGCTTTCTGAATGCAGGAAGATTAAGCATAACTGACTGCCGCTGAAATTGAGGGAGTTTTACATGGTCTTAAATTTTTTTTTTAATATGTGTTCATTGAGGAAAAAAAAAGAAAAATATTATGACAGCTCTATACCACTGTGTTAATTCAGAAGCCCAAATAATGCCATATCGTTAGCTGAAGGAATATCTGGATTCCCCTTGAGGTCTGATCAGCTGCTTTGTAAATTGTGGGTCTTAGCTCTCGAATATTTCTTCCTGTGCGCATCGCTGGTGGTAGGAGAAAGGTTCTCCTCCGGGGGAGGCTGAGCGCTGCGGAGCGCTTGCCACAAGAGGTCACTGCAAGAGTTGCGGCGTTCTAGGTTAGGGTTTCAATCTGAGAGAGAAGAGAAAAATGAAATTATTGATTTTTTTTTTTTCTTTTTTTGAGTAAACATCCTTTTTTTTTATTGCTGTTGGAAGGAGTATACGGCTAAAGAAAAATGTCAGGAAGTTAAGTGAACGGTGGAAATACATTTAATTAGCCTGTTTAACAGGGTACTGTTCGGTGGTTCACTGGGATTTTAAGTTATTCTCCTGGAAAGCAAAGGCAATGTATTTTCTGGTTTGATAAAATGAAGTAATAGAAGAAGATTTTGGAGTTAGCACTCTAATGACCAGTTTTTCAGGAAAAACAAGTCTGACGCTTGTTTAATCAGCACGGTCGGTGAGTGGCTGTTGTAAATGCCAAGCCCTGGGTACCCCAGCTAGCCAGGGCCCGATCCGGCAGCGGCGCGTGGCAGGGAGGGAGCCTGGCCGCTGGCCTGGGAACAGCCCCTTCGTCAAGGCACTCGCCTGGAGCAGCACCTCCCTGCTGGGCTGGGATCCCTCCTCTTGATAGTTTTGCTTCAGCCCCTCACACAAAGAGGGGAGCACAGGAGAGGCAGGCGATTCTCTGCCAAAACAGTTTTTTTGAGACACAGCCAGGCTCTGCGAAGCGGCAACCAGGACTAGCTTTGGGCTGGGCGTTTGGAAGAGGAGCCCCCATGTCTGAGCAGCCACGATTTTCTCATCTGGGAAGATGAATCAAGCGCTCTTGTTTGTGCAAAGCTAAAAATCTGATTTTTGGTTGCTCCCCGAGGTTGCCCGTGTGCCTTGAGCGAGCACTACAGTGTGCTCCCATTTAAATTTGGTCTCGCTACATCTGTGTTGTGTTCTGCATAATTTTAATAGAGAGCAGGTTCAGCAGTGGCATTTAGAAGGTAACTGGGATAGGTGAGGATGATTTCAACTCTACGATAAATGAACGTGTGGGGGAGAAATGTGACCAGAATTGTATGAAATGTCATTTCACAGGCGACTCAATAGGGACATTCTCTTGTCCTCATTGACGCAAAACTCTTCCTGGGGTCAAAGATGTTGTGCCACAGTAAAGGCAGGGGACTGCGCTGTGTGTGGGCTTTCACATTCGGAATGATTGAAGTTAATTTTTAAAGTTTTCAGGAGGTGAATTCCGGACTCTGATCTTTCTTCCTGAGCTCGCGTGCTAAATTGCCGAAAGCTTGCTGTGTTCCCAGCTAAGTGACTTACACAAGGATTTAATATTTCAGCCAATGCTGGATTATTTATCTTTTGTTTTATCTGAGGAGCACTTATTTGAGGCAGGATATAGATCATTTTAGCATAGTGGTATGGTGGCATCTTGCTCAGGGTTTAGCCCTCTTTCTGTTTCATAATTTGAGTATTAAATAAAAACAACAGTGGTACAGAAAGGTGACGTAAAGAGTTAGTCCTCTGAGAGATTTTTTTTTCAGGCAGGCGATGCTTAATACGCTGGATAAATTGGATGACACTGATGTTTTTCGTGCTTTAAAGACACCAGGGAAATAATAGCTTTGTTAGAAAACAGCAGTGTGGTTTTGTAGTAAGGAGTACAAAGTGCTGGTGGAGGTTGCCGCTTCGAGCACAGCAGTTTGTCTGCAGCCAACGCCGGAGCTGCAGGGATGTTCGTGCCCATTGAGGCTGGTTTGGGAGGGCAGTGCCCTCTAACCGGGCTTGGGATTTTCTGTTGTATTCTGTGGGGATGCAGTATGTCTTGAGCACGTGGTTGGAGTCACTGTAAACGACATCAGAAGAAATAGGTATTATCAGGGCCAAGGCTTGCTCGGGAGAGCTAAAAGAAAATAAAAAATGAGAACATTTTTTAGGACCACCCCCCACCAACCACACATGCTGAGAAGCCACACAGGTTTTCCAAGACTGTGTAAACAAGACTGCAGCGATATGCTGACCCTGTGTGGTTATAAAGAGAGTCAGCTGGCAGTGCTTTAAGTGGTTTGGGGCTTTTATAAGACAGCACTAGCAAAAAAGGCAAATTCCAGACGTTTCCCAGAGCCTGTCAGGTCCAGGCTGCACTTGCTCTGCAGTGGAAGGGTGGTAATGCTGAAGGACAGCTCTGTGTAAAGTTGCTTGAGTTGGGAGTTTATTCCCAGATGGAAACACTGTTTCTTTTTATTATTATAGTAATTATTATTACTTGTGTTCTGCTACTGCTTCATTTTTTTTAAACATCTTTTCAATGGTGACTTTTCCAAAAAGAGTAGTTGCCCATTTTCTTGGGATGAGATGTAATTCTGAAATGGTGATTTAAACAATTTTGGTTATAAGTGGTACCCAAGCATTCTGGAGAAAAGATGATTAGAGGCAACGTTTCTCACTTGGCTAAGCATATCTCCTGGAATGATTTAGCTGTTCTTGCTCTCCTGTGATTACATAACGTGAATTTTACACTGCTTTGGGCATTTGGTTGGTTAAAAAAAAATGCTTGCACACTGTAGATTTTTTTTTTTAAACAAAACAAGGCTCAGTGCTGTGTTGAGTATTAGCTACTGCAAGACAGAGTAAGATTAAAGGTTTGCTGCTCTACTGCATAGGCTGCCTTTATAAAGAAGAGCCTTTTTACAAAATAGAAGCATGACAAAAGCAAATACAGTGCCTTTAACAATTGTCTTTAATTGTGTTTTCCAACCTGAATGTTTGCTAACTATATGCCTTTAATACCCCAATTCCTTGCACTGCTCTGTTTAGATGTGTATAGTCAAAGAACTTATGCAACTTACAGATTTGTGATTCGGGCTCTCTGCAAGATAGCAGAAAGGGGGATGTGTGGAGAAAATAATTGGTGGAGGCAATGACATCAAGACAGGCTTAGAAATAATAATAATTGACTTTTATCTCTAAGGAAATGAGAAGTGGAAATGCATTTTCAGTGCACTGGAGAGATTCAAGCAGGGATGAACGCATTGCTAGACATTTCAGGCTAATCATCGTGGAAGCTTTGAAGTTATCTGCATGTTGATGTTTTCAGAGTATGGTATGTCAGCATGTGGTAACATGATCACAAGTGCATAGAGTTTCATACACTGGATCGGACCATTGGTCTGTCAGATTTACTGTCCTGCTTGCAGCAGTGGCCAGTGTCTAGTGGACCAGGGGAGAAGTTCCCAACCTCCATAGTAAAATACTTGTGGGATTGGATGCTGCTGTACATGGTGAGAGAAGACTTTCTTTTCTGGGCCACAGCGCAGATGTCGCACAAGTCTTAGTTACCAGCATCTTATTGCAATATGTGAACTGTATTTATGTGTTGCCATCTGTAACTTCAGCTATCCTTGGCAGTCCCTGTTGTGATACTGTTCTTTCAGTGAAGTTGTGATACACTTTCAAACTGAGTAAATTCAGCTGTAGGCATAGTGGCTGAATTCTGTCTTGTCCAGTTGTTACTTGCTAAACTCTCTTTATAAATACTTATCCTTGAGAATACCTCCAATATATTATATTCTTTAAAAATACCTAGTTTGCAGAATACAGCTCTGTGTATTGAATGCAACAGGAAGGCAGCTAGTGTCCTTGCTGTGCTCATCGTCCTGCAATTTGCAGACCTTTCGTTGTCTCTTTTTCTTCTGAAGAAAGTGCAAAGCACCAGTCTCATCCACTGAAGACCTGAGCAGGCGAGGAGGTCTTGGCTGTCCCAAGGAAAGGAGTCTGAGCCTGGGTCTGCCTTGCAAAAGGCATCTCCCTTGGGGGGGTGACGACACACACACAACAGTCCTTGGTATGTGGCATTGCAGGGCTCATGCCCATGTTTTAGAAAAGACTGGTTTTGGAGAAGTCCTTTGTCTCACTCAACAAAAAGTCTTCGGTATGGACTAACCAGTCTTGAGTGTGGCTGTCAGGAGAAGTGGAGGACCAGGAGCAAACTTAGCATTTGATGATGGAGGTGCACCCTGTGCTTGCCCACAGCAAGGCCATGGGGGCACGTCGCTGGGCTGCCATCGGCTGAATAACTGTGGCTGGGGTGCGTTTCCTCCCTGTTGCGTGCGGCGAGCATGGATGTATCTCAGGAAGGAGCGAGTCAGTTGGCAGCCCGCAGGCAGGTCTGTAGCACCCTGGTCTTTCACTGCACCTGGTCTGTGTGAATGATGACTTGGCTCGTGCTAAGAGGCTGCTGTGGCACTTCACCACAGAGCTGCCGCAGCAGGGCACAGGGATGGCCTTGGCTGAGGCTCCTCCTTTGGAGGCCAGGAAGAACATGCAGCCAGTTGTGTTTGGAAGGGAACAGGCTCATCTTTGGTGTTAGGCCGCCCTATGGCAACTGGGAATGGAGTGGAAATGAGGTTTTTCCAATCCCTGTCTCTTACACCAGATTCAGTCATCCTGGTGGTAATTGAACAGAGTGGAATTTTCCATAGTCAGATTGATGGGAATCTTAACCGAAGACAGAACTGTGATTGACCTTTCTCAGTGAGGAAACCATGTGGCTGCGTTGTACTAATGTGGAAGTTGCGTTGAGATGGATTTAGTCCAGGACTGGCTGTTAGGACCTGACCTCAGGGGAAGTAACTGCAGAAATGGACTTCCGTGAGTGGCTAGCGGTGATGATGGTACATAAAGCAGTCTCTTCTCCAACTACATGAAACTCTTAGCAACCCTGAGGTTGTATTCTCTACTGGGAGACACTGTTGTTTACCAAGGTTAGGCGCCAAAATGGAGATGTGTTAGAGAATGTAGGAGTCACAGCAGAGGGCTCAAAGCGAAAACTCCTCCGTGTCCCTTTGCACTCTGCTAGAGTTTTGAGGTGAAAACTTGGGTGCTGGTCACATGGCTCTGTGGTGTGGTTTCTCCTGCAGGATGTGATCAGTGAATCCACTCTGTGCCAGCCTGCACCACCCAGACCTCCTTGTCTTTTTCCGAAGCATAACATACATTTCCTAAACTTCAGCCAGCCTTTAAGAGAAGGCAAGATCTCTGTATGTGGAACAACCGACAGCTTTTAACAAACTGTATTTTATTTTAAGAAGTTATGGCCAAGTAAAGAGGTTCTCTCAATGTGCCGTGTCGTCTAGTGCACAGTTCGCATGTTTACAGGTGATGTGCACTCAGAAATGTAAGGTTAAATCTGCTTAAAGTTTTGATCTGGGGAGACTGCAGAAATAGGGAAGAATTAATGTGTGGCTTCACTGGAGAAAATAGTGTGACTCCTGATAAAATGTAGGGTAGGCGTGGACTCCTGCGGATGCTGAGACTTGAGTACACAAATAAAACCCCAGGGTCGGATGCTGACCCATTCTTCCTTAGATTTTATGAAGCTGCTCACCGAGCAGCGCCATTAATGAAACATGGGTTCCTATGGCTTTGTGCCTGCAGTTAGATTCATTGGCCTCTAACAAGATGCAAACATTGATTCAAGATTTTTCTTCAGCTGGAATAGGACACTCACATACATATTCATGTGCTGAGCATGGATGAAGAAGCCATATTTGCTTAGGAGACAAGGGTAAAAAAGCAGTCAGTTGAGTACAGGAAAATTCACGAGGACAAAAGAAAATACATTCTAGTATCTGATCAAGTTATCTTTTCTAACTTTACAAATAGTGGTATCTACCAAGATACTTCTAGTGTCTATTTTTTTTCTAATTTTATGGGATTTTTGTTTTTTAAGCTATCAACAGTTTGGCTTTATGTTGTTCCC
>Ga0065711_1050163_pt1 | contig 10957 bp, 9 predicted proteins | sample Hoacrofraction12_FD_59098 | JGI IMG/M metagenome (GOLD analysis project Ga0065711, IMG submission 59098) | Hoatzin crop microbial communities from Cojedes, Venezuela - Epithelial fraction 12 v2 (version 2) | ecosystem: Host-associated > Birds > Digestive system > Esophagus > Crop | place... | reverse complement strand
GGCCCCATCCTCCTGACACCCACCCTTGAGATATTTATAAGCATATATTAGGTCCCCTCGCAGCCTTCTCTTCTTCAGGCTGAACAAGCCTCTTGTTCTCCCCCCCTCCCCCTTTTTTTCTTTACTGTCTAAATTAGATCCAGGGTTCAAGTTCATTCAGGAGGTGACAAAACCTGACCTCACTTCTGAACTGAATTCACTGCTGGGATATATGCACGTTGCAACTCTGTCCCAAGGCAAAGTCAAACAGCTTAGCTTTGTGTGGCTTTCCCCTGGGACAGAGGAAGGGAGCAGTGTTCTCAGAGCCAGGAATCATCTCTTGCTAAAAATCAGTGACCAGCAGCACTGTGTCCCAGCAGACCTGGATGGGAGATGCCTGGGTGGAAAGAGCTGGAACTGCTTTGGATGGCTGGATTTCCTTCCACGCTATTGACGGGTAGTCAGAGCAGGCCAAGATGTGGGCCAGGTTTGGGAGTTTTGTCAATCAAATGCAGCTCATATTTGGCGTACATCATCAATAAGCATCAGTGGCTAGTTTTACAGAAAAAATACATTTTTATAATAAAGATCATTTATGTGGCCTGTTTTCTGGTTAAACATATTAAAAGTTTTGGCTACACATCTTTGCACTTCTATGTTTGCATTTGTTTCTTTTCCACCACTTTAATAACAAAACTGCTGCTCTGAACTTGTGTTGTAAATAGCTGACTGGCAACAAAGTTGTTTTGAAAGAGAAGACAAACAACAACAAGAAATCCATTAATCTACACTGCCAATGATATTCCATAACCAGAGCTCAAATCCTGGTTCACATGAACTAAAAGGGAATTTTTTTATTACCTGAGTCTGAGCAAGGACTGTCCATACTTTTGAACTAGACAACAGGTCTCTGTTTCTGTTTGGTTTGTTACGAAAGTTCACTGGATCGTTTCAGGGATACAGGTAACATCGCATAAAGAAATATCAGTTATGAGTGACTTTTTCATCTTTAGCAAATCACAATGAGCATCTCAAGATATCTATGTTTTGCTGTGATCTGTATCTCTGTAAAACTCCAAGCCAAGGTACTTATTAAAGGAAAATGTTTAGTTAATTTTAATGTTTTTAATAAATTAAACAACCATTTTAAGCATTGTTGCAGTGGTCTTAAATCCATTTCATGCACAAGGCCCAGTACCTGAAGTAGATTTAAGAACACCATAAAAAAAGGAAGTCAATCCATATTTGGAGTGACCAATCTAGCTACTGATCTGAAAATTCAGAGACTGTTCTGATTATTAGAATTTGTGGAAGTTAGCCACAGATTTCAAGACAGGAAAGGAGAGAAGAGGCTAGAGACTATGTATGTCGGAACTGTGAACCTGATGCTAGTTCAATTTCATTAAAGTATCATGAAAAGAGAGGAAAGGAGGAACGTGAAATTCTAGAAAGAGAAAGGGCATAACATATTTGTTTCATCAAATTGTGTACACCGAAAGGATGAGGTGTTAAGAAGCATACAATATGGACTTGTCAAAACACTCCAAGCCAACCATTCTTTGAGAGAGCAGCTAGCCTGCTCTGTAAGTGAATAAAGTAGGTGTGAAGTAATTTGACTTTAGTAAGGCTGGACTTTGTTATCTATCTCAGCATAAGCAAATGAAGAAATGTGGTCTAGTTTGAACCTTATTAGTGCTAATTTAACCTACTTATCATCAGCTCCCAGCTCAACATGACATGGCAATTTGTTCCCTCTCCCTCTGGCAGCATTCCTGATGCTCGGCGCACTTCAGTCACCATGCAGCTGGGAAGGTCTCTAGCCTGTCACTGCCAGCCCAAACATCTAACCTAAGCAGCGTTATGCGTCTCCTTCATGCCAGTGGCCTAAAACTGTTATTATCTAGAGACGCTTAATCCCAGCTGAGACTGCACTGAGGAGCCCACCCAAGCAGTTTGGAAGCGAGTCCCCACTGCTGGCAATGGGTGGGAGAGCCCTGATCTGTCCCACATGCTCTGCGTTAGTGTCCAGGCCCTCCAGCAAGAATCAGAGAGCAGGACTGGACTGGCTGACAGTAGTCATTAAGATTAGATTAGAGCAAGTGCTGAGAGGCTGGGCTGGGAAACTCCGTAATAGGAATTGAGTGAGGGTATAGTGAGACCACAGGGACTAAAGCAGAGACTAAAGTAAGGACAGTTGTTGCAGCAGACAAGGTCCAGGCAATGTGGGGTCTAGCTAGGGATATACGCCTGAGATGTGGAGATGTAGTAGCAGCTGCAGAGGCTGGAGATGGCTCTGGACAGCAAGCCACTGTGTTTGCGTCACACCATACTGCAGCATGCCGCTGCAGAGAAGAACCATAGCTACACATTTGAGAGGAGGCTGAGTGACATCAAAATGTCTCCCATGATCTGTCTTCCTGAGTTTCTTGGCTGACATATAAACTGAGGAGTGTAATTGCAGCACTGACACTATGTATTCCTTGTGCGATTTTAAGACCAGCTGTCTCCAATGCATTTTATTTACGCTATCACTTTTCCAGCAGGAAACATCACCCTCAGCATCTAGGCCGTTAACTGGCCAGTGAACGATGTCAGTAATTCAGAGTCTCCAGACTCTTGCTGACTGTAAAGAGCTAGACCAGATGAGCCACCAGAAAAGAGGCCTCCCTGGATATTAGTGAAAGTTGATGGGACTTATAAATGCTGTAAAGCCCATTTGAGATACACTTCTGCCATCACTGCTGCCAGCAGATATATATAAAAACTACGGTGGCTGTCCCTAATGTCGCAGTACAGTTCGCTGACATCTTCACCTGGGTCATTATGTCGGTAGATGATACCATGACTGGGGCTCAGCTTCTGGTTCACATGCTAGCCACAAAGAGATTGTCCAGGCCCTTTGTAAGTGTAGTCTCAGCAGCCTCTGTGGCCTTTGGCTGGTCAGCTTTGCTTCCAGCAGTGAGGGACTCTAATGAGACAGCCAACAGCTGCTGGAGGCTGGTCTCCGAGACGTACTCAGGGCAGCTTCACAGTCGCGTTTTCCTGGATGTTGGGCTAGAACCCAGAAATGGTCACTGTCTGGTCTGTCTTCAGACAGATCTTCACTGGAAGCCTGTGTGGTTGGATGCAGACACTGGCATGCTAACGTAAGAACTTTCTTCACAAACCAGGCATTAAGCAGGGAAGGATTTGGGCAAAGGTTGGGAAATCGCTTCTACTTGCAAGGCTGAGTGATTTTTTGTTTTATGAAACAGAGATAATATGGGGAAAACCAGGAAAAACGGTGTTCCTGTGTGCACTGGGCCGAATGCCTGTGCATGTATACTGCTAGCCAAACGAAAACAATGACATAAAGAGCCTGGGGTTTCTGGCTCTTATTTACCCAGTTATTCTGCCCTGCAGCAGCAGGAATTTCATCCCTGGAGCTGAGCTGTCATGCTAGACTTGACAGCTGTGACAGCCAGACTCAGACTATATCTCTGCAGTCTGACAGTTCCTCTGTGCACTCAGGTGGCCCCATATTCTTCTTTTACTAATCTCAGAGGGGCAGGGCAGCAGCACCCTTGATATGTGCCTTGTTCTAATATACTAAGGTCTATGTACTTTCACAACGGTATTAAGAAATCCCCTGAGCTGAAAATGGTTGGAGTTTGGAAAGGTATTCAGGTGAAGCACAACATCTGCTGGCCCCAATCACGCTCGTCCCTCGGCATCTGCCTGTGGCCACTGTTACAGACAGAATGTTGCGCTATGGGCTCCAGTGGTCTGAAGTAGCATGGCTGCTTTTACGCAGTCATTTGACAATCATTTTCGAATATTTGACGACTGCATGGTCTTCATATGAACAGTACTGCAATTATGTTGCACACAGAATAACAGAATGGTACCTTGACACGATATATCTGTCTGGGCAGGCAACCCCTAGTCCTAGTTCTTTAGATGTTCAAAATGGAGTATTTCCATTGAGTTCTGCATTCAGAGTGACTGCGAGATCTATGGTTTTAACTAATACGTTCAAGATAAGCACTCGCATAAAATACAGATCCTTAATCAAACAAAGCATTTCAAATCACACTCAAGGACATGAGGAAGCCAGGACACTACTAAAGGCAATGGCTCAGCTGACTGGCCTAACTGATATCACAGTTAACCTATGTAAAGGCAAAAATATAGCAACAATCAGATATAACCTGAAAAAGAGAACATCGTTTCTCAACCACCAGGTTGTTTCCAGCATAAAAATAGTTATCTCTACATGCACTGATGTCGGATCCATTAGTATGTATGAGTCTCGCCTCATTCAAGACAGGAATGATAATGTCTTAGAGGAGAGAAAATTATGCTAAGGGTGCAGTAAAAGGTCAGTACGTTCTTTAACACTGAATGACCACAAAAGCTAAAACCTCTGGCATCTGTGTTTACAGTTAGGTGTAAAAAATAGAATTAGCAGCACAAGAGGTTTCGCCATAGCTTCTTGAACTTTCAGTGCTAGATTTATTTTTAAAGTTGATGTAAGGTATGTAATTTACACTGTACATTTCAGGCATACTGTGTAAAATACTTGTTTCCATAACAAGCTGTCATTGTAAGATGAATGGGATTTCTACAGGGATTTCTGGGTAACATATTTTTGGAAGTTTCTATTTTGGAAATTATTAATTGCTATTATAATTTCTGAGAAACCACGTAGTGTAATAACTAGGCACCAAGTATATAATTATGATTACTCTGAAGTGTGTTTTTCAAACTAGGAGGACACGGCCTTTCTTGCGTGCTTAATTGTATTCAAGCCTCTCAGAAGTACATTTGGTCAAGAGGGTTCATATAACAGCGATTGCTCCAACCCCTAATTTCCGCCCAACATTCCCTATTCTTGAAAAATATCTCCTGAAATCATATGTCACATACTTGCGTTTGTGCCTCAGGCAACTGTTCTTGCTGATTGCTGTCGCTTTCCAGGACTTGGGCTGCTGTATATACATAATGGTTCTTCTGCATTTTGAGGCTCGTGTCCAGCTTGGAGCTGGAGCCCGGGATAAGCACAATTCCTTATAACACCATAATGGTGTGCTAGAAGCGTTCCAAAGACTGCGACTGAGCATCTTGTGGGTCGTAAGAAATTGGCCCTGTGGGCCTCTGGCACCATATGTCTAGCAGGTAGCTGACAGCTGTTCAGACTGAGTGCAAATCAAGAGGAATTTAAGTAAAGAGCAGCTACTACAGTAAAGCACATCAGCGGTGCGATTTAGGCAGAATGCACGCACTATGGTGGGCAAAAAGGAAATCTGAACGTGACATTGCAAGCTGCCCTCCCTGCTGTCCTCAGGAACATCTAGGTATCTTTCTAACACAGTCAGCCAGGAGGAATCCCGAATTGTACTTAAAACTCATGTTAGCTGGAATTGCCTTGACTTGCGCAACAAGGCATCTGTCTCTTCGTTATGTAAATAGAGGAAATAAAGACAAGTACTTGATCCTGTATAGATCTCTGCATGCAATAAGTGCCTTTAGAAAGTGTTTATGTTGCAGAAAGTATAGAACTTGTTGCTGAATGACATTTCAATAATAACTGTCTTCCTGATTCTTTTCAATGTACAGTTGTATTCTTTATGGATTTCTACAGATATAGCTGCGGTACAGTTACTCGTAAGGCATGCAGTTTGTGCCTGTAGCGTGTTGATAACAATTACTAATCATGCATTAACTCTTCCCAGGTCATTGTTGTCTACCATTTATGCATGAACAAACACTGCTTCTAGGAACTTCAAAGCTGACAGGCTAATCCTTTTCACCATTGACTTGCATCTCAGTTCTTAAATGACAGTATAATCCACAAAAGAAATGGCGCTGGCACTAAATGTGTTCGGCCAATTAATTACACGGTCATACAGTTTTATTGAAACATAGGGGTTAAATGTGAGCGTACGGGTTAAATGTGGATGCATACAAACAGGCATCTTTGGATTTGTTGTGGGTTTTTTTTTCCCAAAATGGGTGTGACAATCTTTCTGAACTTTCCGAAAGATTAACTTACAGGTAGAAAATGAGCCTGCATCATTTTAAAGAGAGGTTTAGCTGGTCTTTTAACACTATTAAAAGTACATGATTGCGTGCAAAACCTTTTTTTAAGGTATTATGCTGGCTATGGGTGTTAGAAGGTGCAAAAAGAGTCTAAAACTACTTCAGTGTCACTTGTAAAATACTCCAACACAAGGAGAGGTGCTTCAGATGAGAGAAAATGTTTTTTGACAGTTAATACATTTCTCAGGCCGATTAAGCTGTCTTTAAGGAACACACAGAACTGCGCATAGCAATATTATTAATACTAGGTCCGAGGCTTATTTGCATAACAACAGGAACTATGAACTTAATCACTTTGGAGACTGTTTTTTAGGTTGAAACCTCTGTAAGAGTTTTTCAACCACTGATACCAGCAATGCAAATCGTATTGGCTTCAATGACCTGGGATTAAACTTTAATCTCTTTGGCAGTGACATTAGAGAACAGTAGAATTAACTACTATTCACGTACACGTCCCTGCTTGGTCTTTCCATCTGACACATGGATATCTGTATTCTAATTCACTTCTACTTTCCACATTGATCAATCCTTTCAGGGATTACAGGGCATGTACTCTCTTCTGTTATTTTTTTTTTCAGCCTTGGAGTCCTTGCTACAGTACGTTCATCTTGGCAATAAGAGAACAGGGGGGAAAAAGATCTTGAATTCGTATGCAAAGCTCAACAGCGCTTTGCATGTGGAGATCTGTCAGCAAAGGCATAGCTACATAGGAAATGCAAGTAATAAAATGCCTGCAAGTGACATATGTTTTGGACATCTTGTACGATCCCAATTTCCTGTATATCCACGGCAGCAATAAGACATATGGCTGCTTCCAGTGAAGTACAGGCATTATTAATATGATTATGTCTATTATGATCAATATATGCCATTGCTGTTTGACAAGCTATTTATCTATCAGATGCATAAAGCCTAATATAGCCCAGGGTTATTAGACTTACCAGCAATACCATGTTTACAGGGGCACACATTTCTAATCGCTTGCTTGTTAAATTTTAATAAATAAGACACTTCATTGTGCATGCAGCTCTCTTAAAATTCTTCATTTTAGAGCCTGCACCAAAGCATAATTGTCTGAATTTGCCAGCATTCGGGTCAACCCTGTAAGGATCATCTGTCACACTCAGTATCTGTAAAGAAGAGAGTGATGAGGGAGCTGGAACGTTAAGGAGGATAGTCTATAGTTTTCTCCATCTGATGGTTCATCTGTTTGTAATTTTGTTCACTGCTGGGTTTGATGCTTTAAGTTCCCATATTTCAAAATGGAACAAAAATCACGAGTCTTTTCAGAAGGAAGGAAATCAGGTAGCTTCCACAGCTCTGGTCATTGCTACCAGAAGGGAGAAACCCTTAATATCAAAAACCTATTTTGTCCCTCTTTCCCACCTCGTAGAATGACCTGAGGATACACACCTCTTTACAACAGTAGAAAAGGAAAGACGAACAAAGAACTTTCGGCATTCTTTAGACATCAATCTCTCTTAGGAGCCCTGTAAACCTCCACACCTTCTGGATGATCACCAAAGCCATCAAGATGTGACAGGTGACTGAAATCTGCAACATCTGTAATTGCAAGGGTTACAGAACACAAAATCCTTTTTAAAATGATGTTTTATAATTGTATGAATTAATTCAACTCAGTTTGTAAGAAAATCTAGTTTAGTGAGCACTGAAACTAATGAAATCTGATTTCCAATCAATGTGGGTCTTGTGGCTGCATGGCCTTTTAACTGAATTAACCTGAAAGCTAAGGCATGGGTACTTCTGTTATTAGAAATTGAAAAATACATATTTGCTTTGCTGAAAAAAGCTTGGTAAAGGCTTTAACAAAATTTTTTTCAGCTGTCTGACATTGAAGTTTTGTTTTTCAGTCATAATTCCTCCCTTAATAAAGTAGATACTTTATGAATTAAGTGTGTTTGTGTTTAAAGAATTTATAATAGCTTTCTCCCAGAAAAAACAGAAGTTTGCAACAAGCTGTTTGAAGCGTGCACACATACAGAGTGTTATTACACAAAACTCATTACCTTAAGAAAGCAGTCTAAGAAGAACAATAAAGCCAAAGAAATATTATCTTATACAGCTATGAAGTATCTTTCGTGTCATCGAACAGCAGAGCCGGGCTGCTGGATCCTCAGATCTCCATGTTCCACTATGGCAAACTAAAGAAAGGACTAACATCCCTGGGCTGATCATTAGGAAAGGTCTTGTTATATTTTGCCTATGGTTTACACAACTATTTTCTAGTAGTCAGGATAATGTCTAAGATCAGGAATTCCTAGGAATTATTCCAGAATCAGGGAAATGAACATGGTTAGATATTCCAAACAGAGGCTGCAGCAACAGCTGCAAGCAGAAGAAAAATAGTTGAGTCCACCCCTGCGTGCTGAAATACAATGAATGCTGAGACAGAGGTGGGTCTGCCCTCATACGTTCATTTACTAGTAAAACCTCTATTTCATTTACTTATTTATTTCTCTTCAACAGGATCTCTGAAATGCAAAACACCACCAAAACCAATCAGTAGAACCTGGCCCATGACTCATGACCAACCGGCTTGCTGGCACAAGGCTCTTACGGGACGCTTTTTTCCCCAGTCCTTCCCATTTGGGCATTGCAAGCGCCGTGCCAGGGGTTGGCGTGGGCAGCGTGGCTGCTCTGTCCCTGCAGCTGCCAAGGATTATTATTCCATCTAAGTGCATTAAAAAAATTCAAGGGTTATTGAAATACTTCTTATAAAATTTTATATTATTTGTGAGGTGTAAGACACTGAAAGATACTACATAGATATCTTACCAAAGCCAGTCTCTTTTCTTGCCTTTGTCAAATATACCTCACTTTTATCAGCTATAGAAAGATAGTAGCTCGTATTTTATGTGAACCATAGAGGTGGATGGTATGCGTTTCTGCTTTATACTGAGTCCTGTTGAGTTACCACAAACACTCCTCCAAGCTTCGGTGCCTACAGCCACAGCCACACCAGGAAACGCTTGCAGATACCAGAGGATCTGCCGGCAGCCTGAAGGAGGCCATCGGGTGCTTGCCCACCAGAGGAGGTCATGGGTAGCCAGGCTGGGTGGCTGCAGGCAGCAGCGTGCAGCGAGCGGAGCCTGTCGTGGCTGCGGCAGCACAGGCTGCCGGTGCTGACAGACGTTTGTTCCTCTGCCGTCGCTGCTACGGCACGTTGTGGATGCTTGTTCTGCTCCTCCATGTTAAGGCTTTCTTAACACAAAGAGGGGACTGGTCTGTCCTCGTGCCTTAAGCATATTGCTGTCTTAATTTTCATGCCCCTATCCCCAGTAACACAACAAAAATGCAGAAAAATGGAAATGGTGATCAGTGGGCACCTGAGCTCAAACACGTTTATGCCAGTCCTTCTAGAAAGTCTACAGCATCTTGGTTTCTATTTCCAAGATAAAGTTCAGCAGGGTTTTAAAAAAATAAGCTTACCTTTTGTTTTCCGCAGTTAGACAGTGTTAGGGGAAGCCTCTGGGCTTTGTTTTTTGTTTCAGGAAACAACTTCACTTTGTTTAATTTTGCAAGTCCCTGTGTTGGAGCTGGAAAACTGTGTCTTGAGAGACCTTGTCCTGATCCAGTATCGGGAGGGTTTTTGATGCGATCCCAGGGGACGAGATTAAGATGCAAGCAGAATCATATGCCGTGCAATCTTGTAAACTTTATTTTGGTGAATCGGGAATCGGAGGTCGGGCGGGGACGGCAGTGGGGGGAGGACATGAGAAAGAAAGGAAAAAAAAAAGGAAAGAAAGGGCAAGAGAAAGAAAGAAAGGAGAGGAGAGGAGTGCGGGAGGAGAATCGGTTACCACCACCACGGATTCGGTGATGTCCAGCGATGTCCGGTCGGCTCAGTCTCTGTGCAGGCGTGGAGGTTCCGGCGAGAATGAGGGCCGGCAGCAAGGCGGTGAGGAGGAGAGCAAGAGAGCTCAGAGAAACACGTGCTGCCCTTTTATAGGGGCATTTGCCCATGCGCCGTACGTGCAGTTCGTGCCACACGTGCTGCCCGCTTAGACAAGTCATCTCTTGCCAGTCCACACGCTAATCCACACGCAAGTGCTTTCCTGTAGGTCATTGTGGTGGTTTTTTCGGAGGCCAAGAAGAGATGACAACAGCAAAGTCGAGACAAAACCAGCTCGTAGCGTTCTTCTACACACCTGCGGCCTTAAGCTGACCCATGGCAGTAGATTTTAACATCCGTGTGCATGTATGTGTACACACACATATGTATATACATATATGGCAGTATATGTACACCACACGGCAGCAAATTCTGAAGGGCATGGAAGTATTTTCAGAGTGTGTCTACAATTCAGTTAGAATGGGAACGTTGCTCGGAAGGTGGAGCTGACGGTACCCGACATTCGGGTATCACAGAATCTACACACTGCTTGCTGCCTGCCGTGGCACGCTCACTGGGCCGTGTGCCCACTTACTTCTCATCTGCCAAACAGGTGACATTCTCCATTTTTTTATTTGTTGTTATGTTACAGTTGAAACCCCGACAGAGCTTCACAAAGAAGCCTGATGAGGAATACAGGACTTCGCAGAAAGAGTCCATTGATGTACTACACTTTAACATTGGTTCCATCCTGAAGAATAAAAAGCATTCCTCGGGTGATGCCGCTCTTTTGTCATACTCCAGACTGGAGATCTGGCAGTGAATACTAGGAGAGATAAGAAACAAGGCTGGAAGATAAAGAAGACTTGGAAATGGTCATGATTTTCAGTGACTTGGTCACGAAAATGGTCAAGAGGGCTGGAGCACCTCTCCTGTGAGGAAAGGCTGGGAGAGTCGGGGCTGTTCAGCCTGGGGAAGAGAAGTCTATGCTTCACACACACACGCACACCGGTCTTTCTTCCTCAGGGTCGGGCGGGAGGGCCG
>Ga0065711_1050162_pt1 | contig 10957 bp, 9 predicted proteins | sample Hoacrofraction12_FD_59098 | JGI IMG/M metagenome (GOLD analysis project Ga0065711, IMG submission 59098) | Hoatzin crop microbial communities from Cojedes, Venezuela - Epithelial fraction 12 v2 (version 2) | ecosystem: Host-associated > Birds > Digestive system > Esophagus > Crop | place... | reverse complement strand
GGGGGGGCGGTGCGGGGGGGCGGGCGTCCTTCCCCGCAGCCGGGGACAGCCGGTGCGGTCCGCCTTCGGTGCCGCCCCCCCCCCGTTTGCAGAGGGATGCGGGGCTCAGCGGGGGCGGGGGCCGTGCTCTGGCAATGCTGCTCGGCAAAAGGCGGGTCGCTGCCGGCGGCGGAGCGTCTGTGCCAGGCAGCGGAGCGAAGCTGGTTTTGCCGGGCAGAGGACGGTGGTAGCAAACGGCCCCTTGGCCTCTGTGTGACGAGTTCGGCGCTTTTCAGCGATTTCTCATTTAACCTCCACAGGCGCAGCTCGATCTGCTTTGCTTTGATAAAGAAGGCCATGGCACTCGCTAAAGGGCTTCCAGGATGGCCCGGGACAAGGATTCGGAGCAACAGAGGGGCTCTAGAAGGGCCTAGGGAGTCCTTGAGGAGAAAGCTGGAGAGCCGCAGGTTGGTTGAGGTTTCCTATTGTACAGGCAAAGGCTTTGCATCATGCTCGTCCCCGTGCTGACGAATGCACCCAGTAACGGTGCGTCTGCAGCAAACGGGCAAACTCCACCAATAAACCGTAGTGACTGATCTGATCTTGTTCATTCATCATCATCATCGTAGTCTGCAGGGGACAATTATAAAGCTTGGTAATTAGTTTTGTGAAAAAATCCTCAGGCCCGGGAACAGATCTGCTGTCTGAAGAGCCCAGCTTGCTGGCTGATGGGGCAAACCATTAATACCAGCTGCAGCACCGCAGCTGTCAAGCCATGGCTGTGTTCCCTCCTCGTGGAAAATATTAAGCCAGTAAGTGTATGCCAGGTAAGGTGTGGGCTTCTGGGGGTGCTGGTCGACAGCCGGCTGAACGTGAGCCAGCAGTGTGCCCAGGTGGCCAAGAAGGCCAGCAGCATCCTGGCTTGTGTCAGGAGTAGCGTGGCCAGCAGGAGTAGGGAGGTGATCGTGCCCCTGTACTTGGCACTGGTGAGGCCACACCTTGAGTACTGTGTTCAGTTTTGGGCCCCTCACTACAAGAAGGGCATTGAGTTGCTGGAGTGTGTTCAGAGAAGGGCAATGAGGCTGGTGAGAGGTCTAGAGAACAAGTCTTACGAGGGGTGGCTGAGGGAGCTGGGGTTGTTTGGTGTGGAGGAGACTGAAGGGAGAGCTCATCGCTCTTTACAACCACCTGAAAGAAGGTGGAGTGAGGCAGGTGTTGGTCTCTTCTCCCAAGTAACTAGCGATAGGACCAGAAGCAATGGCCTCAAGTTGCACCAGGGGAGGTTTAGATTGGATATTAGGAAATACTTGTTTACTGAGAGAGTGGTCAGACGTTGGAACAGGCTGCCCAGGGAGGTGGTGGAGTCCCCATCGCTGGAGGTGTTCAAAAAATGTGGAGATGTGGCATTTTTGGATATGGTTTAGCAGACATGGTGGTGTTGGGTAGATAGTTGGTCTTGATGATCTTAAAGGTCTTTTCCAACCTTAATGATTCTATGATGCTCGGGGCTTTTGGCAGGTTGCTGTTTCAGCCTCCAGTGGGGCTGTATTTGAGCCTTGATCTTTCAGGTTTCCTTGCGGATCTTTAGGAACCCCATAAGTGGTCTCCCAAATGCAATTAGAAGGGGATTTATCGGGACATTTTAGAAGCAGCTGGATATGACTTTAGGAGACATTAACACACACTGTCCAAACATGGAGTCATATCCCTACCTCATCAAGACTAAAGGAGATTTGGGATGGGGCAGGAGGAGGTCTCTGGAGGAGCTGTAGAGGATCACTGCTAGGGAGTCATTTTGCCACACACAATTACAAAACCTAGTTCTCTGTTGGCTAGAAATGTCTAGAAACTTACGTAGTCAGGCGGAGCAGTACTATAAGGTTGCGCCTCTGCTTTAATAAGCATTTTGCTTGTTTGCATTGCTGTTAATGATAGCAAGAGATGCAGGGCAGTGGAAAATTGGGAGTACGGATTGTGGGGGTGGACGTATTTGTATCACTTCAGCAAATTCTCCTGTATGCTCTTCATTGCGCGTGTATTAATTACTTTCTTCCCACCCTACTTTAAAACTGAGAGAGAGCTTGTGAGCTCGTGTCCTCGTGAGAGCTCATGTCCTCGTGAGAGCTATTTCACAGCCTGCTAGAGCTCACTGGTAAAATATTATTAGTTACTTTCAGCTTCAGTTTTTCCTCTCTTGGTTTTATCTTCTCTAGTAAATAATATGCCCTCTCTCCTTCTTGGGTGTAAGCCTTACGAACGTTTGTAAGCTGTTTCCATATCCCCTCAGAGCCAAGGGAGACATATCATCATTGCAAATCAATCCCCTGTAGTTGCTCAACGAGCTATCGCCTTTCTTCTCATCTCCTCCCAGTGTGTCAGGCTCTCCCAGTAGCTGCGGCCCTGAACTGAGCAGTGGGCTCCTGCCCTGCACTCCCCTCCATGCTGCCTGGTGCAGGGTAGCTGTGTGCACAGTCCTGGTGCGTTGCCTTCATCCTCTCTTGTATCACCTCATGTCTCCTTCCCTAATTTGCTAGCTCTCCTAAGGCTTGCTCAACGCGGTTTGACTTTCCAGAACTGTTCCCCCCTCTGCCATGGGGAACATTAGTTGGTGAATTATTTCCTCCTTGATAAATAGCTTTTGTTTTCCAGGTTGAATCCTGTCTTCATCTAGTTTGCAGTTTCCACTCTCTCTTTCTCAGGCTGTGTTTACACCGTTCTTGGGAGGACCCTGACCCAGCTATGCCGTAGCTACTCCAGCTCTCAGCCTACTCACTCCTATTTAGACTCCTTCTGGTTTTGCACCAGGATATTCCTGCTCCTTACTGAGTCCTGGAGTCAGGGGGAAGGTGACAGCCTTGGGGAGAGGAGAGTGCAGCCATCTGACATAGTTTTAAGGCTACGGGCTGCTGGTGTCTCCCAGGCACAGGGTCCTTCCCTTTCTAGCTGCAGATGGAGCCCAGGCACCCAGCACCTTCCCAAGTGTGTCCCTTCCTTGCCTGGAGGCAGTGCCCACACCCCTCCCAGACACACCAGAGCCTCTCCAGCACTGCCTTCCTCTGTCAGCTGGATGGTTTAAGAACTAGTTTAAAACTTTGATGAGGTGCTGAGTCTAAGGTCTTACTGATCCCTATCCCCGTGATACCCGTGGTCCCTTCCCTGTAAACAGCCCCTTGCCACATGCCATCATCCTTTGTTGACAGTCCTGCAGCCCCTCCACCCAAGTGATTTTGCACTAGCGCTGAACATGAAGTCCTGTGCCCCCTGCCAGGCTGCACCCCGAGCGGCTTCAAAGTCGCTGCCTGAAGCCGAGGCACCATCCCCACCGCTCGGAGCCCAGACGCTCTGCTTAGTGTTGTCATCTGTGGCTGGGCCTCAGCCACCTCACGTGAGTCTCTGGGGAGATGGAGCTTTGGGCTGGGGCAGATGCGCAGAGTGGGGAGGCAGAGAAGAGACAGGGACGTGAGGATGTAGCTGGAGATGGCGACATATGGCAAGGGACAATGCAGAGGGCCACCGCCAGAAGCAAAATGTTTGGCAGCCACTGGGGACAGACTTGCACTGCAAATACTACATCCTTTGCTCTAACGCTGGAGTCTAAGGCCAGCACGTGAACCGTGCTGACGGTGAGTTATTAGTGCTCATCTTGCTGGGTGACGCCATGGTGCATGCTGTTTGGTGTCTCACTGAAGCCACTTGGTCCTCAGTAACGAAAAGGTTTGGTTGGTCCCTGGCTGAAAGGATCTCCAGATGGTTGGCGCTCTCTGTAGTAAGGACTGGCAGCAGCATTGCTGCACAGATGCTTTCTCGGGGTCACGCCGAACAGCTCTTTGCTCAGCTTTGTGTGATTTTGGCACATCTGCAGTGGTCTTTGTATTTGGATAAAACCTACGCAGTTACCAGGGTCATCTGAAAAAATATGGTAGGCTGGCAGAGAAAATTTTGAAAATGAGAGAAAAAACCTTGTCACTGCATATTTCCATGGAAACAGATACAGATGTGAGAGTAGATTTGCTTTTGGGGATATTCTGTTTGCAGTCATTATTTTTGGAGAAATTAGAATACTGGCATATTTTGGCCCAAACCAAATCCAAGATGTGGCTGCTGAACCTCATGCACTCAGTTCTCCTGGTCAGGCTTGGCTTCTTACAGAGAGCTCATGGGTCGTGAGGGAGTTACGGAGCCCTTGCACCTGCTGAGTCATGGAGGACAGATTTGGACGCAGGGTCGTAGAGCAAACTTAAGGTGAGGTAAACAGATACATGAATCACTCAGAAATTAGTATGAGGAAGTCTTTGTTATACAAGAGGTCAGTACATCGTTGGAGTGATCTGTGCAGAACTACAAACTACATCTGCATGAGCTGCTATCCATATAGAAATAGTGCAGTGACCCAGAATCGTCTCTAATAAGCACATGCCATTGAGTATAAACTCAACAGGAAGATTACCTGCTAGCCCTGGTTACCTTTTAAAGCTGAAGCTGAAAAGCAGTTACATTCCATTCATCTACTTGAAAACTGTTGGTTTTGAGCAAATGATCAATCTTGCATGCTGCTTCAGTTTTCCAAGCTGCGCTATTTATTCTAGCACAGCCTGGAAATCACAACGTGAAGCTATTGGAGAACAGTGGGAAATATGACATTGCTGGCGATGCTCTTCAGGGGGAGTAAAATGCAAAGTGTAATCAAACAGAATAATCTGCTAGAGTAAGACTGAAGATTTTAAATTATTTGAGTTTTAACTAATCTGAGGTGTTTATTAGCTGAATAGTTTGAGATTCTTTCTCTTCCTGTATGACTTCTACCTTGACCATGGTATGGATTTTGTCAGTTAGGTATTTTTAGAACTGCAAAAATCTCGCATCACTCTTCCTTCCCCTACCAGAAGCTGCACCAAAACATAGTTTTCCAGGGTATAGTGTTTAACGCTCCAGTCTAAATATGAGCTACTTTGGCATTCCTATGTCGTACTTGTCTTGCCTAATGGTACGGTGCCAAGCAGCTCGCAGACAGAAGGAAGAGATTTGCTGTTTGCTTCTGCTCTCATCTGGGAGTGAAGTGCAGCAGGGAGCACGAGAGAGGGGTCAGGAGTTGAGAGCTGCACCTTTCCTCGCTTCGTTAGCCGTACACCCATGCATGTGGAGTGTAAAAAAGGTATATGGGGGCTTTGCGCTCAGCCTGCGTTGATGCACATTGAGGCCTGAGGAGAAAGGCGAAGAAGTGTTAAGCCCATGACGCCTGCCTCCCGAATTCAGGAGGACTGAAGGACAAATACCACGCTCGCGGAGGCAGAGTCGCGTCACGCACCCCCAGGAGGCCAGTGGCGTGGTCGCCCACGGCTGAGTTGCCCCTGCTGTTTTAACACAGTTTAACAATAACCCAAGCTACGGAGTCTGTCTTGACGAGACCCAAACCCCCTTATGAATAATTCTGCTTAATTACAGGCTAATGTCTACCGCTGAAGGCTGCTACTCGTAATGATAGGATTACATTTAAATTCCTCAAAATTATATCTATATCTGTATGTTTAGACTTTGGAGAGGATAAACTCTATTATTTGTCTGCAGCAAGAGCTGGGATTTCTGGTTCCTTAGGGATCAAAGAGCATCCGTCCTGAACTCTGGAGGCTGTACCAGTCCCGGTGCGGTTCAGATCCCGTCACCTGAATCCCATGTCGTCAAAACCTCCCTGGGAAGGGAAACCGTTCTACCTGAAGAGTGAGAGACTGCAGCTGGAGACAGTGCCAGATAGATTTTTCTCTTCTGTTGGGCTGATACCTGGGAACAAAGCCAGCTGGAAGACTGCTGGAAGGATATCTTCCTAACTCTGATCATATTTGCAATCAGTTTTTACGCCAGATGTTGCCTCAGAAAATACGAAAGTCAGCAGACAGTGGTTTTAATGTGCAGCTTTGCAGCTTGAAAAGGGCTGAGGTTTTACAGAAAGGAAGGAAAATGAAGATTTACTGCTGCCTTGAGGTGAAGAAAGTCACTGTATGTTGCCAAACAATGCAGCGTCATGTGGAAAGAACAGATGGGAATCCAAGAAGTTAACAAATGTTCTGTAACAAAAATCTACTGTGTAATAGAAAGATTTTTACAGCTACCCTTCATTTTGAAGAGGAAGAAGTCAAGAGATGCCTGACTTTCTTAATGTAATTTTCAAAATTGACAATGAGGGGAGAAGTCAAGAGTAAATAAATCAGACTGCTTTTTACAGGAGAACCTGGAACATCAAGTTCTCGTTGGAAAGACAGCAAAGTTGAGGACAATGGGTGTTAGACAGGAACAGATTCAGTTCGTTGCTTTGTCACTTTTTTACCTGAATAAATACTACGACTGGGTATCTTTGGGCATCTAGGCCTCCCTCTTCCATCTGTGAAGAGGAATAATAGCACCTTCCCTAAGCGATGCATAGCCAATGTGATAATGAAGTCATGTATTAAATATATTAGCTAAATTTGGCAGCGGGAGGATGTCAAGATGGTTGGAAGGTAATTTAAATTAATCACGGGATTTTACAGTGAAGAAGATCTTGTTCAGCCTCTTTGAAACGGAATCCCTCAGACAAGCAAAATGGGGTCCTCTGTACCTTTTCATTGTAGCGCACAGGCAATGACGCAGCTACCGTGTCATTGAACAGATACTACAGGGGGTAGGATGGACGTTTGCCCGTAACAGTTTTGTAGAATTGGTGTTTTGTATGTATGTGTATATAAGTCAGATTCTGCAGTTTCTCTGCTCACACCAACAGTTTTACCGGACTCAGTAATTTGGGGTTTGTTGTACCTTTTTGTCCTGGCTTTTTAGCACATCGTAGGGATGGGATTCATGAGATGGTGCTGGACAAGCTGGTACAGTTCCATGGCACCACGGAACACCACGTCAAGACGCCCGTGCCGGGTGGCTGCTGCATGGCGGCGCTGTGCCCAGGCGAATGGTTCTGCCAGGATCCGGGCGCACCTCTCCTGGACAAGCCGTGGGTGCCAGCTGCCAGGCAGCTCTGAGCTATCCAGGCGAAGGAGGCCAATGTGATCTTCTGGTTTATCGGGCAAGGTGTTTCTGGTGGAGATGAGGGAGTACACCACCAGTTTGCTAGGTACCAAGGAGACCCCGTCTAGAATGCTGCGTGTTATTCCAGTGTTAGGAAATCCTGCAGGCAGGACTCTGGTGTTAAGAAAGATTAAATGAAATTTGAGACAGCAGGGCTAGTTAGGATGATCAGCGAACCAGTAAGCTAGCCTTACGACAGGACACTAAAAGAGCTGCGGTCTGTGAGCCTGTGAAATGAAATTTGAGGCAGGATGCGTCAGAGCTGTAAAAATACACAAGGGACCAGGCAACTTGCTCAGCCAGCGCCTTCAATGTGTCCTGCATTTTGCTGTGCTAACCCAGAGGCACGTCGCAGTCAACCTCAGAAATGCAGGCTCTGAAGAAGCCACTCCTGTGGAAACCAGGGTGGTTTACTTGTTGACTTCGACATGAGCAAGACCTACAGGAAACTCCCTTTTCCTTGCTCTGAACATTTAGCCCTTAAGTGAGGTGGAATTAATACCATTGTGCTGTGTGGCTTCAATCTAGCACAACTGGAGCAGAAGTCAATTTGCTGTATTTGAAAGAAAATTAATTAAGGCCTCATTTGTTTCCCTCAGAGAGAAAAGCTCTGGGTAGTTTCCAGGAGATTTTTTTTTTTTTTTTCCCTGAGCTCCTTTAGTACAGGCCTACACGTACAGAGCAGACGTTGTACAGCGTCAAGCCCCAAATCCCCGTAAGCTCCAGGCTGCGAGCTGGGTCTTCGGGCTCCCATGATGGCGTGACAGCCCCAGTGGCTGCTCCACAACTGCGCACTGTGATTCAGGTCACAGAAAGGGAAATTATCTCAGCGCAGTCAGCTTTGGTGGTACTCCGTGAAGAAAAATGTCATGGCAGGGATGATGCTCGTAGCCTGGTTTACCATCACCTGTCTTTTATCAGCAGAACTGCGCAGAGAGGGGGCTGAAGGGATTTAGAGACGAGGGGCTCAGCGTCGTCCCATCTGCTTTCCTTCAGTAAGGTAGGAAGGTGGGTGGTGTGCCAAGATTTCTGTTTTACTGTTGTTTTTCCCATGTTGCTTCTGGAGATGAGCTTCCCTAATTACATCTGCTCTGAATATTAATAAATGAGTAATGCCCTGCTAAACATGAAAAATGTGCATGGGTTCCAGTGTATGATCCTGGAAGTGTAACCGAGGGCTGGCAGAACAGGAGATGTGCGCAGAAGGAAGTGGGAGAAAACACAGCAAAACGGGAGAAGTAAACTGCACAGGAGGCTAATGGACTGTGGGGATTTCAGGAGCACTTAAAAACTGATTTACTGCTGCACAAATCCCACTTCAAACAAGTTGCCAATGAATAGGTTACGCGTGTGTTATCAGCAAGAAGGCAAAGGAGCAGGAGTGTGTGTGGCTGTCGTGTATGCCCAAGTGGGAGATGCCATTTGCTGGATTCATGCCTAGCATGCTGCTGGCTCCGAGGAACAAAAGGCATCTCTGGTGTGATGCCAGCTACCCGCTTTCCCACTGGAATCCGGACATGGGGTGTTGCTGGAAGCAGCAGGGAGGACGACGCTGCACAGGATGGTGATGTCACCACGGCTCATGGGCAAGGATGGGTTGTGTCACAGCCTGAGGTAACATTATCTCTTAGGCTATTTTTTCTCCTCTGATAGTGCTTAGACTGTCAGGAGACCTTTTCCAGCTGAGCACTACCATCAGGAATTATATTTTATTTCTGGCTTCTCTCTCAGAAGGGAAATTAACTCGAAATAGGGGTCATGTTAGATATGTGGTGCCTGGACAGACATTGATAACCTGTGAAGTCTGTCATGGGATGGAAGGGATGGGCAGGTGTGTGCGTGAGGGTGAAAGGTACCATGTGTTATCATGAGGATGTGGAGGGCTTTGAGCAGTTTTAAGGAGAGGATAAGAATTTAATGGCTGGGATTAAAAAGACGTTTCTTTTAGCTGAATAATCTAGTGGCAGGTCTGGATCTGGGGGGCAGCAGCTGTCCGTGTGGGGGGACTATCAAGGCGTGCAGAACAGCGTGCGATAGCTGCACTAGAGAGAAGCATTGTGTTGCTGTAAAACAGGGCTTCTCCCCAGGGCACGAGCAGCCTGGTCTCCCTCGTGATCGCGCTGCCGCGGGCTTGCCAAGGGGACCGGGGTGAAGCACAGTGTGGGGTGCCCCACTGCTCCCCCGTGTACGGGCTGCCCTCTTCCCCCAGCCCCTGCCAGCAGGTCGCAGCCCCACCAAATGCCTGTTGGCATCTCTGCCAGGAAGGAGCGTACTGATGGGCTAGGACTTGTGCGGTAGTCATACTGCTTCTCTGGAATAAAAGCAACATCCAAAGCCACCGGTTGAGAAATTAATGGTTTAATCAGATGGGGCTGCACTGAATAAGTGTGGTTCCACCTTCCGGTGAAGTTTGGCAGCTTTCATGCTTTAAAATTTCTGCCACACAAAATTAAACGTTGTTTCCATGATTTATTTCTTTTCATTTTCATTCAAGAAACCTGAAAGCCTTGAACATCAGGAAAATTGTGCTAAAATACCTGGGTTGAGACCGTAAGCTTTTCGCGGGGGGCAGAGGCGCTCTGGTGGTGGCAGCTCCTGATCTTCCTTTGTGGACACGTGTAATAAAGGGAAAACATTTCACCTTACTGTTCAGAACCTGGAGCACGAAAAAGAAAGAAAATGGAGCTGGTAGGTCTTGGGCTGTGAACAGGGAAGTACCCGTTTTGGGAGTGGTTGGTGGCCTTACACTTCCTCTGAAGCATCAGCTGTTGGCTAATGCTGGAAAGACGATATTGGGGGTCTGATACAGTATGGCAAATTGTGGTCTGAAAGGTCTTTTCCAACCTAAGCAATTCTGTGATGCTTTGGAGAGACCAGATAGTCTGTAAAGGCTGATTTCTGTGATTCCATGATAAACAAAAACCCAAGCACAGTCACATTAGTGCATCTGAAGCCCCAAAGGAAGAGCATAGTCATTTTTATTACAGCTTGATACAGTTATAATGAGAAATATGTATGAATGAGAATTAAGGAAACAAAGTATAGCATGGAAATGAAAAAGTACCTCTAAAAATTCAGAAACATTATCTGGATGATATGAATCAAAAATGTGAACCAGCCCCCAGGGAGGGGCCATTTTAGTGAGGACTTGTCAGGAGCTGCACCTTTCTGTGCGTGTGAATGGCGCGAGCAGAGGGAGCAGCGTGGCGTGGCAGCCTCCTCGCGGCCCTTCTCTTTCAGAGGTGTGTGGGTTTCTGAACTTTCCCTCCAGGTCCAGGAGAGCTGCACCAACGGGTCAAACTAGAGTGCAGCGCGGAGGTGGAGGGGACGGAGTGACAACATTGGCTCGCGCCCAGGATTTCACAAGAAGCGCAGCTGTGCCAATCGGCAGGTTTGTGTGTCGCTCTGGCTCCCACTGTTCCTTCCTGCCTTCAGGCAGGTTTTCCGGATGACCATGTCGTTTTTTTCCTGCTCTTTGGTTCTGAAGTGCTGACAAGGGGAGAATTTATAGGGTGTGTTTTGTCAGGTAGCGTGTTCACGTCTTACGTCCGAGCAAGTGACAGTAAGCTGTTTCTATAGCCTGCTATGGGCTCTCACTATGAACGATCACCGGGCTGTTGCAGAAAGATAAGGAAAGTAAACTTCCCTCCGCCTTTCCTGTGGAGCTGCATCTGCTTCCCAGCCCACGTCCGAGGGAGCAGAGCTCGCTCTCCATCGCAGAACGCGAGAACCGCAGCAGATCTACAGCAGGCGCTAACTCAAGGCAGTCAAAGGAAAGCGGTGGAGATGGGTAGATCCTTCTGGGTCCCGCGTGCACCGGCGGAGGCAGGAGCGCTGCCTCGGGAGAGGCCACGAACCGCCGACGGGCAGAGCGCGGCGGCGGCGGGAAGGTGCAGAACGCCTCCCCGCACCCCCCAAACGACGCCGA
>Ga0065711_1050161_pt1 | contig 10958 bp, 6 predicted proteins | sample Hoacrofraction12_FD_59098 | JGI IMG/M metagenome (GOLD analysis project Ga0065711, IMG submission 59098) | Hoatzin crop microbial communities from Cojedes, Venezuela - Epithelial fraction 12 v2 (version 2) | ecosystem: Host-associated > Birds > Digestive system > Esophagus > Crop | place... | reverse complement strand
GCCATCTGTGCTTTGTCCAAAGCAATCTCTGAAGCAATCTCTGGCTGCGCAGCCTCCGCGGCGCCCCACAGATCACTGAGTTTACAGTGATGGGCTATCCCCCCTTACTTTTGTCTGATAAGATAAGCACTAGTTATTTACTTCGTTAGCTCTTCGTCTCTTGACAACCTCAGTCCGTTTGTCTTTTGTCTTGCATTCGACAAGTCCAGCAAGGCCATCGATTACAGTGGGCAACAGGGAGTTAATTGCTGTTAGGAAAGGTTTTGAACCAGATTCAGAATTATTTAATACTTAACATGAAGGACTGGCTAATGTTTAAAACAGGTGACTATGTTCTTTTCATTTCAATTAAAAACATATGTTCCTATCTTATTATAAAAACTTCAAATATCCAGAGCCTGTTGCATGTAAATGCAGGCATGCGCCACCATCTGTAAATTAGATTTGTCAGTTCTGAATTACTTTTATTACTCAGCACAGATATAAAGCAGGTGTATTTCATTTATAATTGGATGAAATTATAGCCCCATTCAAATATAATATACTTTGTTTTCAGCAGAATTAGGAGTTCTGTGAAATACAGAGTATATATCCATGAAACTGTGCATGGAGCATACGTTACAGATAAAGAGGCAATATTCACCTTGCAATGCAGTGTTCTGTTTCTGAGATACTAAAGCTGCGGGCACAATCTCTGTCCTTCTGAGGTGAAATTACAGAAGCAGGAGTGAATTTTTAGCCTGCTGCTAAAATATTTAACTTCAGTATTATGGATGTAATTATTCTGAAAATGTCTGCTAAGAGGTTTCCGAGGTGTGGTGTACAGAGCATATGAGGCTGGTCCATGGAGAACTGTTTAACTCTATCACATTACCTTTACTCCTTGTTTACACCTGTAAATCTCACTGGACATTACAAAATAATTCCTCAAATATATTACAAGAAAATAAAATATTTCAGTGTCCCAAGATGATGTTTATCAGTCACAGCAGGAAGTCTACTGGTTAAGATACAAAAAACATTAAATACCATGTGAAGACTGTCTCATCTGTGTTAAGTTCCTACCTACTGAGAGAAACATATATTATATAAACACCAAAACAGAAAGACATTTCTGTTAATTTTAATACACACCATAACTTTCTCTGTTATTTCCTAGATATACTGTAAGATGAAAGTGTACTAAATTGGAAGAGAAATGAAGGAGGAATAGAAAAATAGCTGAACAAACGCAAGAGGAATATCAAGGGCACAAGCACAAAATTGTGATTTTCAGTTACAGTACTTGAAAGGATGTAGACTGACGACATGTATTGCTCTGTTTATTCACCAACAGTAAATATCTCTAGTTAAAGAGGTATTTGCATCATATGCTGTAGTTCAGACTTGAGTTCCTCTTAGCTACAGAAATAATTACAAACAAAGGAGGAAGAACAGTTCTGGGTCTCTTAAACAAACTATTTTGCTTTTTCCTTTCATTTAGACTTCTGGCTGCAAAATGTCTCTGATGAAATTTAGTTCAAAGGGAAGAAAAAATGTCTATCGTTATTATTCTTATATTTAAAATAACTTACATAGTGAATGCGATCCATTGCAAACAAGAGGAATTAAAAGAGAGAAAGAGTAGGTGTATTGTGTATGTGAACATTTACCTTTTGGTGTTTTTTTTAAAATGATAAATGTGCAAATAGTTTAATTAACAAAATGAGAAAACAACAACAAAGGAAATACAAGTTCTTTGTTTTTTTCCATAATAACTGAATGTCATATTTTATTTCCTTTTACCTATAATGCATTTTCTTCTCCATCAAGTAAACACAAAATTCTTTAAGAAAAAAAAATTCAATGATGCCACAGGGAAGGTTCATATTCATGTTCAGAACACGTTTCTTTCCTCTCGTTCAGCCCGTTCTGTTAGGGCCACAAGCACAATTATATCAGCTTCTTAGGAAAAGTAAAAGCATTATTTCTTGGACACGTTTACCTTTTAGAAATATATTCTATATGTCATGTATTGTAAATATTCAGATTCACCTTGCAGTTAATAATCATGCCGCAGCTTCCATGTTTTCAAAATGATTCTCAGTAGGTACTGAAAGCAGGAAAGGAAAGATGTGTTGCAGTACTATTCGGTGAAAAGAACTACAGCTATTTATTTGCACATGACTTTGGTACTGTTAGTTACGTATTGTTATCTGAGTAACTTCTTCTGTGGGAAAGCTAAATGTGGGATACAGACCTCAAAACACATGCTAGGTTGGAATGATAAAATCTGCGGATACAGATAGAACAGCTCATGTTACCAACCTGAACTCAATAAAATTGCCTTTCCCTGATTATTTGAGGCTGCTGAATTCCAACATCTGCAAGCCAGCTAGGGAAAACCTTATTAAGTAGTGTCTTCACTGTAGAAAAAAAAAAAAAAATTATTCATTTTTCCTTTATTTTTACTGAAAATGAGTGAGATAACATAAATTAGAACTTATAAAGAAAAATTTCTTGTGGCTCATGTAATTCACATAGCAAATTTGAGCCCAGAGCTAACTTTTTTGCATAAATGCTTTTTAATTTCCCTTTATTATAACAAGGGGTTTGAGTATTTTTTATTGGAAGTATTTTCAAGTCCTTAAATTCAGCATTATAGTAGGTGGGAGTACAATTGAAAATGTACTTCAAATAGTAATTTAAATACTTTGATACTATAATATTGTTATTCAGCTTCTTGTCTCAGTTTTAAAAAAAAATTGTTTTAGAACAAACTGTTCAGCATTACTACTTTCTTCTAGTGATTTGTGTCAGTGCTTTAAAATTTGAAATGTTGGGTGTTGGTAAAGATAATCAAGTTTTCTGCTCTTCAAAGTCCATCATGTCATGAAATCGTATGTATATAAAAGATAGTAAAAGTACATACAATAATCTTCAGATTAGTTGGAATTCTGGGCACGTTATTTTTACAACTAAAATAAGTGGCATCCTCATGGTTAATACCTTAATTCACTTACTAAAAATCTATGAGTTACTGTTAATGATCCATATGGTACCCCTGAACACAAACTTGTAATTCTGCAATGAGAATCTGTTATATGGAAGTAACTGTTTCACTTCAGTATTTGCTGATTGTGCTCACTTCTTTAAAGTAACATTTGAAAAATTAGCTCTCTTACAAACAGTCCCTAGACTCATGATGAATGGAAGGACTTGAAGTTTTTTGTTAGAAGAAACAAGTAACTCATTTCAAATTAGATCAGGTGCCATCACTGTCAACATACAATAAATATCAGCGTGATGTAGGGCCAGTAAGCTGTCCTTGCAGCTGCGAAGTATGCTGATTTTGCTCCTAAGCATGGAACTCTAGTTAAAGTAATTAAACTTAAGATTTATGCATAAAAGAATGAAAAGTCATAGTGAGAGGCTAACTGGAAAAATGAGTGTGGCTGAACGGTTTCTGTAAGTATAAAGACAGCAGACAGTCTAGTTTAAAGTGATATGGGTAAGTATAAGAATCTAATAAGAAGCAATAACTGAAGCAAGCTGAAACATTAACTTATATGAATAATTTCTAAGTGTCTGTCTAATTACTGAAAGCTTTAATTAAAGAAAATTATTTTTAAAATGGTGCTGGTAGTCACTTCAAAATATTGCACAAAAATGTTAAGTGTTTCAAATATTGAATGTCTCATTATGGAGATGTGGAGAAAAATATGCTTTGTTTCTCTGGCCCCCTTGCTTTTCTTAGAGAAGTAAACATTTGAATGAGAAATAGTTTTTAAAAAACCCCAAACAAACAACAGAACTGAGGGTATTAGCATGAAGAGAATTCATGAATGAATAAAAAAGAAAAAAAAAATTTTCTAAAGTAAAGAAAATTTCTAAAGAACTAGTAAGCTTGCAAAGGGCATAACAGTGATGTTCTGCCCACAAAGATCACTAATGAAGGATAAATAATTCCTGATGAACAGTTTCTTTGTTCTTTATGTTTGAGACCTTTACCCTTTTTGTCTTATGCTTACATCTATAACCTTTTCTTTGCTTATGCATATAAACATATATTATATACACGTATATGCATAATATAAACATATGTATATAAAATATTTGTATTGAGAATGGACTTTTCCAATTAGATTTTGCATTATCACTGTATTTGTTTTTTTGTATTAATATAGGCACTATATTCACTAGGGTATTGCATTTTTATTTTTTGGTGCAGTTTGAGAATTTTTATTTGTTGTTAGATTCTTAGGTTGACAGTTATTTATCATTTCAAAAATGAAGAAGAAACCTGGCCAAGCTCTGTGTGATAACTAATACAGATATGGTAATTTGTGACAAAATAGCTTATACATATCCATTAAATAATTTATCATCTGCACTATTGTTATTACATTGACAGCAGCCTCAAGTTAGGAGTACATAGACAAAATCAGTGTGAGAATTAATTGCCTAAACATCTGGTTCTATTTGATCACATGACATGCCCTAAAGTATTCAAGATATGCATGTGTTTGACAGACAATGAGATAGGGCCTACAGGACACACATGTCAGTATGGAGTATCAACAGAACACTTGGAAGGAAATCATAATAGTACTTCAAATGACCCTGGATACATATTTGGCCAAATGAATCACTGCCTCCCTGTGGGTCACCAGTAACTGGCCTGCAGTAGTGCGGGTATGCAATACGCACTGCTATGAGATAGCTTATATTTTTTTGAAGTAGCAATCAAGTTTTTGAGTATAATTCAGCTGTAGAATTTATGCTTAGCATAATGCCAAACAGTTAATGATTCGCATATATAAATAAAAGTAGGCATGCATTTAAAAAGTAGGTGTCTAAGATTTTGCACTTTTTTTTCACTACACTTTCTACAGTTTTAATTTAGCAGTGACATTAAAATGGGTGTCATACCATAATATGACACACAACCAGGGTTCTATATCTCAGTGCTCTGAGATTTTTAAATCAGATTGTCTACCAAACTTTTCTATTAAAAACAAAACCAAGCAAATCCAGCCAAACAAACAAAAAAGCCCCAGAACTAAAAAATACATTATACATTGCAGGGTGGGCATTCATCAGGTCATACATGAGAATTATGGGCATGTTCCAACATAAAGACACATTGACAGTGAATTCATATGCTCTCATCAGTGCTATTCTACTACAAAATGGAAACAAAAATGCATTAATCATGTGGCTAATTTCCAGCATTTTTTCTTATATCTATTAAAGTATTGATGAAACTGCCTTTTGTCTTCCTCTTAGAACACTTAGATCATCCTCTTAGACCTCTCGAGTAAATCTGTAGTATAGCAGAAGACAGAAATAGTAGTATAGATATGGGCATAAGTAAACTCCTTTTCCTTTGGATCTAAATGTAGTAAAAAGCTTTGTTCAGGCTTACAGTTCATAATTTCTGAAAAAAATATCTTGACATTGTTCTGACTGTCATTTAGACTGATGCCGTGAAACAAAACCTGATAAAAGACATTCCCACCTCCCGCAGGGGCTATAGGGTAATATTTCTTTTTTTTGTTCTCTAAAAATCTACCTAAAAATATCAAACAATTGTTCTTTAGTCAAACAATGCTTTTAATATTCATGGGATCCTTCAGGCATTTGCATTTTCATCCACAGAGACTTTCTTTTGCCTTCAAAGCGTGTAAATATATTTATTTCTTTTCAGAAATAAAAAAAAGGTATGACTTGTTCAAAACCTGAGAAGGATGTGTAATAAACCTCAGAGATGGAAAAGTCCAATTTCCTTTAAAAAAAAAGTAAAAGAAAATAAAATTTTCTTAAAGCAGAAATTCACCTTATGAGCTACCTTTCTTTTGGTAAAGCCAGCATTTACGAACCGTTGCAAGATTTTTAACTGCTAATGAGTAAAATAATTCCTCTACATTTTGTGCACTTCCTATCATAATTTCTTAATTAAGAGAGAATTATTATTATTGAGGTTCTCAGCAACACATAACAGAGTACATATACGAAATCAGAGGGGAAGAAGGGTGGGGAAGATTTACTTCACACTCAGACATAAATTAACACTGCCAGAAATAGCATAAATATCTGTCAATGTTTACAAGTGTGGAAATACACAACTATTTAAATGAATGATGCAATATCTTTATTGCTATGGTATTTGCAGTGGTTTTCTAAAGGCTGAGGGATCTCACTACAGTATTCAGGATTACTTTGTCTTCTTGGTTGTAGGTCACTCCCTAGGCTTTTTCTTCCTTGTGACATTCTGAAAAGTAAGTTGTTTCTAAATAATGCCACAGCCACATGATTAGTTCTTCTAATAAGGAATTCTAGATTGTCAGAAAATACATGGAACTGAAAAGAAAAAAATCCATCTCCCTAATTTATAATTAAATTGAAATTATCTATGCAGACAAATTGTGCAAGATTCATTTTACCTAACTTTGTATGTTTCTGAGTTTAACACCTAACTGAGACCTAGCCAATGTAACTTTCCTTTGCCTTCAGTGGAAAGAGGTAAGTGACTAAAAAATAAATCTCGTCCTAATTAAGTGCCTAATAGAAATCAGTTGAATCCCTTTTTAGAAGTTATTCAATATTTCTTTATTTAGACATTATTCACTATTCATTAAAGACACAGGTTCATAGTCAGATGTCTCTGTTTTGCACACCTAAGTCACAACAGATTGAGTCCATTAGTTACGGCTACAAGGATGCAACAAGGAGCTAGGAAACACATGTAGTCCTATGCTTTTGTCTGACTTGGGTTTGTTGTTCTGTGAATATATTTTACAGAATATTTCTACTAGAGTCCTGAAAATACTTTATGTATTCCCATGCAGAGAGAAGACCTCAGAGTGGTACTGCACATCTTGTCCCTAGACAACATTATTTTGGAACATTCGTTTTGCTGTAAGTTGGCTATGTTGTGAAGATCTTTAAATATATCCCATAATTGCATTTGTAAAGCCATTAGAGATGCAAGGGTGTGGTTTAGGTCTGAGTTTGTTTCAGTGGTAGAAAACAGTTCATAGAGATGATTGAACTGCAGGATCCTCATTTTTGGAGCCAGTAAGTTGACTGTAACAGAATCTGCAATATCTGAGAATTAAACTCAGTTTTCTGTGGAATTTTTCTTGAGCCACCTGTCCTTACTAGCAGCTGTGATATGAGTCATCAAATTTCAGCAATGGTTGTTCTAAAAGATACATATATCTCAATATCACTGAAGGATTTCTTACTTGAGAGCTGTTTTCCTCTTTGTAAACACAGCCACCAACTGCAAAGAAAACATTTCTGCATGATACAACATGTTATAGTGGCATTACCAAGGAGTATGCTGAGACTAGGTCAGTTAAAACTTAATTCTTATGAATGGCAAACTATCAAGTACCACTGTAAACATACAGAACTTAAGTGTTATTACCAAGAAACATCATTAATGCTTACGAAGTATTTCATTTATGAGGTGTGGACTGTGATTACTTTCCATAAAATCATTAAAATTAACCCATTTTGAACTAGTGATACTATATATGTGTATGGATGTAAAAGATATAAACTACTTTTAAGGGTGAAAATTTCAAAAATCTCCATAATGATGTAGGATCTTTAAAGTCTTTGAAAGTTTGTAGGACATGTGACTCCTTAATTTGTTTAAGACATATTAAAATCCCTTCATGATTATTTTTTACTCGATTTCAAATTATTTTCTAGCTTTAATCTGATTGTTTGCTATAGAATATAAAATGTTCAACCCTTTTTTTATCATTAGTGTAATGTATCTCCATGAATTGAAGGTCTCAATCCACTAAGAATAAACATCTTTAGGCTTTGGCTTGAAACCAAGCATTGATCATTTTAGACAGCATGGTGTGCTTCTGAAAGTAGCAAATGACTGTTGCTTACATGCTTATATGAAAGGAAAATAGGTCATTAAAGCACCTAAAAAAGCATCAAGATTGTATTTCAGACAAAAAACAAGAGCTTTCTGGTGAACATTGTAATATGACTTTTTTGTGAGTCTAGCTTTTCCCTACTCCATAATATATATATGCTTGCATAATTCATACAGGTATAAATACAAGGAAACATTTAAAATAAGGTAGTTTTTAATTTCTGTAGTAAATCTTCAGAGATTGTTAATCCAGAGTTATCTTGGTGCATTAATTCAAACATAGCATCAGGCAGCTGTTAGGGTCTTCCTCTAACCACAGCCTAACATTTCTTTTAGTTCTTTCCTCTCCTCAGGAGCAAGTAGCAACTAGCTATCAGGATTTTACTTCTTCCAAATGAGAAAGGAGCAGCTCTTTCTTTCTAAACTGCCCTTGGAGTCAATCAGGACCTCTCTAAAGGAGCACCTTTTTCCCTTGACATTGTCTTGGAAGCAGGAACAGAGTGACTGTTAGGCTGGTTCTGCTTCACTTGATGGTGGGCAGTGGGAATTGTAGAAGGGGGCACAAGTCTGAGACATTGACTACACTTGTTAGTCTTTATTTCTCACTAGCCAAATAGATTTTAACTGACAATAAATTAAATTGATTTTCTGCAAGTCAAGTCTGGTTTGCCTGTTACGGTAATTGGTAAGTGATTTCCCTATCTTCATCTCTACCCACAAGCTTCTTCATCCTATTTTCTCCCCTTGTCCTGATAAGGAGGGGAAGTGAGTGAACATTGTTATGTGCTAAGGCTAACCCACCACAAGTTAGGGCACTGGTCATCCTGTGGAGAGCCTCAAGACCGTTTCCTTCGTGTGGTGAGTTGTCATCCTCTTTTTCCTTCCCCAAAATTAGAGCTTTCAGCTTTTTATGAATGTCTGCTGCAGTAGCATAGGTGTGAATACTGAAGGGCAGTAGCTAGCTGGGCCTCTGACAGTGGCTATGCAACTGGGCTGCATGATATGAAAGTTGCATTTGACATTGGAGAGATACTAGAAGGGGCTTTATGTGGTGCTATGTGATCTCTGAGATAATGCTTGACACTCTAGATATCTCTTCTGATCTGCAATTCATGGATCCACAGTGTGCGTTCAGGTAAGACACAAATGGTCCTGAGAACTTACCTGACAGTGACATAGTGACCAATGAGGGCAAGAAGCTTATAATCAAACTAAAGCAAAAACAGGCTAATCAAAATTTCGGAGTTAAAAGTGCATACCTACCTGAAAATCTGTTGCAAATATGTAATATTTAAAATGATAATTTTCACTAACTTTGGTCAGTGTTCTAAGAATTAAGAGAATAAGATATTCAAGTCTAAAATAAGACATTCTGAAGAGATCTAATGACCATGTGAATAATGCTTAGTTTGCAGACTTATAAAGCTTATAAATGTTTGGCATTAGCCTTGCAGTTACAGGGAAATTTTCTTGCACAAAACTGGAAATATGTTGGAAGTTTTTATACATTTTTTTCCCCAAGAAAAAACTCAATATACTTTGCTGTGCACTACTGGGTTCTCCAGAGTAATCACATTAATTAAACGAGGTCTGCAAGGCTGAGATCAACTATTTCTATATGAAAAAAATGGTATTTGTAGGAAATACTGATTTAGGTTTTTGAGAGAAAATGACAACAGAGAAGAGAGGAAACAATAAAACTCTGAAAATGACCTTTTAAATAAAGCATGACTGAAATAAAAGTTCCTGTCATTTAAAAACCATGAACATCTCATGGATGTGCAAGTAAGATAAGATAGTGTTAAGAGGTAATCAGATGAGATAATTCCATATGAGGACAAATCAATGAGTCAAGAAACAATTTTTCCTCTTGTGCTGCCCTGAAAATTTGCCAGGCTAGGTCTAAGAACTCTGTAGGAGGAGCCTCACCACTCTGATTTTGTTCAGTTTTCATTACACAAGTGCAAATCAGTTCATATTGTGTTGACGATTGTCTTCATGGGCACCAAGGATTGGCACATGATTTGTCACTATACAACCTCATTATAATTACCCACTTAATGGTGAGGATACCACAAAAGACTTCTTTGGTCTCAAGAAGATCTATCACAAAAGATCTGAGATAATTTTCCACAGCTCATTATAGGATAAGTGGTGGTTTGGACTAAATTCAACATCTTCGAGATATCCTGTGCTTTGACTACTATGAACACAATAACCTTTCTGTAGAAGCTTGATGGCCTCACAATAGTGCTTTTTGTTTGACACTCCTGTGCTCGGCTTCATATTCCCACAGAGATCCTGGGTAGATGAGGAGGGTTTCTGTCGGGTCATACATTTTAGAATCTTACGACAAAAATTACTGGCAGCTTCATGAAATTCAAAGAATTCTGTGTTCTGTCTTGTTAAATTTTTATCACAGTACTGTTTTTTGTATGCAATTAACATAGAAAATATTTCTTGACCATCCTTATTCTCACTGTGGGAACACAGATTATATCTGACTTGAAGTGAAAGAAACCATTTGTTTGCTGTTACTGTCGAAAAATTACCTCTTAGATTTGCACTGCTAGCATACTCATGTGGCTTCTATTGTACATAAGAGAATAATTTCATTTTTTCTCTGTGATACTGGAGCTTTCAGGGCATGCACTAGATTACACAGTGAAACAAACAAAACTATTTGACCAAAAGCTGTATGGATTGCTAAGAATTATAAACAAGTAATACTTCTTGGAGGATGCAGAGAAGGCGGAGCTACTGAATGTCTTCTTTGATTCAGTCTTCAGTGCCAACGAAGGCCCTCAGGAATCCCAGGCCCCGGAGATAAGAGAGGAAGCCTACAGAGAGGATGACTTTCCCTTGGTCGAGGAGGACTGTATGAGGGATCGCAAAGGCAATCTGGATGCCCACAAATCCATGGGCCCCAATGGAATGCAGCCACGAGTGTTGAGGGAGCTGGCGGACGTCATTGCTGAGCCACTCTCCATCATCTTCGAGAGGTCCTGGAGGACAGGAGAGGTGCCCGAGGACTGGAGAAAGGCCAATGTCACTCCAGTCGTCAAAAAGGCAA
>Ga0065711_1050159_pt1 | contig 10959 bp, 5 predicted proteins | sample Hoacrofraction12_FD_59098 | JGI IMG/M metagenome (GOLD analysis project Ga0065711, IMG submission 59098) | Hoatzin crop microbial communities from Cojedes, Venezuela - Epithelial fraction 12 v2 (version 2) | ecosystem: Host-associated > Birds > Digestive system > Esophagus > Crop | place... | reverse complement strand
AAAAAAAAAAAAAAAAAAAGTCAGGCTTTTTGGAGGCCCTCTAGCCGGTGTCTCGGACGATGAATATGCAACACTCGCTGCTTTGTGCCAATGGCATACTGATGAAAGGTCTGACCCTCTGGGAGGTGAACAACTTGAATTCATGACGATCGCAGCTACAGGAACTATATTGCTCAGGGATTATTTGAAAACAGGAATAAACAAATTACATGCTCAAAGGAAAACAAATGGCTTGTCAACAAACACTGGCCCTTTTTAAACTGACTCCACGCTTAAGAGAGCGGTTTTTGAAATGAAATATTTCTCAGAAAAGACATATCTTGCAGATCTGCAGTTATGACTGAAAAGGAAGGAAATAAAGTACTTTTTCAGATGTTTTGCAACTTTGTCATAGGCAAAGCTTTGGTAGGTCAAGCAGAACATTTATGAGATGTGAGAGGTGAGCAATCAGATGCTGCAAAGCTTATGCTAGATCCAAAGATGAGCACTGAAATTAAATACAGACATAGACATAAAATTAATACTTTGAATTTCTGTTGAGCCTTCCTTTTGAGGAAACCCTTTATTCCCAAGGAACGTGAAATGTCTGACAAGATAAAATTCTACCATACATCTCTCTGTAACGGATTGAGAGGCAGAGAAACAGAGTTGTTATAACAGATATTCATAAAACTGGCCTCTAAGCTTGGATACACATCTTGAGATATAAAGATTGAGCTGCCTCAGAGTTGCTGAGCACCTGCAAGTCACATTGGTGCCAATGGGAAGTGCAAGAGCTCTGCACCTCACTAACTGGCTGTAATTGTCCAAATCACGTTCCAAAAATGACAGCACCAGACACTCAGTGCCATTTCTAACAGTTCGTCTTTCAGTGACTTGCTTACATCACTTGCGTTGCATGGAAAATTCAATACTGTCCTAGAATTACTCAAACACTATAAATACATTTGCAGATAAACAAGAAATAATCAACTTATTTAAAATAAACTTCCTAAATGCTTAACAGAAACTCACACAAGGGACTTCTGAAGAAGCTCGCTCGGCATCTTGTGAGAGGAAAGTGTTATCATGGGTCAGAAACCCAGCAAGAGACAGAAGGCAAAGACTGGGCAAAATTTCATTCTGGCAAAAGGTTAGCAGTGAGTATTCTTATTACTCCACAAGTCCAGTGTTTCTCAGTACACTCAATGATCTGGAGAGCTAACAAGTCTAAAAGTAGCAGTGCTTACTGTATGTTAGGTGTGTGAAGATCTACAAAAACTATGAGAAACAGCTCTACAGCAAAGCAGATGCTCTGAGCATCCGTTTGTGCAGATGAAGAACTTGCTTCATATACTTGTAGATGCTTCGCTTGCTGATCCACTGAATTTTTCTCACTGTCACATGGTAAAATCTTTGTACATGTGCCAGATTCACCGTATGAGCGCAGCACCAGTCTGCTCCCAAACTGCCTCAGACTAAAGAGTTCTGATTCATCAGCCAACTGGCAGAGGTGCTCCAGTGCTCGAGATGGGAGGAGAATCCAGACCTGACCACCTAAGGGGCTCCCTTAAGAAAAATTACTGTACAAATGTTTTGATTTTTCCTGTCTCCATCTGACAGCTGGAGTGGATAAAAACCAGAGTATAAAAACTGTACCAAATCACAACTTGGGCTAGTTTACACTGTGGTGACTCTTTTTTTCCTAAGTAAAGGGATTTGATGTTATGGCCAAGTGGAATTTCTGCAGCACCTTTCTGTAACTACCATCAGCCATAAAATAATGAGGTGCACCCTCCTCACAACTCTCTTTGCTATGAAGAGTTGCCTAAAGGAAGGTGTTCGTGGTACACAAAAACTCTTTTGTTCATCCTACAAAAACATGGACAATTTTACATATCATTCAACACCATCTGCTGACACCTTCACCATTTATCCTTAGGGTGGTGGCTAAACATCAGGTCTAGCATCACTCTCACTTCAGTGGTCTCAACTGTCTCCTTCCTCATGTGATAAAATCCACTGGTTTATTTAGATTACCTTGCTGTTATCTTTGTCTTCATGAGTAGGTGTAGAACCGTCCACAGTACAAAATGGGCTCTGTTAAGTAACTGAGTACGTTCTTACAAGTTTGCTTTGTGCATAGCTAGGGTTGAAACTATAGCTCTAATTATGTTTGAGCCTTGGATTTCAACAATTGTATAATATATAATCATAAGAGGCACAAGCTATGTCGTGTAATCTTAACTCTCCCCTCCTTGGATGAGATGACTGAATGTATGAATTATGCCACGCTCCTGCAGATAATGCACAACACTCAGTTAACAGGGACTCTCAGCACTGGAGAACATAATCGAACAGCTTCTGAATGCTCAGACAAAAGCTGTATTTAGGTCAGGGAACTCAATAAGAGTTACCTACACTCAGCACTCCTGAACACAAAATCTGCTTCACATAAACAAGTCCTCATCTGCTAATTTTTACAAAACTTCATCTCCCTTCTTAATTCTATCTGAAATTATACTTCCCCTTCTCCAGAACTATATGTCAAACATCCTTCTTAGACATTCTTGTCATTTTTCACCCTCTCTGAACATTCTCGAGGACATTGTCATACTGTGGGAGCAGAGTCAAATCACACCGATCTGCATGGTTATAGACGTGCAAGCCTGAAGTCATTGGAAGTGTCAAGTCTTAGACATCTTTTACACAGCCAGACAGATCTGAAATCACTGAAGGACTTTGCCAATAACTGACACTTTAGGGCCTCTGTCTGAGCTTTAGATGTTTAAAACATCCATTTTGCTCCTACCAAACCTTATGTAGCCAAACTTTCTACCAGCAAAACTGGTAAAACACTTAGAGCACAACTTCTGGGCATTTGCAGGAACAATTGCGTTTTGGTAGCACCTAAGCTCCATGAGATTCACAAGTTGGGCTTTTGCTTGACTATGGAGATTGACCTAAGTGTTCTTGGAGACTTCCAAATAAGAAAGCTTTTGAATCATAGAATCATTTAGGTTGGCAGAGACCTTCAAGGTCATTGAGTCCAACCATTAACCTAACACTGTCAATTGCACCACTAAACCATGTCCCTAAACTCTGCATCTATACACCTTTTAAAAACCTCCAGGGATGGTGCCTCAACCACTTCCCCGGGCAGCCTGTCCCAATGCTTTACAACTCTTTCAGTGAAGAAATTTTTCCTAATATCCAATCTAAACCTCCCCTGGTGCAACTTGAGGCCATTTCCCCTTGTCCTATTGTCTGTTACTTGGGAGAAGAGACCAACACCCACCTCGCTAAAACACATGACAGGCAGCAATTTTAACTACGCACATCTCACCCTACTGTCACACGAATTGCACTAAGTGAATGGGAAACTTGGTCTCAAACCCTAATTCTGCCTGGAAAAGAATAAGGCTAGTTTCTTTCACCTCCCAGGACAGAACTCCAATTGCAAACTCTTGGTGTTTGAGGAGGGTCCTCTCTCTGTTTTCAAAGACAGACTACCTTATGGTATCAGCTGAGGTCTGCTTTGTTCAGTGTCAGAATTGTAATTACCATCTCATAACATGAACGATGCAATAACTTGTTCCAGATGGCTCTGGCCAGAAGCTCAAAAGCACAGTCCCACACATATTTTCCTTTCCGAGCCAAACGTAACACAAGCAAGAACTAACAGTGCAAATTAGCATAATAGGTAATTTTAAAAACATCACTAGTGCTAACTAAAATGTACTGCAAACGTAGTCTCTGAGATGTTTCGTCATGTTGTGTCTGTGTGCAGGTCACGTTGCTGTTGTTAGGAGAAAGTGTAACAGTTCCTGTTGTGTTGCTGTCTCTCGGGGCTCAGTTGTCTCAGTAAGGCATCGCTACCACTAGTGTGAGACATCCATGAAAAAAGAGCCGACAGAGCATCCCTTCCTTCCTTCCTCTACGGGGATGTCACCCATGTCTCTGAAGCACGCATCCCGTTGGGATGAGAATACCGCTGACAGTATCACTGCTTCCCAAGAACAATAAGGAGAGTGCCCGGTTAATGTTGTAGCAGATGTTCTGAGGCTACCCTACCAGATGGACCACATAATTTAAAGTTTTTATTTTTCATTATCTAACTCTACATCTTACAGATGTAACTATCTTTACAGATCTGTGCTCACTCTGATACTGGTTTCTAACAGCATATTTTCTTTTAGGAAAAAAGTAATCAGTGGAAAATCCAGACACCACTGGATCCATTCTGAAATGTAACAACACTAAACATGAACTGGTATCTCACTCCACTTTACTGCTTTGAAAACATATTAATTATCCCATTAAATAAGGAATAGCAGGATCTAGCAGGTACATTCTGAAACCCAAACAGCTTCAACCTACGCCCAGCGAACTGCACCTGCTGTAGACAAAACTGTTCCAGGTATAGTTCCCTTAGCGAGCTCAAGTTTGATACTCATGATCGCCTGTTCAGCTGCAGCGTTTTCTAAGAAGGTCTGGGTAGGCTACCTGAGGCAAGAAAGATTAATATTCTTGGAAGAATGCTTCAATATGGTTCAGGGGTTTTTTCCCCAACAGAAGTAAGGTAAGCAAACAAACTAAAAGCTTTTTATAACTTTCCTAGGAAAAATACAGAGTCTTTCACAGCATTTTTGGTGCCTGTGACAACTCTCAGCAGGTCCCTTTGTATTACTATTCTTTTGCCACAGTATACAACATTCTTCTTGATTTTTCAATCCTTAAACAACCAGTATTTATGCTTTTAAAATTATTTGCCTGTAACAAGTCTATAGAACATCATCCTGAACTAAAGACAAAAGATCTCTTTGAGAACTCATAGCTCCCCCTTGAGTTGTTGCGAATATCCAAGAACATGATGCCCCACCCACTGTTAACACTTTTTTTTCTGTGGAATCTCATCCTTGAGCATGGTAACTTTCTCTGGTAACTGCAATTCACATTTTGCCTGAATCTAGACAGAGATTTTAGTTTATTTTTGTTTGTTTTATAAGATTGACTTGTACTTAAGCTAGGCTGTGGTCCTTTCTCCTCTGCATTTTTGTCAAATGGTCTAGACAGTGTGGCTGAAAACAATGCTCTTTAACCTTATGACAAGATGTTTACCAGCCCCTTTTAATAACAAGCATATGGCCAGTTTCAGCTAAGAATGACCTTCCACAAATAAAGACCTGAAAATCTTAATACTTCTGGACCAGCACTAACGTCTGTTTCACTGTTTGAGCAAGCCAATATTCAGTCTTCGCCAGTGTCTGGGATACATAAACCATTGGTCTCCAATTATGACCAGACAGTTAGAAGTACGTACTAAAACTTCTCAGAAATATTCAGGATCGACTTATTTTATGCTTAAATGCCTCGAGACAGCAGTGTCTTTTGCAGTTTCTCAAGTTCTGTACTAATTTGTGCTCCACATCGTACACACCGGGCACATCTGGCACAACAGCATCAGGCTGCGCCTGAGAGCCACTGGCTGGAGCCAGCCGTTCGCTCTCCCAGGCTAACCCGGCAGCGTGCCCAATCTGCTAGGTGTGCATGCGAGCGAAACATCAGCTTCACCTGTGCTTCCTCCTCTCCCAGGTGCTTTATTTCCATCACATGGAATTTACATTTTGGATGGGTTTTCTTTTTTCTTTTTTTCAGGTGTAGCTGAGCATCTTTTCTCTCTCTCTCTTTTTTTTTTTTTTTTTTAATATATCTTTTAGTCTGCTTAGGCAATTCACTTTGTTTTTATCCAGAGCAAAAGGTTACCCTCCACAGCATCAAGCATATTCTGCATTTTCCATTAAAACAGTTCAGGTTCTGATCAAACCCAAACAAGTCTGTGGAAATGCCATCTCTCAACGGGGGTGTTTGAATGTTCACGAATACGTGACTATTTTTGTAAGGGCACCTGCCAGAACCCTGCTGATGAATCCAGAGCAGAAAAATATTTTACATCAGCCCTCTCTTCCAGAGCTTCTGTCTTTCCAATCGGTGGAAAACCTTCCCTTTTTAAATATGTTTCACTCTTCTAGGTGCACATACAAGCAATGACTTCTGGTTTCTTTTTCCAATAAAACAATCAGCAAAGATAACCACAATTTTGGATCTTTTCCTTATCTTATTATTTCCAGGGTTATGTGTTAGACAAATATAAGAGTGGCAGAAATTTCCCTATGAGGAGAGGGATAATTTTGACTGTTTTGTCCTAAGCCCAGAAGACATTTATAAACTTTTCTTTACTTTAAAAGCTGCTACACTTGATTTATTTATTCCCATAGCAGTGATTACACCATTTCACAATTTACCTGTTTACTTTCAGGGTTTTGCAAGCTAACCATGCTGTTTGGAAACAAATTGGCTTTGAAACGGGGTGATAAAAATGATGTCTGTTGTCAATTTGTTTCCAGACTCTTCATTCACTGCTCTGCAGCAATGAGGGCTGCTGTAAGGAGGCGATTCACAGTGCCACAGGTAGCAATCCACCGAGCAGGGGATGTACTCCTGTGTGCTAGTTCTGCCGTACGTGCACTGCAGTGCTTACAAATCTTGCAAAAGAATGCGGTTTACAGCACAGATTGTTTCTTTTTTTAATCTGCTGGCCTTTGCTTTGACTTGCGCTGGTTGTCACAGCCCAGGGAGCTCAGCAGTACTGGGAGTTCCCCCTGCAGAAGCAGCCTGGCTGTTCCAGGGGCTCCAGTCCGTTTGGGTGCTGAGGGGGGGAGCAGAACCCCAAGCAGCCATGTGAGAAGTTGGTGGAACTGGACCTTTCTCCCAACAGAGGCACTTGTGCTGCTAACAGGGCCCATAACTGGAGCCTGATAAAGCAATCAGTCCCCATTTTGTCCACTGTTTCAGAGTGAAATTCAGGAAGCTGAAGCTGTGCCAAGTGAAGAAAATAGAAAGGAACAAAAACTCTGACAGGTTAAATGTAAAAAACAGAAAAGCAGGCCAAGAAAGTTTGAGAAACAAATCATAAGAGGCGTAAAAGCTAATAATACATTCTTTTTCAGACACACCAAGAGGAGGAAAACCGCCAAACAGTCTGCAAAGCCAACAGATGAACAAGGTATAAAAACAGTGCTTAGAAAAGATAAAATCATAGTAGAAAGTTAAGTGATTCTTCTTCATCTGCGTTTGCTAGAGAAACTTCAAGAGATTCCCATAGTGGAATTTAAAAAAAAAAAAAAAGTAGTAAAAAAGAAATACTTGGGAGGATCTGCCTGAAATTAAAGTGACAGCAGAAGAGGTTGTAGAACAAATCAAGAAAATGAAGAGTAACAATTCATCAGAACTCACTTGACATTTACAAATTGTTATAACTGAATTAAATGTGAAGGTATGTAATAGCTGGATTATTTATCGTAAGTGGAACCTCTCACAAAATTGCCTTAGTACTACAAGAACAGAAGGTACCAAATAAGAGACTGTAGCTAATAGGTTTCCGTATATTGCTTAATAAAGTACAGAACAGTAGAACCACTGTGTCGGGCAAATCCATAGCACAGCACAGGAGACTTTATGCTGAAGTTTTAGGCATAGATTTTCTTGGAGATTATCCTTAACTTCGTACCTCAGAAAACTAGCTCTGATGCATAGTATATGGATTTATTTTTAGATTTACTCTGTTATTCCATGCAACTGAAACTGGCTCCAGACAACTGCAAACTGGCACCGGTAAACAGCAAACAGGAAGTTTTCCCAGGAAAAACTTGGGAATTTGGGTACAATAGTGGCCGTTTCTTTCTAAGTCTAGGATTTCATCTACAGTCTTTGCAGCCACCCTTGGGAGGCTAAGAAAGGGACCATGGAATGGGCACTGAGGCCGAGTCAGATGTGGCTGAGGCTCCCATGGGCCTTGGCCCTGGGAAGATACCATTAGGATGTCTGCAGAGATACCTTCAGAAGACTGGGCAGGGAGGAAAGAGGGAAGGACCCAAGAAGGTAAGTCCAACTGCTTTCTGAAGTGGAATTTCTCAGCACCAAGGCCATCTCGTCTCCTCCACACTCCGTTTTTGGCAGCAGTCGTAGATGCATCAGTATCATGGGCAGCTGTGGGGCTTCGTGCCAAGGACAAAGCGAAGACCACGGCACTGTGACAGAGTACACATAACCTTCTGCCCGTGAATTAGAGGCTCAATTCAGTCTCAGTTTGGCCTCCGAAGACCACCATCGCAGCCCAAGTGCTGAGGGCTCCCTGAATCCCCAGCCCCAGTAGACAGGTTCCAGGCAGCACACCGCAGTCGTCTTTCTCTCGGTAGTCCTGTGAAGACCGAGGTACCATCTACAAGACCTTTGCCTGCAGGTGGCCCTCTGCAGGTCCTTGATCCAGAGTACTCTGCAGACAGTGTGCTATTCAGAGTCTGGGTTTGGGTCCAGACAGATCTGGCAAGCCTAGTTATGACTCACTCGTTTTCTTTAGAATCCTGTACTCCTCAAATTTTTGTAGTTTCATAATAAGCCTCCTCTAAGTTAGCTGAAAACTGTTAAACACATCTGTTCCTACTCCTATTGTCAAAAATAAGGCAGTCCTCTGTTTGCCTTCATTTTTATTGGCACCCACTACTTCAGCATACAGAGCAAAGTGCAGTCTAAATATTTTCCAGTTCTATTTCCAGAAAAAGTTTCAGTTTTGATGACTATTTTTCAGTGGTCCAGTCTACCATTCAAGCCACTTCCTTTACTCCATTTTCACTCCTTGTACAATTTAGTGTTGGATCCATAGTATGGCATGTAAACCGAAACATATGGATGAATCGGAATCAACTCAGTCATTTGCTTGTAATTCTGAAAACACCCTTTTATTACAAACAAAAGCTTCTCTCAAGCACTTTAATACCTTATAACAATAGAGAAAACTGCAAGAGCTGGGGAAACATTTTCACATAAAGGTCAATTTCACAACCAGCATTTCACGTGGTTGGCTCCTGCACCCTGAACCTGGCCATGCTGCAATTCAATCCCCCTTCCATGACCGTCTTGAAATTCACTGGGGGGAACAGAGGCAGCATCTGACACTGCAAATGAAAACCTTAGGGTCAACCACACAGAAATACTGCCAGATGCCCCTTACCTTGATGATACTGGTTGATATCCAAACTGTATCCAGACAGACTTAGGCTTCCTTCCCACTAAGCGAGACAGCACAACATTCTAGGTTGCTTGTACAGCAAGGCTCAGACTTGTTCACTTTGTTAACAAACGCAACAGACAGGCATAAGCAGTTTGCTTCCCAGATAGCATTGCTTAGCTCAGTAATTTGTAGTCTGCCAGTGCTTGTTGAAACGCCACGTGACAGGGCTTCTAAACTCTGTTTAGTCAATCATTGACTAAACCTTCTAATAATAATAGCTGACCATAACTCAAATATTATAGTCTTTTCCCACTCATCAGCCTAACACTTTTTAAATGGTTCTCTCATTAAAACAAATGGTGAATTGCAAGCACTGCAAATTAGATTGAGCCATGGGGAAATACGATTTCTTGTCTACTCCCTGTCAAACACCACATACAATTTCTTTCATTGCAATCCCCACCTGGTACACATGCCAAACACTCTGCTGCTGACAAGTTCAGCAGCCATGCGAAGCACAGAGACTAAACTGCAACACCACTTTCTTGTTAACAAGAATGGTCTCCTTAAAGCCCGAGGCATATTGTCAGGGATGTTAAAAAGCAAGCATTGAGTCTCTAGCTGTATTTCTCTGGGGACAAGCAGAAGACCACAGCCTGTCTCTCACACTTCACGAGGAGCAAATGTACTGACAAAAGTGAAGCTAAGAAGGTTCTCATGCAAAACACACCCAAAATTCTTTTTTTGTTTTTGATGTTCTTTCTTCTTACTGCTGTGGGAAGTTGAAAGACGACAACTCTCATGTTGCACACCCTGGATGATAGTAGTTATTTTTGGTTTTGTCAAGATAGTCGCAAATGGAAAGGTACATCCAGAAAGACATTTTCTATTCTTGGTGACAAAGAACACCTTTTCCTTTGGAAAAAATTCACCTTCAAATTTTCTGCTGTCAGATGCACATTTTAGACTTCAGTAAAGGAAGGTGGATGCTAGCAAGTGTATTTCATCTTCGCGTCCACTTGCGGGAAGTGCATATAATCTCCCTTTTTTCATCAGACTAGGTTAAAGTTTAACCTACACAGTAAGCACACAGGCCCTAGAAGACATGCGATTGATCTACACAAACACATGCCCTGAAAGAACATTATAGCCGGGTTTCACTATTGCGCATTAATGCGTCTGTTGTCCCAACTGTTTGCCAGTTGGACTTGTTTTCACACCTACATGAAACGTGTTAACTCCTCTGTTGTCACTGACTCTACACGTACTTGCCAGCTAACCATAAGGGAAATTGGGAACGTATTCTCCCTATGTTCCCACAGAGCAGGGGGCCTAAGTTCCAAGACTGACTGGACCTTGCCAAAGTAAAGCTGAACGTCATTAAAATACGCTATGCTAGAAGTAGATGGATGAGGACTCCTGTGCACACACAAGCTTCCTTCCTGGGTCAGTCCAGCTGACTGGGCATTAGAACCACAATCTGAGACTGAAGAGGGTTTAGGACTGTAGCAGAAAAAAATATTGTTTACACTCACTTCTACATAATTCTAAGGGTAAAAAAATTATATTCCTAATACTCAACAGCAGACCGATGCTTTGAAGAAAACGAGCTATGTGTGGTATGATTCAAAGTTTGCTGGTCACTTCAGAAAATGGCATGTTGTTTTTCTCAATATAAATCAAAACTAGGATCCAAGGGATCCTTTCTCCATGGTCTCAGATAAGGAAACAAAGCCAGGCCACAGCTTCTATGTTGAATAAGAAGCTGCAGCTATCTCTTCTTTATTGATTTAGGGTAACATTTACCCTGCTGTATTGTTCTAGTCCACCTAAATGACAACAAAAATACAGCAAGAAAGTCATCTGCTATGTCCCATCCTGCCTTTTTTTTTTTTTTTTTTTTTTTTTTT
>Ga0065711_1050158_pt1 | contig 10959 bp, 9 predicted proteins | sample Hoacrofraction12_FD_59098 | JGI IMG/M metagenome (GOLD analysis project Ga0065711, IMG submission 59098) | Hoatzin crop microbial communities from Cojedes, Venezuela - Epithelial fraction 12 v2 (version 2) | ecosystem: Host-associated > Birds > Digestive system > Esophagus > Crop | place... | reverse complement strand
GGGGGGGGGGGGAAATTGTAGTAATGCCAATACTTCTTGAATATTATAAACCTGGCTTATCAGCCTGACGCAGAGCTGGAATTTGTCTCTTCCTGTGCTGCATCTCTGCTTTCTGAGAGGGGCGTTTAAATACAGGCTGGAGACGCAGCCTTTCCAGTGTGCTCTGCTGGGCTGTGACAGCAGCAGTGGGGCTGCTGGAGCGGCTTTTTTCTTTTTTTTTTGCACCAATTCCTCTCCGAAAAGGAACTTCTCGAGGAGAAGGCTCTGAGACTGCATGTCCCAACAGTACCCGCTGAAGGAGGTGAAGGGAGACGCGGTTTGCTTCGTACCTGGCTCTCCTCTCTTCTCTGTCTTAATGGAGCCGGCTTCTTTTTGCTACCCTCGGCTCACCTTTCTCCGCTCGCCCTATGGCCAGTTCGGGGCGAGCGCTGACTCTTCGCAGGATTTGGCCCCGTGGCCGCAACGTTTGGTGACGCAGAGGTGGACCGGGCCGGTGGATGGTGCGTGACCTGGGGATGAAAGGGTTGGGGACTGGAGAGGGGTGCTGTGGGGTAGCAGAGAAGCCCACCGAGATTTGGGGGGGCTTTGGAGACGGTGGGTGAGGAGGGAGGCAATGCAGGTAGGACTTGGTGGATGCATTGGTGTTGATGCACTCTTCTCTCGGAGCTCTCCTGGTGATGCTCGCTTGGCCGCTGTCATCTCCACCAAGGAGCAGCTTCCGTCTCTGCTACACCCTCGTGCCCAGGCAGGCTGGCCGGGGAGAGCTGATCAACAACATCAGCATGGGGAAAAAAGTAAAAATAGAAACTGATCTTAGGCAGTCTTTTATTTCATAAGCTTTTTCACTTGCTGAAATGAAACCTGAAATACCTGCTGGAGGCTTGGCGGGCTTGTTTCACCTTAAGGGTTGTGATGCTGTCAACTCTGTCCTCCAGACTTCTATTAAAGGTATCAAGTGTGGGTATAGGGGAAAGTGTTAAGATCCTCTCTTGCAGGTTTATCTCGCTACAAGGAGGTACTTTGAAAGTATCAGCCTGGTTCACAATCTTATGCGTTGCATTACTGCAAAGAATCTATATGGGGAAACTGAGTAAATCCTGCTGTTTCAGGAGCTGAGCCCTTCTGTCAGCACTGATCCCAGGGACAGGAGTCTTGACTGCAAAACTCTTTTGGGGCAGGTATTGGGCTTGATGAGATGAGGTCCTGAGCATCATGATGTAGCTTTGAAGGTGGTCCTGCCTGGGGCAAGGAGCGGGGCTTGACACCTCCACGGGTTTCCTCCACCCTCGAGTGCTTTATGAAGCATGGTGTAGCTCCTTTACATGTTATTAACAGTCCGAACGTGATGTGCCTTACCTGGAAAAGCTCGTCAGGTGGCACGCGAGGAAAAAAAAATAAGAATGGAGGAGACTGGATGAGCAGTCTCAGCAGAGAAAATGCGTGGGAGGTGTTTAAAAACATGCATTGCCTGTGGTTTCGTGCGGCGGAAACAAGTCTGTAGCAGGGACTGAAAGCGGGGCGATGCGGCTCTGACTGCGAATCCCCCTGCTCCGAGCGATGCCTCTGCCCGCGCCGTGCCCTGCCTCGCCTTACCGCGCGCTGGGAAACCTCGCCTGCTGCCTCCTGGTAAATGCAATCTCTGGGAAATGTTTTACTGGAGTCGCAGTAATTGTCTGAGTTAGCATCAGGGACTCGGAGATGGAAGTGAGCCAGCCTTGCCAGCGTTGGGAGAACTTGTCATTTATTTCTGACTTTTTTTTTTTTTTAGGGTTCTGACTTTTTTCTGAGGCTGACTTGATGTTGCTTTGGGGAGTTAAGGTTTTTTCCTCTTTTTTTCTTTTTGGCCAGCACAGACCATTCCTCTAGGCTTCAGATATCCAGCTGAGGGGAGACTTCACTTATTGTTATGAAAATCTCGAACTGTGAGGAAAGTGAAGCAGTAGAATAGGCTGGGGGGGGAGGATGGGGCATCATCCTTCCAAAGCTTTTTAAGCACCGCATAGTCAGCGCTGGGCAGAGAGGCTTGGATTTAAATCTCCTCGGGTAAGGTGAGGTCTCTTCAGCTCTATTTTCTACAACTTGCTGTTAGAACGCAGGCTTACCGCCGTGTTTCTCATTCCCTTTTGCAAGCTCCTTGCTGAACGCATGCGTTAACCCTTGCGCTGCTGCTGCCCCTACAGCTGAACTGTCACACTGGGTAGCGTGGAAAAAGCATCAGCGCCCAGCCCCGCGTTGGGGCAGGCACCGTGCTCGCAGAGTACGGCAGCTATATCTTTAAGAAATTTGCTTTATCTACCTCTGGGCAGCAGGTTTTTTTCCCCCCTCCCTCTCTTCTTCCTGCATCTTCGCATCCTCTTGTTTTCCCCGTACTTCTGTCTGTGAGGTACAGTATCTTCTCACTTCAGTTCAGCCTAGCTGCCACAAAGCTTTTTTTTTCTTTTTAAGGAGGCACACAAGCTTTCTCTGTACACCATCTAGCAAAATTCGCTGGCTCCAAAGCGCAGGGTCACTTTAATTATTCTATTTTTTTTTTTTCCTCCTTGCTCCCAGAGGCAAATAGCTGGGAGAAGCGGTGGGATCTGGGCTGGCTGGAGGAGCCACCTCAAAGCCCAGCCTTGGCCGGGGCTGCGGTGGCATGCGGAGCGGTGCTGGGCAGGCGTGAAGTTCGCGGCTCGCCGGCATCGCTGCTCCGGTTGGGAGAGCTGGGTTGGAGGTGCCCATCTGGGAGCTAATGGGTCGCGTTCTCACTCCACCCATTCGCCGCTCGCCAATTGGAAGTGAGGGAGAAAGATGCTGTGGATGGATTAATATTGGAGCCATTGAAAAAGCACGAGCCATTGCCGCCTCGGCCACCTGAGCGGGGGGCATTGGGGAAGGAGTGTGGTGGCTCGGGGGGAGCAGCCGGGAGGGGAGCAGAGGCTGTCTGAACAGCATCTCTATTAAAGAACTAGCGCAGGTAAGTTGTGGTCTTGGAGGAAAAAACCCGAAAACAAGCAAAACTGAAGCACTACTGTTGCTGGGCGATGCATTTGAACAGGAAATCTAGAAAACCAGCTTTGCCAGCTCTTTAATTATTTAATTCGCTAAAGTAAGGCAGTACTTGATGTGTTTTCAATGGGCTTTGCTGCTTAGTGATGCTATCTATTGCCTGTGCCAGATGTCTCTGTGCTGTTGTGCTTGAGGATGGAGAATACCTTTTTGAATTCAATTTACATTAACCAGAGTGCTGTCTTTCAGGGTTTGAGTTTAGTTTTAAGATATGCATGGGGAGATGAGCACAAGAGATCTTACCTGTTCTGGTTTTTCTCTAATTAATGCTAAAACATCCTAACAGCCTGTCTGCGAGGCTTTACATACTGATGTTTCACGTGGGGAAAGTGGAGTGCTGAGTGAAAACAAAATGCATGTATGTAATCCATCTGAAATGCTAGCAAACATCATCCCTGTTGCTGTAGCCATGGAAGCCATGTAGACGAACCATAAACAATGTCCTAATGAATAACACTCGATCACGGACTGTCAGTCTGCAGTTATTTCACTCCTGGACGAGGGCATTTTTATTTTGGGTCGATGATGGACAGCAAAATCAGATGTGGTGCTGCTGGCTCTCCCCCCACCTGCAGTGTTGTTGTCACTGCTGCTGTTTTGTGGCTCCTAGACGTAGAAACTGTATGGGGTGATTTGTGTTATCCTGCCAAGCCTGTCGTGATTTTTAAATCGCTGTTTCTGCAGGGAGGGTTGAGGCTGGGGAGGGCAGCTGGGCTGCCATTTGGGGATTCTTTGGACAGTGTTCACTTTTAATGGCAAGGAGGGAGGTGTTTCTTTCGGTGTCTTGCCTGGAACCACAAGTGAAAATGTGTTTGGTGATCAGGTGGCTGGGTTTGCTGCTCTGCTTCTGTGTCTTTCCATGTTTCCAGTGTAGACCTTGCTTTTTGGCCTAAATTCTGGTTATGAGTGAATTAGAGCTCGTTGCCTGTCTCATCTAGATGCCTTTTGGGGGGTGGTGGTGGGAGAGAGGTGCAGGAGTAACTTTGCTGTGAAGCTTGGCCCAGCCACTGATGCCTGTTTAGTGGCTGTTGTCATTTCTGGTGGCAATAAGATAGGGGATGAAAAAGTTGTAGTAATGCACTTTGTGTTCCAAAACACGATCCTGGTACCCTGGGGGGATGCTGGAGTGTGAGACTGGTGCTACTGGAGCATCTCTTCCACCGAACCCCAGAGAAAGAGGTCCTAGAGCAACTAGTTTACACCTTGCAGCCACTTAATTTTTGCAGTATTTAACACAACCGAACCACTGCAGGGAACAGCTCCTTTCCTCCGAACAGCCCCAAGCAAGTGAAAGGTTGATAGAGTGTTTCTTAACCGTTTTGACATGTTTTACACAGTACCACTGCAGAGAAGTGGCAGGTGGTGGCCTCTGGAAGACCTGCCTGTAGAAGGAAAGGATTTCAGCAAAGAAAATTATCTAAAGCACCTTTTTGAATCTGTATTCAGCCCTGACCGAGATTTGGGGCCATTGCAGTATCTTTTTTTTCTTTGATTAAGAGTTACGAGGTTTTTGGTAGGGCCCTGCGAGTGAAAGAGCTGTCTGAAAAGCTGTCAGTAAGAGTTAATGCTTTCTAAATTATTTAAATGTTTCAGGAAAAGTCTACTGTAAAGCCTCAACTGGTTTGTTCTTGGGCCTTTGCCAGCTTGTGGGATCTCTGGAGGTATTTGCTTTCGCTCCTCTCCACATAGCACTTATGCAAGAAATCCTTGCAAGTCTTAAATAATTTTTTTTAGAGGGCCCAAGAAAATGAAATCCCCCCCCTTCAACCCCTTAAAAAAGAAAAAGGGGCAAATAGCCCAAGTTGTGTGTCCACCAGCCAAATCCCGAGGTGCTGTCGTTCCCCCACTTTTCGGCTTGTCCTGCTCACCTACAAAACGCTGGCCAAGAATCCCGGCGGAGGAGGAAAAGCTGTCCCGTTAGCGAAGCAGCTACGTGGCTCTCGATTTACAGGGTCACTTCCTCTTGCGGCTCTCCTCTGGGAGGCACCCTTGGATATTGATTGCTTGGGTGGGCTAAATGGGGATGAGTCAACCTGGACAGGCTGGTGCTGCTGGTGAATCCAAGCACGGCAGACACCGACCTGCAGTGCGCATCGGGGGTTGTTTTTGGGGGGTTATCTCTGGTAGCTGTCACCGCTGCAGCCAGCGATCTTTGAGATGGTTTTATTGTGGTGGGTGCTCTGGAGGAAGCTGGGGAGGGGGCGAAGAAGGGAATTGTTCAATGCAGCGAGGGAAATGTTTTGAAAGCAGACATGTCTGAACCCTGAGCTCGTGTGTGGGTGTTTGCTTGCCTGGGAGTGAGCAGACAGGAGGATGCTTCCTGCTTTATCCTTTCAATGTGATGCTTTCTATTTTCACAGCCAGTGACTGAAAATTAGTTCTGAGGTTTCATTTACCAGAGTGACCGTGGCACAATTTAAGACCTCCTCACACCATTTCCCTTCATCAGAAGAATATCCAGCTCCTTGCATATAATCCCTCATTCGAAACTTTAATGCCCGCTGAGCCGTGAAGCTATGAAGTTGTGTTTTCCAACTGGATTGGGACTGGCATCCCTGGGGTGGTCACACTGTGATGGAGGACACTGTTCATATAGGTCCGTGGAGCAAAGCCTTACGTCAAAGTGGTTAGTGCACTGTTGGGACAGCCTAGGAAATGTCAGAGGGCTGTGTCACATCCTCCAAAAATCAGAGAAATGGGATGCTTCCCAGATGTTAGAGATGTTTAGCTTGGGGTAATTCAAACCTCTTAGTCCTAAAAATGGGAGTTTTTGAGCAATGAAACCCTTGTGGGAGGCAAAGAGGTGGTGAAAATCCTTCAGGGATACTTCTGGGAGGGAGGCAGGAAAGACAAGCGACACATCTGTGCAATTCTGTCCAAGAAGAGTATGTTAAATATACGCAGCTTTTAAAAAGTGCTCTTTACTAACAGAAACATCGTTTTGTAAGGACTGCTAGAGGTCTTGGCCATGCCTACGTGTAAGGAGGGCAAAGCTTGTGTCCCTGTGGGTCTAAAGTCTCTTGGCTAAAGCAGCAATTTGCTGTTGGATTGGCCTACTTAAAAGCACCTTCCTTCTCATTGGCTGCTCTGGCCAACATGTATCTTCTAAAAGCTTACCAAGGTGAAGGGCTTTGGAGTAGATTTAAACCTTCCTGGGTCTTGGCTGTCTTCTAGACTGTTTTCAAGACCTCTGAAGTTGATTTTTTGTAGGTGTTTGCATGCAGGCAATGTGTTAACCCATTTTAGGTAAAGCTCTCCAACAGAAATCCCCGCTTTATTACAAAGTGGTGCCAGCACCTGCTGGTAGACCATACTGCTGCCTGCATGGAACTTCTAGACATGCCACATGAGTCCCTCATCCATCCTTCAGTGTTTGGCAGTGTTTTTTTCAAAGGCTTGATAGCTTCAGGAGGAGGATATGCAGAGAAGAAAAGTGGAGGGGCAGCAGTGCAGAAGGGGAATGTAGACAGAGGGGAGTCTGTTCTTCCCGTGAGCATGGCTGGAGCGTGCCCTTAGGCTTTCACTGTGATGACTTGTATGTTGCTAACTCTTTACTCTTCAAATAGTGCTGCAGAAAGCAGTATTGGGAAGATATTTAGATGTGTGATGGGCAAGTGGATGTATTCGGGGTGAGGAGGGACACAGCTGGTCCTTTGTGAAGCTGGGTACCTTGTCATGGGGCTGTGCGTAGCCCTTCGCTGCAGCTATGCCACTGAGATGAATGAAGGGTAAGTTGAGGAGGGATAGGGCTCTGGTGTGCCTTGTAAAAGAAGGGTTTATCCCACTCAGCCTCTGCTTGGGATGAAACGTGGATGGATGTGTGTCTGCACTGAGAAAGCATGTGTCATGCTTGCAGGGGATGTGGGGCTGCAAAGCTGCACTGAAGAAGAGTCCTTCAGTTGATCTTGACTCTTACCCTTCAAGACAGAACTCCCTGGAAGGTAGCAGAGTGCTGTTATTTTCCATTTAACAACTTACAAAAGGTCTTTTTTACCCCTCTTGAGTTTCCTTCTATTATGTTTTCCTTTGCTTTTATCGATCCAAACCAGTGCTTTCTGGGGAAAGGTCTGTGTTTGGGCTTGTCACTGGCAGCAGTGCTCATACGCCGCATTTACCGGGCACTCTCCTGCCCAAGTATTAACAAACATGCCTTACTCATCTTACACTTCCTTGAATTGCAGTGGTCGGTTTTGAAACCATGAGTTGCGTGGTTTTGTGTTTTCTTTTTTTGTCTAGGTGTAGAGAAAAACAGGTAAAATCTCAAGCTCTTGTCCTGTATGTCAGTTGTTATTGCCCAGAACAGCAGCGTAGGGGCACGCTTCTCATCTCTGTGCCAGTATGAGCCGTGCTTTCACCAGTGTTTTCCAGTATGCGGGGCTGTGGGAAGGCGTCAGCTGCCTAAGGTGTAGATAGAAATGAGAACTGGTGACTTAAGGCAAAATAGCTTTTCACATGCTGCTGTCCATTTGTTCTTGCTGACTTGAATGGCTTTAAATAATTTGCAGCAGATTTCTCCACCAGGAGACCCTGCTGCTTGGTTCTTCCCTGAAAACTGCCAAAATCTCATGCTTTTGGAGCGCAAGCGATGCTATGTGGGAGAATGCTGCAATATTGGTATATTTGGACCTGATCAGATAGTCAGTGTGATCAGATTTGTTGCCTGTCAAACTCTTTTCCTGTTCTTCTGGAATGATGAAGTTTTGTGTTATGAAGGGTGTTTGAGGCTTCCTCATCTTCTTGTTGCATACAGAGATTTTCGTAGACTCGCAGTTGCAAGCTCCTTTCAGTCAATGTTCTGCATAATTAAAATAAAAATCTTACCTGCGGGTTTCCCTTGGGATGTTATTGCTCATGTGTGGGGTTCTTCTCTTAAGTCTGTCTGGTTTTCTGCTGACTTTAGGTGAAGGAGGGGAGCAGCATCATTTGGTTATGAAGTATGTGCAGCACATAAATTCTCTCTCTCTCCTCCTGTCCCAAATAGCCTGAACCTGGGTGTAGGTCCCTGGTGACATGTACTGTGATGATAATTCATGGCAAGGTGGAGAGAATAAAGAATAAGTGAGCTCACAGTTTGATATTAAATACAGGTCTGATGGAGCTTTGGATAGGGTTAACTTTGTCATCTTCCCTCCATATCTAAGCCTTAGATGAGACAATACACTTGTTAAAGCTGGACTTGGCCCTAGATCTGTTTTGAGGTAGTGCAATTAACAGCAGTGTTACCCATCATAGAATAGTTTGGGCTGTCATCTAGTCCAGCCCACCTGCAATGAGCAGGGCCATCTTCAACTGGATGAGGTTGATCAGAGTCCTGTCCAACCTGGCCTTGAATGTTTTCAGGGATGGGGCATCTCCCACCTCTCTGGGCAATCTATGCCAGGGTTTCGCCACCCATACTGTAAAAAAAATCTCTGCTGTATGTCTAGTGTGAATCTCCCCTCTTTTAGTCTAAAACCATTAGCCCTTCTCCTATCGCAACAGGCCCTGCTAAAACACTTGTCCCCATCTTTCTCATATGCCCCCTATATGTACTGAAAGGCTGCTCTAAGGTCTCCCCGGAGCCTTCTCTTCCCCAGGTTGAACAGCCCCAGCTCTCCCAGCCTTTCCTCCCAGCAGAGAGGTTCCAGCCCTCGGATCATTGCTGGGGCCTCCTCTGGTCCCACTCCAACAGCTCTAGGTCTGTCCTGTGCCAAGGGCTCCAGAGCTGGATGCAGGACTCCCGGGGGGGGGTCTCAGCAGAGTGGGGCAGAGGAGCATAATTCCTTCCCTCACCCTGCTGCCCATGCTGCTGGCCATGCAGCCCAGGCCATGGTTGGCTTTCTGGGCTGCAAGTTGCACATCGCTGGGTCATACTGAGCTTCTCATCCCCCAGCACCCCCACGTTCTTCTGCTCAGGACTGCTCTCCATCCCTGCATCCCCCAGCCTGTACGGATAACGAGGGTTGCTCTGACCAAGATGCAGGACCCTGCCCTTGGTCCTGTTGAACTTGATGAGGTTCAGACAGGCCCACTTCTCCAGCTTGTCCAGGTCCTTCTGGATGGCATCAAGTAGGGAAGCTGGTACCCAACTATTTAATGGTAATGATGGGTGCTTTTAGCACTGACCGAAAAACTCCTGGAAGTCGTCTTGAAGTGGCCAAAACCTTGTTTCAAAGCTAAAGCTCTCAGTGTCTTCTGGAAAGTACATTTCTTTCCAGATAACCAGGCAGTTCAGTCTGTCATGCTGAGAACTGGTAATTCCTCCTGGGAGGAAACTGGGAATGTCTAAAGGCTTTTTCAGCTGGACAGGTGATTTTGTTTTAATTTCTTGTTCAGAGAAGTATTGCTCAAGTTGCTCAAATATTTTGCCTTATCAACTTTAAGTCAAGACGATGTATTTGTTGATGAACTTCAGAAATGTCTTCAGAGCTTCAGCAAAGCAATGTTGAAGAAGGTGGTGGAAATTGCGATATTGGAGCATGACCGGTGTAGAACATGAAGGTACCCAGGGCTTTCCCATCAGTACCTAAAGGGTAACCAAATGCTCCAGATGTACAGGTTGCCCATGTTCAGAGACAACCCAAGAGCAGCCAACATTCAAGGGTCTGTAAATGAAAAACTATCTTGTTGATAACTCTTTCAAAATGGTGTTGTCTCAAAGTAAACTCAAATTAAATATCAAGACAGTAGAACTTGGAGAGATTTGCTGGAGGGAAGTCATAAAAATGAATTCTGTAGCACCGCTTGTATAGAGCTTGTGAGAGCACTATGTTTTGCTTCAATATAAGGCTTGTGCTGCAGAGGGCTGTTTGCTTGGAAGATGCCAGCAGCAGAACGTTGTAATTGAGTTACTGAAGTATCCAGAGAATGTGTTTTTATTTGTAATCCCCTAATATTGCAAGGCTCAAGAGAACTTATTACTAACCTTAAAACAAGAGAGTTAAAATGGGTTATTAGATCCGAGACACGTTTCCCACAGGAATTTAATAATGGAGGATGGCACGGTAGAGTTTGTTCTGTTTATGCTAAATGCAAATGTAAAAATGGTAAGAATGTAAGAAATCGGGAAGTATACCCACTTCTTGTCTGATGCTTTCCACTGCAGATCATCTGATTTGTCCTAGTCCAAAGACCAAGAACCTTAAACTACAGCAAACTTGGCTGTCCTACCAGTTAGCAAGTAAACTTCATTTATCTCCCCGTTGGTGGCTCTTGGAGTCACTGCCATCACTTCAAGTCAAAGGGCAGTGGCTTAATTTTGAAATCTTCAGCTGTATCTCTGAGTCCAGAGAAATAGGCTTTGTTTTCCATTTTGCGGCACTTCAGCTCTTCACTTTTACCTTTGAATTCAGTGCTCATAAAGGGATGAGGAACTGGTCAGAAGCTCTTCTTTGAAAAAGCAACTAATGGTGGCACTTCTAATGCCTGTCCAATTTGGTCTCCTCTAATAGACATCTCTGTAGGGAATAAGGTGGAATGGCAGTAGAAACTTATTTGCTGGAATAAATTAGCTCTTAAAAATTAAAAGTACTGCTTAAATTGTCAAAGGAGCTATACCATGTGCTTTTTGGTGGATAATGGAAGATGACACCTTGTCCTGCATTTGGACAGGGAGAGCAATTGAAGAGTCTGGTTGTCCTCGTAGATTTTGGATGAGAAAGCAGACCCTGGAGAGTGAGGACATGGACCCCTGAGAGATACTAGAGGCATGAGAGTGAATTTGCTCTGTTGGTGTATCTTAGCTCCTCAGGGTAATGCTTTCCAGCTTTGTCTCTTGAAGCCTGACCTTATGTCCTCCTGAAATTGGTTTGCGTGTGTCCTGGGTTTGTCCAGGACAGGGTTAATTTTCACCGGACTCCAGGAAGGGGCACAGCCAGGGGGTGGGGGCTGACCCCACCTGGCCAAACAGAGCCGGGTATTCCATACCATGTG
>Ga0065711_1009885_pt1 | contig 10959 bp, 9 predicted proteins | sample Hoacrofraction12_FD_59098 | JGI IMG/M metagenome (GOLD analysis project Ga0065711, IMG submission 59098) | Hoatzin crop microbial communities from Cojedes, Venezuela - Epithelial fraction 12 v2 (version 2) | ecosystem: Host-associated > Birds > Digestive system > Esophagus > Crop | place... | reverse complement strand
AAAAAAAAAAAAAAAAGAAAAAGAGATTAAGGAGTCGAGTAACATACTCTAGGGCTGCATCCTTTAACTTTGTTCATGACTCCACCATGATCAAGTCAACTGAAGAAAAGGAAAAACGAACCCAGGAAAACAATATACAATTTTTAAGGCAGGTCAATGCTCCAGGCCAGCTGAGGCACAGGAACAGCTTAGGCGAGGAAGACTCCGTACCATCCCAAAGCAGGGTACATTGGTGTGGTCTGTCAGCACTGGCCAGAGCAGCAAAACCCTTAGCCAGTGCTGCTGCTGAGCACAAGGCAGAATCAAAGCATAGGTGTAGGGTAAAGCTTGCAGGACAAAGCCTCTTATAACTGGGAAAGGAATAAAAGAAGTAGTATACTGGGAAGTAAGCCAAGGTGAAAAGGGTCACAGGAGAGAAAACAGGAGTCATTTTGGAGAAAATTTAATAGCAGCAAGGTAAAAAAAAAAAGATAAACAAAAAAAAGATAGAAAAAGCATGTCTGACTGAACCAGACAGGGAACTTTTACATAGCATAGGCTCTTGATTGTATAATTAGAAGAATATGTCTTGACCATAATGATTTTCTGTAAATTCTAAGTGTCTCTACAGAAGCCATAGGGCTTCAAGCATACAGATCTCAAACTGTGTTTCTCTCAATTCAGATTTATCAAACGATTTCTGGATAACTTAGGACACATAAAAGCTGCATTGCCATAGGGAAGAAAAGAATTGGCTGAGATTTTCTAGTGTCAGTAAAAACTGAACTATAGGCCAGTTGTAGACAATTAAGCCATGTTAAATTATGCCCAGCACAGCAAGCTGTTCAAAATGCACATACAAATTAACATCATTATTGGAAATAAAGTTCTTTCCCACCCCCGTGTCATAGGATGTAGTAAATAACAATTTATAAACATTCATGTGACCCCCTCCCACCTTACAAAATCAGATTAATGTCAAAAGACAAACTGTGACTCTTGTTGTCCCAAGACTGATCTGGACTGCTAAAATACAACTATCGCACCTTCTGTGTCTTCCGCTTTTCACCCAACATCTGAATGAAGTGTCAGCACGCACACAGTAGTGTGCAAGTAGCAGCACTGTCACTGCAGAGACAGCTGCACGGTGCCCGCCTGCCACAACTTGGGCTTGGAAAATAACGAGAAAAAGTGAAGTCATAGTTCACTCCACACAGCTTTTGACATTCTCCACACCCTCTACCTTGATGCAACTAGCTTGAGCGTAAAAGTCTTCAAAGATGAAAAAAGACTGCCACACAGTCTCCAGGCAAAAACATTGCAAAGAACCACAGATGTGAAATTTTTAAACTCCCTGGTGGCTCATAATTGTCGAGTAGCTGGTCATCATCTGCTAATGGTTCCTCCTGTATTCACAGTGTCCAAAATGATACACTTCCCCAACATACTTTCTACAAAGTAAGCCATGGCTGTAATTGCCACATATATGAGATGTGACTGTATACAAGAAAGAATGAAGGCTAAGAAACTCTAAGGAGACCGTAAATTGTACTGGTAAGAGATTCTCCATCACACATTAAGAACAAGACAAAGTGTGAGAAAGGAGGAGATTTGGGATTGCTTCTAACCACTGAAGAAAAGTCATTCACTTATTTCTTGGAGAGCAAGATCAGACACTCATCGATATGGTGGCTGCGCTACCAGTCGCTCATCAGCAACATCTTCCTCTCACAGCAGACGCACACAAAATTAGAGCAATGTTAAGATCATTTGTTCCAAGTGCCAAAGTAATCAACTTCGACCAGACTGCTTATATCTGAAATACAGCTGCTGACACCCCCCCCCAATACTGTATCTCAGGAAAAAAAAAGTAATCAGAAGCACTAATACTTTTTAAATTAGTGAGCATGATTATTGTTCATATCCTGACACTAGTGTGTAATATTGGCACGTTCAGATAAAATTACTGCTTGTATTGAGTTAAAATACCTCAGTTTGGCAATTTTGAGCTCAGCTGTTTCTACATCTGAGAAGCTGGCTGGCAGCTGGTTTTCCTTCTGCACTATTTGACAACACAACCACTTAGAGGTAATTTTAAGTTGTGTTAATAGCATAGGGTTTTGCAGGTTACCTGTCTACAAAGCCCCTAACGAACAATTTGCTGCTGTGTTTAGACTTACAGTATCACAGGTTTTTTAAATCAATTTTCTTTAAGAAAACCACATGAGCAGTCAGACCCTAAGCTGATACCACTGTACATAGCTGTGTTGCAGAAAATGAGGAAAAGCCAAGATACAGCAGCTGTAAATCTGATTCTGCAATCTTAAAGTACAAAACTATTTCCTTTCAATTTAAAATAGCAATACATAAAATGGGAACTGAAGAAGGGAATCATTATCATGAAGATGAACTAGAATAACCCAGAAAAAAAAAAAAGCTTTTATATGCAAAATGCTTTTTAGAAAGAGCTAAGTCAGAAATCCCTGTCTTACGTGTCATGCAGCCGAATGCATCGATTTTTTTGCTTTGCCTTTCATGATTTCCATCTACATTCACCAAAACCAATGGAAAAGATTACAAGCTAATCTATAAAGACTCTCAGCCCAATGCCTCCCTCTTTCAGAGGCACATGCAGACAAGAGCTTGCAGGAGAGTAGGAAAAACTGTCCAGACAGCAAAGATGCATTGAGTGGGACATATCTTCTCTCAAATCAACAGCCTTCTTAGTAAGGGCAGGACGGTAATGGCAGATTTTGGAGGCTGTGATCCTTTACACACTTGGCTTGGTTTTCATTTTGGTTTTTTCAGTACATGCAGAAGGAAAAGTTTTTTTCAGTATCTGCTCTGAAACACAATCCATTGGCATTATAAAGTCCTCTCTGCCACAGCTTTTTCCACCTCACAACAATAAATCTCAGCAGAAGCTGCTTGCTTAGATGTTTGCTGGCACATCCTCTTTCTCAGTAGCCACCCAGCTCCTGCTTTAGAAGTAACCCAAGAATAAGAAACCAACTCTCCTCTCACATTTTTGGGCAGGGAAAATAATGAAAAGGAGACATGGAAATAGCTTGCTACCTTTCTTCAGCTCCAGCCCCTGAACTCCAACAGCTCCATACATACCAAACTGCACAAGAGGGTCAGTCAGCTGATATAAATCTGCTCAGCTGCACTGGAGGACATTTCAAGCCAATGTGTAGCAGCTGTTGCTCTGGCAGGGCAGGGTAGATGACGGTAAGGAGGGAGAGAAGGTGGCATTTATTTGTCTTCTGTAAGATTTGGGGTTTGGTTTCATGTGTGATGCCACCTTGGATTATTAATACTTGTGTCATAAGGCAAAACAGGGGAGGGAAGAGTAAAAGTAGGGTACAGATTCATTCATAGTTTCCCAAATGCCCACTGTGAGGCCATGTTTGAGAGGCTGGAAATTAGATTCACATCGGTTCGTGCAGCTTTCAGAAACTCTTCAGCGTATCATAATGCAATATTCCTGCAGCACTCACATGTTAATTATTCCATAACTCAGAGTAGGCAACCAGAATAATTGGCAATAAATTCACCTTAGGTAAAAATCTTCAGTATAAAATTTTGTATTATGCCTTGAAATTACAAGTCTAGGAACTTCAGCTTTGTGGGCTTAAAGCTGCTGATACTTCTTGCTCCATTAATCAAGACCTCCCAGCTGTCCCCAGGTCTTGTCCAATAAAGATAAAAAAAGGGCATTTCAGAGTAGTCCATCCTCTTCACAAGGATCCAATCTGCTGGTATGGAATAAAAGGAAAGAAAAGTTAATGCTGCTATGGAGCTAATGGGCACAGGACCATCACAGAAATTGAGCAAGACAGAGTTTCGGATTGCATATAGAATAAAGCGAGAGTTCCCAATGCGTGCATGCGTCTTCCTCACCGCTCAAAAGGCTATGGATGAGGCGCACAGACATGCTTTTGAATTGCTAAATCCATATAATCATTTAGGCTATTTTCCTGCTGTGAAAGGATGGGTAGGAGTGTCTAGACATGAAGAGGCCAGGCCTATTGATGCCGGCGGGACTTATCCCCATGGAGCCGTCAGCTCTGTAGAGCACCGCAGCTGCATGCTCCGGCTCTCCAGCTGTGCTGCGCAGTAGCAGACTGCCAATGTTCCTACCCAAAACAAAGCAGAGCTATTATATGATGATGAAAGCTAAATTTTGGGGGGGAATCACCTCTTCAGGTCCCCAGCATAATCCAGTGGATCTTGTCCAAAAGCCTCTCAGAGAAGATATTCAGAAATTTATGGATGAAAACTGAAAATATTTAGTAACTTTTCATCACGTCCCAGTTTGCATGTACATGTAAGTACATATAAGGCAAGGGAGATTCTGCTTCTGAGTATTGTGGGGGAAAAATCCAATGTACACCCCAAGCATCACTTCACTGAGAAGAGCTAGGGCTGGAGGACCTCTCCTTCCTCTCTCCCTGTCTGAATTAACGTAGTCGGGAAGGTGCCGGGAGTAGGTATGTTTGGCATCCTCTTGGCTGAGCCTTGCTAAGGAAGACTGCAGAACCAGAAGAGGCTAACAAGGAGCAGCAAAAGGAGAATATGTACACGGTGATGGCTTTCTCACACGGATGCTAAGTATGGAGGTTAAGGGATTCCAGACCAGGGCTCCTGCATGGCCAAATCCTGCTCCCTGTGTGTCCCCTCACCTTCCTCTGCAGCAAATAAATGGTCAGTGATAAAGACAGGAACCATACTTGATACCTTATCTGAGGACAAAAGGCACCTTTGCAAACTATTGCTCTTGTGGAAGAGTAAAACAGTGTCTCTTGGAGATGAGTCTACAGTTGCGGGACCACCAAAAGGCAAGCACTGAGGCAACTCCGTGATAACCCTGGAGACTGCTTTCAGAGAAAGCTATTTAACAAGTTCATTACAGTTGCAAGCTGGAGATCACAAATGTTTTATACCCAGCAAGAATGTTGTATTCGGTCAATTCAACTCGTCTGAGATGACAATGCCATGCACAAGACCACGCCAAGAGAGGCTTCAGGAGAATATGAGAAAGTTGCTTGCGTTTTCCAGAGCACTAGAAGGGAGTCATGACATTGAAGGCTTTACTCAGTTCCTCATCGCTGTCTGTAGCATAAGGGAACAATTCTAAGATTCTTAGGAGCTGTTTGCTCAGAAGAGTTTCAAGCCCCAAAGCAATTTAAAAAATTTCTTTATGACATGTATTTGATAAAAACAACATGCAGTTGTAACTTCTAGACAATGCTTACAGGTGCTACACCTTCCATAATGAGAAGGAAAATGGGTGTTGCAGCTCTCATAACCAAGGGAAATCATGGATCTGTTGAGTTGCTGTTACGTCTGGATGTGCGGCGCTTGTTCAGCATCATCGTATTATTCAGCTGTTACTGAAGACTTCTTCAATGCAATAAGAATTGTTGGAAAGTCTGTAAACATCCTTAAATTCAGAACAATATGCCATTGCCTGTTGGAAGCTTTTCTAACAAAATGGAAGTCTATTTCAACAGCATTTTGATAGCTGAGTGGGTGCTAGGCTACAGTGATTTTTTTATGTCATTGAAAGAAATGGATAAAATTCGGAATCAAAAGGAGGAGGGCTGAGCTTAGCCAAGCTATACTGACCAACTGTTTAATTTGGCTTCCTCAAGTGATTCTGATCAGATAATGTTTCTTTAGTTAACTCAAACCAAAGTGCAAGGCCAAAGAAAATTTGCATTTGATTTACAGCTGAGAGAAAACTGAAACCATTGAAGAATGAAAAAAGTCAGCAGAGAAAAAATATGCAGAAAGCAATCAAACTCCTGCACTTGAGCAAATACTTGAAGATCACAGAATATTTGTAAGTAGAATTCAGCTAGCGTTTCTCAGATTTCAGGTCCCAAGAGCAAGCATTTGCTATTTTTCAAGGCTCTTATACTTGTGACTCAGAAAGTCCTCCAATACAGAGCTCCAGCTCCAGCTGCTAGAGTTTATTGACTTCAAGTGAGTATAGAGACAAAGGTTTGAATGAAGTATGGCTGGTTTCTGTTAAAGGCTGCTATTACGAGCTATACAGTGTTTATTCAGTTCTACCATTACTGTTGTTGAATCTCTCCCTACAGAAAAAGGAGAAAAACCTTTCCACCATGAACATGCACTAAGAAGCCTAAACTCTGATCACCATTGACCAGTGCCCACTTTTACCTGAACTGTTGCAGTGTGACCTGCATAAACCCTATTCACCCATCGGATGAGTAATGATGGTCCCTGTTGTCACTCTGCACATGTAGGCACTGTGCATCAGTTTAACAGCAAGGTGCTGGATCGCAGGTGACATGCTTCAGCAGCTGTTGGCCAAATATCCTACATGATAAAACTTGGCACAAACTTGAGGAATCAGTGTTTTAAAGACTGATTCCTCTAATCTCCACTGATGGAGTGGTGGAGCCTATGCAGCACTCGTCCACCACCAGCTGAAGTCTGTGCCGCTGCCTACAGCAGGAGCTGGGCTGTGCCAGCTCTTGCTGGTACAGCAATAAGCTGTGATGCATCAGTATTACAAAGAAAACAAAGATGAGCTATTTCAGCCTATTCCTACCATTTTACATGTAGTGAGATATTATTTGCTATGTAGAGGGTAATTCCCCTAAAGGACACCACAATTAAGTGGCAAATTTATTTGCTGCTTACATTCACTAGCTCTTCCAGCTGGCTTAATTCTCATCAGCCACCATAATTTATTAACAGTGAGGTGAGAAAAGACATGAATCAGCTTAATGTGCTATAAGTAGGGCATTGTCATGGCAACAAGATGCGGACTGTTTTCTAGGATCTATGTATGGTTTGTTTTGTACTCATCCTTAAGATATCGCTTGAAACAACTAGAATTAGAAATTTTTTTTTTCAACTTTTTTTTCACTTCAGTATATTTTTTAAAAATCATCAAAATAAACATGTGAAAGGCTCTGAAGCGTCTCCCCAGGAAAATAGCTAGCTGTATGCTCTTCCATGAGTGTTCCCAGAAAGAGAAGCCTTTACTCTGATCTCCCAACCATTTTCTCATGTTGTCACACAACCGAGTCCATGGATTAACTCCTGGTTTATACCAGTCTGAGATCAAAACCAGACCTTCCTTGTTCTATGCTCTACATATAAGTATTAACTGGGGTGGTGGTGGGGTGTAGGAATTACAGAGTATTACTGAAAAAATAAATATATTTTTGTTTTGAAAATGCAGTACATCATACTTAGCACAGGACGTGGGAAAACAATTAAGGAGGTTGCATTTTTACAGAGTTATGATGAGGAAGTATAAAGTTAAAAATTAAAAATTAACTGTAAAGGATTTCTATTGCCTTCCTGACTAAGCCTAAATCCCAAGAACCTTTTGCATCAGCAATTAATGATTTTCATAAAACCAGCTCTTCATTCAAAGTTAATTTTATTTACTACCCTGCTGCATAAAGGGAATGGTTGGAATGCTAACACAGCTCTTTGAAAAACAATTACCAGTATTACTGTTTTGATTTCTTTTTTTTTGCACCACCTCAGGAATCTGATAATAAATAGCTAATGAAAATCAAAATATGTCTAAGATGTCTCAGAAAGAAAGCATGAAAAAATGAAATCCCTTTCATGAAAAATTTCACAAGCTTAAAACTTTGCTTTGCTCTGATTAAAAAAAAAACAAAAACGAAAATTTTAAAGAATTATTCCCCTTTTCTCCATCCAGTACTCACTAATATTTTTTTTAATATGTCTGTGTTTATATTACCCTAGGTATTTGTTTGCATAATATGTAGGGCAACAGGCAATTGGGCTGTACCATAATACAAAATTAAATTCTTACTCATCAACCTGAGAAAAAATAATAAACAATATAATTTTGAACTCAAAACTTTTGTCAACCTACAACTGCAAATGTTCAGCTGAGCACTGCTAAATGAAACCTGCTGAGGTCAACCAGAAGTCAATTAAGAAATTAAAAATTTGGACAGCCTTACCTAGAGGTTCAATGGATTCGTTCAGTCAATGTTGCTAATGGCCCCAAATACACAAGAGCTGATAGCTGTTAATTAAAAATGTTTACAGAGGCCAAGTCAGGGGAATGCCAGTCTTGTTTTCAACAGTCTTTACCCCATGTCAAGTCCAGCAAGAAGTGGGTCTGAGCTGCAAATTTTGGCTGGAGGCCTGGATCTAATACGACACATAAGAAGCAGGTATGCCAAAACATTTGGTGGGCAGCAAGAAGAGAGGAGTGCGCCGTGCACAGCAAGCTGGCAGCGCGCTTTAACTGGAGATGCTGTACGGCTGATTACATTGCTCTAGCACTCAGGGGCCTCGCTACGTACCAACTCTCCAGCAGAAGTGGTATTGTCAGAAACGTGAGATGAAAGACAGTCATCCCCCACACCCTGCAGTTAAACAGGGGAGAGCGTGCTGGATTGTCACAGCATTTGCACGTCTGGTGGCACTGTGCCTGGTGCAACATGTACCTCCAGGGATCCCCACGTGAAGCAACCCGGGCACTCCCTCCACAGGCTGAACGCATTTTTCAGCGAGCCTCAGCCATAAGATGGTGGAACAAGCATTGCTGGGGAAAAACAGAATAATTATAGAATCATAGAATAGACTCATGGAATCATTAAGGTTGGACAAGACCTCTAAGATCATCCAGTCCAACCGTCAACCCAGCACCACCATGCCTGCTAAACCATGTCCTGAAGTGCCACATCTACACATTTTTTTAACACCTCTAGGAACGGTGACTCAACCACTTCCCTGGGCAGCCTGCCTGTCAGCCATGCCTGCCCTTGGCTAACACATCACTTGATGCCACTGGTGGCAGATTTCGCCCCCCAGACATTTATCCAGTGGGAAGTAGTTTGCAGCTGGTACACTTCAGAAAAGCTATGAAATCACTGAGAAAGAGCGGTGACTTTCCCCGACTGCTGGTCCGGGCAGCAGAGCCAGCCCCGTGAGCCACTTTGTCCCTCACAACTAGCACCTTACAGCAGTAATGAATGAGTTGTCACATCCAGCCACTTATACAACATGGCCCAGTCCTTTCCTGGATCCTTTGTCATCGCTCAAGCTATGCTCTTTAAGGTTGCAGTTTCTGATGGACAGATTACATTTCAGCTGTCTTCTCCTTGCACAGAAGGTGATTATAGTTAATTTGGAAAGTAAAGGATATTTTCAAAACTGGCTTGTGATCTTTTTTCCTTCCTTATAAGTAAGAAGACAGTCTGAAATGTTTCTCCGCCCCTGACATTTTTGACCGCTCAGAGCCACAGGGCATGTCCATCGTGTTGGTGAGATCCTGATTGAGTGGGCGGGAATGCTCACCCCTTACACGAGACTTCCCTCACTCACACACTGAATGCTTTTTTGATGTTAGAGAAGTGTTAACAACATCCCAAAAGATTTTTTTCCCCCAGTATTAAAGTGTATGGGCTTTGTGTCCCTGCTTGCTCCAGGTCCTGGGCTACTGCAGGTAGCTGGTGTGACCCAGGATGAAGCTTATGGTTCCCATGATAAGGGGAGCGAGAAGAAGGTATCTAGGCTTGGTTTGTCTCTGTTTTCGGTGATCCAACATTTAAATCAAACCCTGGGAAACATAAGTCTGGGCAGCCATTTGCAGAAACAGCAAGAGGAACCACGTATCCCAAATAGGAGGCAGGAGCCTTCTTCTGAATATGGTGTAACACCAATGCCTCAGCGGAAGAGCTTCACCAAAAGGTCTAAAGGCAGGAGCCCTTTACTCAGCCCAAGAGCATTTTGAACTCCTCACCTTCCTGCAACACATGAATTCTAGTCAGGTGTCCTGGTTTCGGCTGGGATAGAGTTAATTTTTCTGCCAGTAGCTGCTGTGTTTTGGATTTAGTACGAGAAGACTGTCGATAACACTGATGTTTTTAGTTGTTGCTAAGAAATCAAGGACTTTTTCCAGTTTCTCATATTCAGCTGATGAGCAGGGGTGCAGGAGCTGGGAGGGAGCACAGCCAGGCAGACAGCCCAAGCTGGCCAATGGAAATATTCCATAACGTAGACAGTTTAGGAATGGGGGTTGGCCAGGGGGCAGGAAGCTATCTTTCTCTCTTGTTTCTGTGAGTTCAAATCCTCTCTTGTCTGGGAGTTCAAACTTTTCCGAGAGTTTGATCTTTTTCATGAGTCTTGCGACATTTGTGAAATTTGCAAAATTTGAGAGTTTGGCATTCCACAATCACTGCTTGGGGACTGGCTGCGAATTGGTCATTAGGTGGTGAGAAAAACTGCATATAGTTTGTNTTANNTATTCATTATTATTATTATTATTATTATCAGTAGTAGTAGTAGTAGTATCTGCTTTGTTGTCTTATTAAACTGTCTTTATCTCAACTCATGAGTTTCTCCTTTTGTCCGTTTCTCCTCCCCATCCTGCTGGGGGGAAAGGGGACGGGTGAGTGAGAGGCTGCCTAGTGCTTAGTTGCCAGCTGCCAGGTTAAACTATGACATCAGGAAATACTGCTTTTGTTGGTAAAGAACTTGTTGGTTGTTTCAGGACATTATTTGAAATGAGATCACGAACCCTGCTGTGTGGAGCCAGGGGAGATCCTTGCCCACTTTGGGAAGTCTGGGCTTCCAAATGGAGACTCTGAAGACCATGGTGAGGAGCCAGCTCTTCGTCAGCTGGAAGAAATGTCTCTGATTTTGCTTTCAGCTAATAACACTGGATATAGGACCAGACAACTGAAAAAGAATTAAAATACAGAAGATGAAGAATATATCTCATATGGCATTCATGCTGTGCAATTTAGAAGACAACAAATCAGCAACAGCAGGCACTATTTTGCACAACACATTGTAAAATTCTGCAAGAGGTTTAGTGTGTAGAGGACAACTGCTGGATATTGCATGACTTAGTTGGTAAGACTTTTAAAATATCTAAAAGGACTGCCACAAATGGCAGATGCAAAGAAAACCCTATGAAGGTTTGCAGAAGTTGCTGTG
>Ga0065711_1050157_pt1 | contig 10960 bp, 6 predicted proteins | sample Hoacrofraction12_FD_59098 | JGI IMG/M metagenome (GOLD analysis project Ga0065711, IMG submission 59098) | Hoatzin crop microbial communities from Cojedes, Venezuela - Epithelial fraction 12 v2 (version 2) | ecosystem: Host-associated > Birds > Digestive system > Esophagus > Crop | place... | reverse complement strand
GAATATCTCCAGAGAAGGAGCCTCCACAACCTCCCTGGGCAGCCTGTTCCAGTGCTCCGTCACCCTCAGAGGGAAGAAGTTCTTCCTCATGTTCAGACAGAACTTTCTATGCCTCAGTTTGTGCCCATTGCCCCTTGTTTTGTGCCCATTGCCCCTTGTAAATACTGTTTAAATATGATTTTGAAAATATTTTTTAAATCTTCTGGTAAATACTTACCGACACTGTTTCAGGCTTGGTTTCTGTAATGCTTCTATTATTTCAAATAAATCCTTTTTTCAATCCTGGCAGATATGTTCATGAACCCTGCCAAAACAGAGGGAAAGGATTCACACAACTAACTATTGCTGAAAATGTGACACTGCCCTCACCACCACCACTGCCAGCAGAGTAAATGAATTGGAGAAATAAAATATTATTCCTTTGTTTGCATCCTTTCCTTTTAATATTGTCAGGCTGCAACATAATTTCACAGGGGATTTGTGTTCTGTGTTACTTGACTCAGCAGTAAAACTCATCAGATCATGAATTCTTGTCAGTAGTGAATAATGCAGTCAGCTAAGTTGAAGTGGACACTTAGATTGGTTTGTTTTCCTCTTGCACAGATTTAAAGCTTCATGGGCCTTTTATTTCACTTTTGCTTGTCTTTATCTGAAGTGCTTAATGCATTGGGTTTAGATCTCTTCAAAGTTACTGTGCTTCCAGTAACATTATCCCTTAATTCTATTATTGGTGCTCCTGCTCGTATTAGTAAATATTGCTGTGTATGGTGGAGTCACAAATGCAATTTTCTGTACCCTTATTTTATGAAGGAAGACTGGTTTACAGTCGAAGGCTGGTTGCTGCTTTTTCTGAAAGTGCAGTGGGACCAAATAAGCTACTTTACAGTAAAATGAGAGATTGCTTATTTGTTTATAGGGGTTATCCCTGATGTGTACAGCTTTGCATTAAGTTACAGAAACATGGTCAATGTAAGGGGGAGGGAAAATATATTGTGAAACCCTATTTGAATTTTGCAGGAGGACATTACATGCCAGACTTCAAACTGGGCCTGGAGGTGGTAGTGAGCAATCTGAGTTACCCCTGACAAATTTCTGCTTGTTAGTGGATTTTTTGTTGGATATAGTTTCTTTGGTAAGAATTGCTTTATTTGTTGCTAATACTAGGATTCTGTATATGTATATTCTACAGAAATACTATATCTGCTTTATTTATTATTTTTCCTGAAAATATATTGCCATAAATTGGTGGATGCCTTTAGAAGAAGTTTTGATTTCATTGTATGATTCGTGATAGGCTGGTTGGATGTAACTAAAGTGTTTTTTGTGATGCTTATACTTCAAAATTTTTGTCTGTCCTCAATCTCTTTTCTTTAAAACTATACTGTATTCATTACAAATGTGGTATTTTGTAGTTTGATATGCTAGTTTAGATGTGCAGCTTTCTTTTAAGGCTCTTTTAAATGTAATGAGACGATGTATCTTCTTTTTCTGTTGGCATTGCTTAATGTTGCAAAGACTGTTGGAACTGTTTTTTCTATACCTGTCTTTCCTCAATTCTTTGCTTTCTCATTTCAAAGCCTACTAGAAGTATGAGAGTGCTGTGTCAGGTATGGCAATCAGCCTGTTTTCCCTTTAGTTCTTGTTTATCTTTCATTTTTAAACTTTTGTATTAAGGTTATTAAAATAATAGTAGTAGCATTCTTTAGCTTTATCATTATGTTTTGTAATGTGTTTGTTGTGTAATGAACAAGACGGAAAATTCTGAAAAAGAGCTAAATATATTTCTGTTGGTTAGTTACCCAAGTGTAAAGTTAATCTTGTAAATTTTTTTTAATTAAAGCATGTATTTCTTATTCTTGGATATTAAGATATTAATTTTTCTTTTTCTGTGTTGCGTATGTTTAGAACATAGTTAAGCAAATGACAGGTACCATTGTTATAGAAGATAACTTTCAGGGTGGAATTTGGTGTTACAATTAATGATTTTTACTATTACTTTTTTAGGAGACTTACATTGAAATACAGACAGAACACTTGCCTCAGCTGTTGCTCAGGATGATTTCTGCATTGACAAGCCATCTTCAAACTTTGCACTTGTCCGAGCTTACTGATTCTCTCAGACTCTGCTCAAAGATCCTTAGTAAGGTTCAACCGCCATTGCTGTCTGCTGGTACGGATGGTATCCTGCAGCTTCCTGGTGGACACAGCAGCTCCATCAAAGAATGGGAAAACAAAAAGGTAACTGATTAAGTTTTTCAGCATCTTGGAAAAATACTTTTTGTGTGGAAAGGAAAAGTGGGCTGTCTAAGTCTGTGCTGAATCGCGTAGAAGTCTTTGGTAAGATTTAGTTTAATATACAACAATACATGTGAAACTTGCATTGCCAAAAGAAATTATAATTGTGCACTTCATTGTGGTAAAAGACCTTGATTCTTAAGGGTTTTTGTCTAGATTTAATATTATACATGTATAAATCACTTCAGAATCGGGGCCCAAGAATGAACTAGTCAACTAAGGTTTGAAGTTGTAATGCACTTCAGGAGTCTGATCATGTAGAATAACTGGACTCAAGACTTCTCCATTTTGGGTACGTATCAGGCATATGTAAATTCTCCTCTCACCCAATTTATGTGAGATTAATCAGATTAATAGCCATCAGTTATTTTACTGTCACTGTTAAGTTCTTAGAATCATTTAATAAGGAAGACCAGCCAGCAGCTCCCTCTTTTCTCTTTTAACATTATCTAGTCTGGTTTACGCAACCGTGGCTCTGTAAGGTATGTTAAGTGACACGCGCCGAAATCCTTGTTCTCCAGCTGAGGAAACTAGAGGAACATCATAGAATAATTTAGGTTGGAAGTGACAGTTGCAGATCACTGCTGAAAGCAGGGCTGATTTCAAAGTGAGATTCTACTTCAAAGCTAGGTCAGGTCACTTGGGATCGTATCCAGCTTAGTTTTGAGTATCTCCAAGGATGAAGATTCCACAACTTCTCTGTACAGCTTGCTTCTTTGCACTGTGTTATTTAATCAGGATCTCCATTGTTGCAGCTTGTGTTCATTGCCTCTTGATCTTTCACTGTGGATTTTTGAGCATGCCTTCATCTTTTCAACCACCTAATGGGAAGTCACAGCGGTAAAGACACCTTCTCCCCCTCCATGACTCTTAGTGTTCTTTTTCTTAAGACTGAGCAAATCCAATGCTGAGCTTTCCCTCTTATGTCAGGTGCTCCTGTGGTGGCCCTCCACTCGACTTAGTACGTCAGTGTTTGGTTTGTACTAATGAATGCAAACTTGGCCACAGTATTCTAGATGTGGTCTTAAAACTGCTGAGCAGAGGGGACTAATCACTTTCCTTGATTTGCTGATTATACTTTTGCTAACACAGCCCTGTGTATGGTTGGTCTTCTTCATCAGAAGGGTCCACTTCTGGGTCATGTTTGCCTTGTCCATTAGGACTCTGACATCCTTTATGTAAGATCCTATCCTTATTCATTCTAGCCAGCCTGTTTCAATTAAATGTTGTTGCCCTTTGAACCTTCAACAGCCTTTTCCTTTTAATTACAACCAACTCATATGCGGCCTTGGCTTCTGTTAAGAGATAAAGTGAAATTAATTACCATGTTTCTGATCTCTTTTACATTGTATTTTATAAGACAGGGTCACCCTTTATGTCTTCGCAAGCTTTGTAGTACATAATAACACAGGAGGCAGTGAACGCTATCTCAAACTTTCATTTTCATTCTTACTCCGTCTCTGGCAAAGCAAGATGTAATTCACCATATATAATGATGTGTCTGGTTTAATGTATTCATGAAAAAGTTATTCAGATTTTTAAATTCTATATTTATGACGGCTACTGATTAGGATGTCAGACAGCAAGAAAATTTCTGGGCCTGTTAGATCTCAGGCAGCATCTGCAATTGCTGGTAAGATAGCTAGATGAGAAGTATGTGGGCATGGTCTTTACCTGCATTTACTCCCACTGATCCATGCGTTTCCATTTAAGTTGTTTCCCTACTCACCTCATTCTCATCAGGAAGCAGAGAATGTGCTACCAGTTACCAACAAGACTACAGGGGTTAGAGCGGCCCAGAAAGCTGCTATGGGTTCTTTTAGAGTAGAAATCATTCATCAGCTTTATGCATGTTCTGAACTGAGGAGGAATTAAGGTGCACAATGAGTCATGAAGAACTGCTGTTGCTGGAGCAACCGTTCTTTCCTGTTTCTAGGAGATGATTTTTTTTTCTTTCTAGTTGAAAATGTGTAGTAATTTTTCAATTGAAAGTTTATTTCTTCTTTTATAATTATAATTTTGTATTTGAAAGAAATCCCAAACTTCCAAATCTCAGGGTTGGTATATAGAAAGAAAGATGCTAGCTAGTTAAAGTTGTACCATATATACGACTGTGAATTAAGATTCCATCCACATTTAATAGACAATTTCTTATAGAGCATGAATTTTATTGAGAAATTGAGCTAGCTTTGTGAGTGTAAATGTGAAAGTGAGTAAAATGTTTTTTACATTATGAAAGATTTTATTCTTCATTTACAGCTCCGCAGTTCACTGTTTTTTAAGGTGTTTGGACAACTTGCAGGTATAATGTTAAATGACACTGATACTGCCTTCCTAATGAGACAAAACTTGAATAGTTGTGGTTCTTCTATCAGTAGTATATCTAGGCAGTTACTAGGTTAAAATAATTTAATATCTAATCTGATAATTTACTTACACAGTGAGAACTTCAAAAGCATGATTAGAGAAGTGCATCCTTTTTCTCACTCTCTCAAGTCTTCACATGCTTCTTGGCTGACATCTCCTTTTTGTCTCCTTTACCTGCAGGCATTTTTTACTCTTTTATGACTGCAGCACGCACTTATTAACAGACAAATATCTTGTCCTTTTGTAGAACATGCTAAAATATAAAGAATTGAAAGAATCTTGCTAGCTAAAGTGACCATAAGCAACACAGTTCAATGTCCTGCTTCCTGCTGGAACTGAGGGGTTTTCTTTGATGTAAGGATATTTTGGTTTATGGTCCTGTATAAATAAATAATACCGTGCCTATGCATTTCATCATTCTTTCATAAGAAAATAGACATGATTATGATATGAAGAAAATGTTAAAAGCAACCATATTTAAAGTATGTTACTTGATAAACAATGCTCTTTTTTTTTGTAGTTAGCTTGGTCTGGCAAGCTTACTGAAATACCAAACATCATTTTACTTATACTGTATGTGTACAAATAGATTTAAAACTGTGGAATAAAATTGTTGCTTTCAAATGGAGAAGCAAATAAATATTTTCTCACTAGGACCTAAATAACCCATTTTGAAGTATCATTAAACTTTTCTCTCACTTAGGTGCCATCAGTTTCCCTTGAAAATCCTAACGATGTGTTTGAAGATGGTGAAAATCCTCCAAGCAGTCGATCATCAGAAAGTGGTTTCACCGAATTTGTACAGTACCAGGCAGATACAACTGATGACATTGACAGAGCACTGAATGAAGGTCACGGTGTGCCTGGCATTCCTATTATTGGTAGCACATCCTCAGAGACTGAGACAGCATCAACTGTGGGATCTGAGGAAACCATTGTACAGCCTCCTTCCATAATGACACAGGGGACAGCAACTCGCAGTGGAAAAACAATCCAAAAGACTGCAATGCAGTGCTGTTTGGAGTATGTCCAACAGTTTTTAACCAGACTTATCAACCTGTATATCATTCAGAGTAATTCCTTGTCTCAGCCCTTAGGGGCAGAGCTTCCAGTAGACCCCACCAGAGAGCAAGGACAGACCACAAAATGGGACAGAGAATCACACGTTGATGCTAAGGTGAAGAAAACAAACAAGAAAAAAACACCGAAAGAATACCTTCCTGCCTTTATTGCTGCTTGTCAGCTGTATCTTGAATGTTCCAGCTTTCCCGTTTACATTGCTGAAGGAAACCGTACTTCGGAATTACATCCTGGGAAGCCTGAAGTTGGTAAGCTGCACTCTGCTTTGTTCTTTACTTTTAAAATATAAATTCTGGGGTTTTTTTGTATGTGTTGCTGTTTGCTGCTCCTCTTTTCTCATAGATTTTAAGACTATTGCTAGCATGGGATTTATAACTAATTGGTATTGGGGTGACAAATATAAATTATGCAAACTGAAGCCTGAGAGGAGAATCTAGCTTTTCAGATGTTCCTTTTTAGTATATGGATGTTTTCTTTGTCGTATTTTGTAATAGCCACAGCTGACATTGAGTCTGTTTTTTAGCTTCATTTTAGCAATTTTAGATTGATGTGCACATTCACTTTGTGCAATACATGGAAATTATAAGCTTCTGTCCAATAAAAATCATACCAGATAAGAAATTAATTAATTTTACTTTGCTCGCATTAAGGAACAGTTCTTGCAAACAATTCTTCTAGCTACAGTTGAATTAGAAAACAAAATAAAAATGGTAGGTTTTGTGAAGTGTGATACAGATAGATACAGACACAGATACAGGAATGTGATTAAAATGTTGACAGTTCTGGATTACTGTAAAATGTGGCATTTTTTTACAGTTTGTAAACTCTTTTATTTACAGTTCTAATTTTGGTTCCACTTCTGGTCTGTAGTATCATGGTATCATGGTGGATATGCTAGGAGCATGCAAGAAATAGTTACAATTATTTCGGTTACTGTCACAGTCATCTTCTGTGATTTTATTTTTTCTGGGAAACTTCATGGCTGCGAGTTTTTGTTCTCATCCACAACTTTCAAAATCTGTTGAAGGCTAAGCGACTGGCACTGCTTGGAGATAAATAGGTTTTTGGCTTTTGGAAACAAGCACGTTAATTTAACATGTCTGGTGCTTCTGTTCCTGTAGTTTTTAAGAGGTGTTGTGCGTGTCTTCATTATACAGCCAGGAGCAAAGTGTATCTCTGTCTTTATGGGATCCAGATAGATCAAGTATTTGTGTCAGGTGAAGGGAAGTTGATTACAGATGTTTATTAATTAAGGGTAGTGCAATGTTAAAGGGCTGTTACCTTTTGTAAAAGATCTAGCACAAGACATACAATGTTCGATACTATGACCCTGAAAAATGTTGTTCTTTATTTATTTATTTTCCCCAAACACTAGCAGCCTACAAATGAGTGTTGTGGCAGAAGACTAAAAATACTTTAAAAATCAGCTGTTTGCTTACTACATTTCTGTGGATATAGCACTTTTGATTATCACTGCCTTGTAAACTCTCAAGCAGAAGCCTGTAAAGCTTGCATAGTATGCGCCTTGTTTGAAGGCAGTGATTCTAGGAATCCTTTTCGCTTTATTAAATGTCTTGGATTTGCGTTGCTCGTTCATCATCTGAACCTTCCCATTTGTGATGTTGCATTTGCAGTGTATCAAACAGTGTGACTTCGAGGAATAAACATGAAATGTAGGCGGTTGAAATTGACGGGAAAGAGTTTGTTTCAGGTGTAAACATCTGTTGCACAGAATGGTGGGGTGGATGGGAATAGTGATGGGAATGGGGCTGCATAGCTGTCCTGGGAGTCCTGCTTCCCCGAAGAGAACGGGAGAAGGTAGTTACTGTAATTCGCACACCAGCCTTTTCTTCTGCAGTAGAAAAACATATCAGTAGATGAAGAGGCTTTTTTTTTTTTTAAGAGTTCCTAAATTTGGAACATGTTTTTGATGGGTTGCATTACTGATGTGACCCAATTGCCTTTAATCAACAGTGCGAGTCATCAGTCTGTTTATTTGAAGGAGACAAATTAATCTGATATTGATAGAACATAACTGTGCTTAAATTTTGCTGTATGCTTAATTTCTCAGATAAATGCATGCTATTTTTAATTGAAGAAATTAAAAAGGGAACTGAGTCAAGCTCAGAATAATCTTTATATATGTAAACTCTAGAACATTATGTGGAATTGTTAGGTATATTTAGGGTTCGATTTACATTGCAAAATTAACTATTGTGGATATAGATTAGAAATTGCATCGTCCTCTTAATTCTAAATAGATGCTGTATCTGTGCCTATTAAATAACACTTCTTCACTTATGTCTGATTCTAGAAGCATTTGACTATTTTTAGGAACATGATTAATAGAGTCCTTTTGAAATTTTAAGAAAAAGTAATTTGGTACCTCTGAAATAAAAGGATGCATTGTTCACTTATAGAGTAATTGGCTGTGAACTTCAGAGAAAGACACTTGCATTATCAGGCCCGCATATGGTATTAAGTGAGGGGATGGTAAGAAGGGGAAAACAACTGCCTACAGTGGAAGCAGAGTATGATCTAATAGGATCAAGTTTTTGCCACCCAAAACACCAATTTTCGCAGATACTTTTACTTTTAAAGTGTTGCCAGGAAAATATCTGGGGTTTTTGTCAGTTTAAACTTAGCTTATATATATAAATAATATACGTAAATAATTCTGTATGTATGGATATTATTATATCTATATAATATCACACATGTATATTATTATTATATAAGTAAAAAAAATATTACAGAATTATTCCAGGCTACAAACTACAGTGTTAAGGCTTGATTGCTGGTCAAGAATTTCCTGAAAGAGAAAAGTGAATGAAAGGATGTGCAAACTACTAAAAGTTTAGTTTTGTCTAAAGCATAAAATCGTGTGGATGCATTTCCATAAAATTTGTTTTTCTGTTCCTTGTTCAAATTTTCCTAATTATTTTTGGTTGCTAAATGTTTGAAGTGGTACAGTATTGCATTCTTAATTAGATTATTTTAAAGACAGAGATACTTCTCGATGTATCTTCCTCCTGCATGCATTTTGCTAAACCCATACAAGGGGCAGGTTGAAATATGGAAGGTAAAGGATGATTTTGCGTATGGTTATGGGATATAAGAGGAAATATTCATAATATTTAAAAATGTGAAACGAATTTATCATCTGTGATTTTTATTTCAGACTATGAACAAGTACAGCCTCCACTGTGGCTACAGACTTTAATGAATGCTTGCAAGCAAGCAAGTGATTTCAGTGTTCAGGGTGTTACAATTTCCCTTGTGATGGACTTGGTTGGATTGACTCAATCTGTTGCTCTCGTCACTGGAGAAAATCTGAACAGTGTGGAAACTGCTCAGTCTCTTAGTCCCAACCAGGGAAGAGTTGCTGTTGTCATCAGACCTCCTCTTTCTCAAGGCAACCTGAGATATATGGCTGAAAAGACAGATTTCTTCAAGGTACAATGCAGTATCTCATTGCTGTTTTCTTTAGACTTATTTTCCTGGCTAGTTAAGACTGACAGTCTAGGCCACTTTACCATCCTCGGCATGGTAAACCAAATTTTCTTGATGACTATTTTGGTAACAGTTCTAACCTGTGTTAGACCTTAAATGAAAATGAAATAGTAAGTTTTCCCACTGTGATTGTCTTACTGATTGCTTGGGTGAAAATCCTTGTTTGAGTTAATGTTGTTAAAATATAAATAAAATCTGATCGAATAGCATCATTAATTTGCAAAGGTATGAAACAGAGATCTGGGTAATGTAGGACTCTGGTAAACCACAATATCTGCATTTGTGTAACTTATGTGAGAAATCATTTACAAAAGATAATCAGCAGCAGGGTGTGTTATGTAGTTTATTATATTTTGATGAAAATTTGTTTCTGGAGATGCCTATGAGTTCTGACTCCCAACAGAATTTTTTTATGTAGTAAGTTATTGCAGCGTTTCCAACAGTTGTTTATGTTCATACAAACCAAAAATAAGTTTTATACATTGCCTGTTGGTCATATGGTGTCATCAGATATCATGTCTCCCATCATTGCATAGAGCTTAATGTAGTCTAGAGCAAAACAAGGCATGATACTCATTCACTTGTCTCTTGCAACTTTTATTTTCTTGTGCAAAGCATATAGCTTTAACTCTTTGGGACCAGCTGGGTGATGGAACTCCTCAGCATCATCAGAAGAGTGTGGAGCTCTTCTACCAGCTGCATAACCTCGTTCCATCTTCTAGCATTTGTGAAGATGTTATTAGTCAGCAGCTGACTCACAGAGACAAGGCAAGTTGTTCATATATTTACTAAAAGATGAGTTAAGTGTATAAATATAGAAATATATTTAGAAAAAGGACTTGGTGTCTCAGAGGAGAGCATAAATAACTTCAATATTGAAAAAAAAGTTGCCTTGCATTGATTAAAAACACTCTTATTTTTACTTGCATGCAGGACATCAGATTTGTCCACCCTCTGACACTGCCACCCTTTTCTATATTCCCACTCACAAGAAACCTTGGTCTTATGTCTGTAGTAGCTGAGTCTTGTTTTCATGACGTCTTGGTGTTTCACAAACCTATTAAAAGTGTTTGTAATGGTAATAATCGAATATAGATTTTTCTAGATTCCATTCCAGTTGTCCTAACCACTCTTCTTTCCCTGTACAGCTCTATCACATTTAAGCACACTTTCTTTTGCTGTGTCCTAACCAACTGTAGTTCAGTCCTCTGGTGTGCTCCCTCCTATTTTATCTAATTCTCGCGTCTTGTCTAATAATTTGTCCTAATATAGCACCTAGACTTTCTGCTTCCTTTCCTCCACAGAACTTAGAGAAGGAGCAACAGATAGGTTGTCTTTGCCATATCGCTGTTGCTTTTCTTGGTAGTGGGCTTGGATTGCTTCTTTCTTAAGACAGTCATGTGTGGTCCCCTTTATCTTTCTATCCTTTTGCTTTCTCTTTTCTCTGTCTCTCAGCTGAGATGTCCTTACTGCCTTTCTCTTTGTGTCATCACCTTCTTTCTATAGTTGGAGATCTCTTTCCATTCCTTTCCCTTTCTGTGAGATACATGCTTATGAGTCTGCTGCATTTGATATTATTAATTTGCTGCTTCAGCCTTAATTCCACTTCTCTCTTAAGCAGCAGTGAATTGGGTTGTGTTTTCTTTTTTTTCTGACCATTTTTATCTATTATCTGATTCTGGCTTTTTTTGTAAAAGTTAATGTA
>Ga0065711_1050155_pt1 | contig 10962 bp, 8 predicted proteins | sample Hoacrofraction12_FD_59098 | JGI IMG/M metagenome (GOLD analysis project Ga0065711, IMG submission 59098) | Hoatzin crop microbial communities from Cojedes, Venezuela - Epithelial fraction 12 v2 (version 2) | ecosystem: Host-associated > Birds > Digestive system > Esophagus > Crop | place... | reverse complement strand
TTTTTTTTTTTTTTTTTTTTTATTTCCACACAGGTTTGACTGTTGTGACTTTGATTTTGGAATTTAAAAAAAAAAAAAAAGAGATGTCTGTGGGAAACATACAGAGTGCAGTATTTTTGTGAAAGGAAATAGTCTGACTGCTCAGAACTTAGGACAAAAGAACAATATGAGCTGGAAAAAAGAGAACATTTGCTTTTTTACTTTTCCTAGATATGCACATCTTAAGGTGGTCCTCACAGAATCAAGGAGGCAAGCAATAAACCAGTTGAAAATGTAGGCTAAAGTAACTCTACTCCATGTAGTCTGTATTACTGAGTGAGACAGAGGAGTTTGAGGAGCCGGTACAGGCTGACGGTTTAAGATACAAAATGACAATGGTGGTCTTTCTTAGAGTTTTCTACAGTTATTCTGAGGCAGACTTCACATGCGTTTTGTTTTCCTACAATTACATTTTGAATAAAGCTAGCTAATTTGTAACGCTAACTCAGCGTGCTTCTTGTTTGGGATAGTTTGATGGGCTTCCAGTGCTGTGCGTTTTCATATTTCGGACCGGTGTTGGGGCGTTTACGCCGTCGCTACAAGGCATGCAGGTTGTGGCCGCAGACTGCTGGGAGGTCTTCTGGCCCAGGGTCATGCTCCGGAGGCAATGCTGGCTGCCAGGGCAGGGGAGGAGGAGGGGGGCTGTTGGGCAGGTCAGCGGGAGGAGGCGGAATTCAGAAGAGAAGTCTAGCTGTTCAGTGGGAGGGTGGGGAGACTGGAGCAAGGTCTTGGGTGTCCTCCAAATGAGACGGGTGCTTTTGTGTTGGCGTCAAAGATGGGAAGTGCAGTAATAATGGTGGTAAGACCAGCATTTATTCCTGTAACAAATTCCCTGCTTGCTTAGTCTAGAAACCTCCTCACCTTTTCCCCCTGGTTGTTTAGTACGTGTACCATTATAATTTTTTAATGATTGGAAGCTTCTATTTTAAAAAGATTTTTGGTTTTAAAGTGATGAAGATTGATGCTTTAGATATCAACCAAACATGAACCAATTATATCTTCTTTAGGAGTTAGTTTTCAAACGCTTCCATTGCCTACTGCCTTTCTGAATTTGGTTGAAGAAAACCATTTATGAACTTAATCTGCTTGCTTTTATTTCCTGTACACGGGCATACAGGTTAACATACATTTATGTTAAATTAATCTCCTGAATATTGTTCAGTGTTCTGAGTTCTCTGTTGCTTCATATATTCTCTCACTGAGTGTTTGCCATTCCAATTAATTTCTCGTCACACTGTTCCTTTTTAAAATCGGAATGTTATGAATTTTCTAATTTGCTGCCTTTTCATCTTTTGACACTTGCTGTAGAAATTTTAGCACTCTCGCCATTTGATTTAATTTTAAGAACTTTCTTAACATTTTAATGTAGTTCTCCTTTTATGGCTATTTCTAATTCTAAATTCATAAATAGTTAGCTTACAATATTAAAAGGTTTGACATAAACTACTGTGTGATTTCATCTGCTTCCTGTAAGGGGAAAGCCCTGGTTTTCCCTTTAAGTTCAGTGACCTACTTGAGCGCAGATTTGGACCACAAACAAGCTAATATAAGCATTTTCCCTAGCTTAAAGAAATAAAAATAATGAGTGTTAATTTCCTCACTTTAATATGGAGATCTTAAGACTTATTAATACCTTTTTTTAAAACACACTTCCTACTAATTCTTTGAGTGTATCTTGGGTATTTAGAAAGTAGTGCTTCCTATTTCATTAGTTTAAAATAAAGGAAAACAATTCGATTTCCAATTTTCTGATTAAATTGCATGGTGCTCTTTTTGTCATTGTCTTAGTCGGGAGAGAGCAAAAACCAATTACTTCCCTGTTCTTCCTAAGATGTAAAAGCTTTTAGTTCGTTTTCTCTGCTGAAAGAACCTGCTCTTAACATATCTCTAAATGCACTCTATTTGCTATATAACAGTCTCCCCATCACAGTATAGTCTTAGAATTTGCTGCTTGTATAGGCTATGTATTATCTTTATATAAAACATATATATGAACATTATTTTCACATTTTACAGAATGTGTGTAGCAGGTATGGGCTTCAATTTGCAGGTTGAGTGACTGCAGCTGGAAGGTTGGATTACTTGCTGAGGGCCTTGTAAAAATTTTTCTCACACATTTCTCACATATCTAACATTTTTCTTTGTTAGAGAATAGGTTTTACTGGAGGAGGGCAGCATAAAATGAAAGTGGCTCTATCCACTGGCAGCTCCTGATGCCTTCTTGGAGGCAGTGGAGAGGTTTGCAGTGTTGGGGTGAGCTGGAGACGGTGTCAGTGATCACAAGACTCAAGTGCCGAAAAGCTGGAAGGACTCTGAGGAAGAGGGACGTCTGGAACGTCCTGGTACAGGGAGGGTTCCGGATGCTTTTCTAGCTGCCTTGTTTCCCTTCAGTGGCCTGGCTCCTTCAACATACACGTGTCCAAACTGTGCATTCTTCTCCTTTCAGTCTTGATTTGAAACTACCACCTATGCCAAAGCTTTGAATCCCAAACAAGCCAGGTTGCAATCCTTGAAGAAAATTCGTGAATGCCAATCCTGTCACCCTAAAATGAGAACTGAAAACGTAGGAACCGGTTAAAGCAGTTATTTCTGGCTTTGATCACAACTAATAAGGTTTGAAGAATCCAATTTCTGAAGTGCCTGAGAAGCTCTCAATTACAGCAGAGTTTTTTCGCAGTACAAGGTTGTGCTGTGCCTGTTCTTTACTGTTCTGGCTGACCTGTGGGAGATGGATGGATATTTTTACCTGGGCGTATTTTGGGAGCTGTGAAATTGGTGGTATTTGTTGAATGTTTTGACCCAAGTAAATGCAAAATGTTACTCATAAATTAGATTTACAAGTGAGACAATAATGTAATATTGTTCAAATTTACCTAGGTTTTTCTTGCATTTACTTACAAGGTACTTGTTAATTCTTTGCGAAACAGAAATATGCTTTACTGTCTGAAAGTCAGGAAGAAATGACTTGCAGAAAATTTGCCTGCTGCTTATGCATCCTCTTATACTTTGGATGTAATTTTACCTCTCTACAGTAATACAATGCAAGCTAATAAATCTCTCTTGTTTTATAGTTCGGGAATACATGCTACTGCAATTCAGTTCTCCAGGCACTTTATTTTTGTCGACCGTTTCGAGACAAAGTCTTAGCATACAAAAGTCAACCAAGAAAAAAAGAGAATCTCCTTACCTGCTTAGCTGATCTCTTCCACAGTATAGCCACGCAGAAGAAAAAAGTTGGAGTCATACCTCCCAAGAAATTTATAACAAGATTACGAAAAGAAAATGGTAACTTTTTTCTTTTTCTTGTGTAATAATCATAGCAATTATGATTTACTTCTGAAGTTGACATAGTGGAATACCTACATATTTGTTATGCATGGAAAGTGTTCTTGGTCCTGGAGTATAAGAAGAGGTGACCCAAGAATAAGGGTGTAAACCTGGAGGTGTTTTGAGAGAGAATCCTTGTCTGTCTATCTTCATGTAGAACTGAGTGTATTGCCAGTGGCTGCTTATGAAATTGCTTGCTAATTTTGCCTCTATAAATTGTATTTTCGTAATCAAAATTCACTGTAAAGCTTTTGTTCTGTGTTTGAAAAAACATTACTCTTTGAACACAGGAATCAGTCTCCCAAACTGAGTGTGTGGAAAGGATGTTAAGACTTCCCTCCAAGAATCTATCTTAAAAACCCACAAATTTTAAAATTCATTTAGAATTTATGCTATACTTAGCTTGACCTACTTTTTAAAGGATTAATGAATTTTAAATTCACTAAGTAGTTTTGGCTATTTTATTTAGTGTAATTGATATCCTAAATTTCAAGATATTTCCAAAGCTTTTTAAAAATTCTTGTTTCTTATCTGCAGGGCTAATTAGTCAAAATGTTTTAGAAAATAATTCAGTGTTAAAATATAAACGAAACCAAGCAATGTTCTACTCAATTTTGATATGCTTGTATAAAAATGTAACATAATTTTTTTTTCTGAAAAATAACCACTAGATTTAAATAAGCTGCGTGATGTACCACATTTAACATTGATGCAATAGACATGTTCATACTGTTGTAATCTCTCCAAGACTATATATGCACACTACAAAAGTGTTGAAGTGTTGTGATGACCATCTCTGTAGTAAAAACAAGAAATAAAATATAATGACTATATAATTCCTAATTTAAAGTGACCCCTCCAGCAAATGAACACTATGAGTTGTAATAATATTGTTTAAAAAAAGCTCTCAAGTAATGTGCAATCTCTTACCTATGCAGAATAGAAAGCTGTCGTTCAATTTTTTGGTAAGTATACTTGAGTAAGCATGCTTGTATATTGATGCAGGTATAGAAATAGTTCATTGTATCAGTGAATGTTGACTAACTATGACAAACATGGAGAATGATTCAAATGGAAAGCAGGAAGTAAACCACAGGAACCATTAAGTACTTTTCTAAATAGTATTCTTTTTAATGCTTAATTACGTCATGACACTAAAATTCTAAGCAGGACAGGGCAAATGGAAAATCTTGATTAGAGGAATCGGATGTGGAAGTTGAGCTCTTCCTGGCTTTTGGCATCTCTTTTAGTAATGATACTCTCACCTTTTCTACAAATAAATGGCTAAATTGTCAGGCAGTGATTACATGGATATCATATATGCTATTAAGTGCTTATTGTAAAGGTATGTAATTTTGAGCTTTAAAGAAGAGTTAGTTAAAGAATCAGGTAGGTGTGCGTGCGACACTGATCTAGATTCTGTTCCAGTCAGTACCCAGCTGTACCAGGGTGATGACTGAGAACATAATCTTAACATATTCCAGACTACAGTGCTGCTATTCTATCTTTATTTTCAAAGTCTGATTACAACATACGTATATTAGTGATCTTAAAGCTTAACTGGCTGGGAAGCAGCTGGTGGGTTGAAGTCAGGTGAAGGTATACTATTATGTTTGCTTAAATTTCTTCTCATCATAAAATGAACAATGTGTAGCTTTCGTTCTGTTGTACTTAATGCTGATTTACTGACTGGGCACATAGTCCTGAGAGGTCCATGATGTAGCACTGTGAAGAATCTCTGAAGTGTTTTACCTCAAGAGACTTGTAGCTCTTGTTCTGCCTTGACTTTCTTGATGAAATAAAGACCTTACAGTTGGCTAGATTCAGAGTTGAACTTACTCTTACAGCTCAAAAATGGTGCAGTAGTTCATTAAATAAACTACTTGGTTTGTACTCTTGGCTGACCTATTGCACTATTCTCCAAATGATCTAGACTAGCATCAAATTCTCCCTACTTTGCTAATAGTTCAGGATCTTTTATTTCTGTTTGAAGTTTATTCCTGGATGCCATCGAGTGAATGATAGTAAAGCTTCCGTGTAGTCTATGTATGCGCTTCAAAATTTAAGCTTCACTGTGTAGCTTTTTCACTCATCTTCCCAGTCCTGGGAACTACCCTTCTACTGAAGGCCAGGCTCTTACTATATTCTTAGACTACAAGCAAATTGCAAGTTATAGTTAATTGAAGTAATTGCACATTAAAAGACTTGTATGACATTAGCCAGTGAGACAGAATGCTTTTGAAATTGGCACGTAAATTTCCTTGTAACAATTCCTGGTCAGAGAGGGAAGTAGTAACTGTTAAAAAGAACCTGATTCAATGCCTTTATGGTTTTCTTAGTCCTATTCCTAATATGAGGGTTTGTAGCCGCAGAGGATTTCTCAGATTGATGTCTTGGGAGACTACACTAAACAATGTTTTCAGGGTAGTACCAGTTTGAACATAAGCAAGAGCGTAGACTTGTAAGAAAGAGAGTTCAACTTTATGCTTTAATCTGTATCATTGCTATACATCACAAGTATGTGCCAGTGATACTATTCCCCTTCCACTGAATTATTCCTAATACTATTACACTTAGAAATGTTGACAAACTGAGGACATGAAGTGGAAAGCATAGTGAATCCATTATTATCTATCCAACAAGTCCACCAGTAATAAAGGTGCCACATATACCAATCCCGAGAAGCAATATTTCAGATCATGAGACAGATCTGTTTGTTACTTGAAGTCCTAGTTTGAAACCTGTTTGCTCTTGCTGTGGCTAGAACTTCAGGCTAATTTGGCATGGCTTCAACAAATACTACCTTACTTAAAGAGCTTTGAGAAAGAAAATAGTTGTTTAAGAAATCAGTATCTTTAAGTTGTCAGTCTTAATCTTATTTTCATTGCTAGTATTGATGACACTGTGCTTGTGACAGAGCAGCAGTGGACTTAGAACCCTAGAAGTGAAAATAAATAAGCAAGGTTTCAGCATTTATTGTTCATGTTCTTCCTCTGATAGAACATGTAGATGATGAAACATTTCCTGTTATAAGTTCTCAGTTCATTTCTGGAAAATATCAATATCTAATGCCATTTGAGATGCCCTGTGTTATCCGAGACATTGACCTAAGTTTGGCAGAGATAGTATAGCCTCCATAGAAGATCCAAGTCATCAGGGACTGGCATCTGGAGGCTGGATGGGATAAGCTGTAACATTTCAGGTGGCACTATATGTGCACCTATGTTTAGGTAGATGAATCATGCCTTAGTTTTGGGTTGATGTTGTACTGTCGTGAATGATGCAAGACATGAGATAAAGACTGGTTTTGAAATTCACCTTCTTTTAAAATCTATTTTGTAGTGTAGCTCTAGTGGATTAATTAGCAAATCTTCTATTGTTTTGTCTTGTAGAGCTTTTTGATAACTACATGCAGCAGGATGCACATGAGTTCTTAAACTATCTATTAAATACAATTGCGGATATCTTGCAAGAGGAAAGAAAACAAGAGAAACAAAATGGTCGCCTACCTAATGGCAACATCGAGAATGAAAATAACAGCCCGCCAGACCCAACCTGGGTTCATGAAATCTTTCAGGGAACGTTAACTAATGAAACCAGATGTCTTACGTGTGAAACTGTAAGTCCATATATACTTTGTAAAATGAATTCTTCCATGTTTCACAACTTCATGTTTCATTTATCTCAACAGACCAACATACCAGATTAGTTTCTTTCTTTAGAAATCTTACATGCATATGAACATTTGCATTTTTTCTATGTTAGTTAGAAAATTTCAGCAGCTGATACGTGATTGTAGGAAAAGGCTTTTGGTCAATATTAGGAAAACACCCAATTAAATTTTTGTCAGTGTAAGCATAATCAACTTCAAAATTCAGATTAGAAAATTCTAAATTGATGTATTTCTGTTACTTGGGGATGTGGAGTTCATCTCAAATTTAATGTCTTAATGTCATGCTTAGTGATACATTCCTCAAGTAAGTATTCTGAACCAGTTTCCACTGATTTCTTGTTTTTAAATTTAAGTCATTGAAATCAATGATTGGCTTTTAGCCCTGAGACCATAGACTGGGATTCTCAAAGAACATAACTTAATGTGCAGGAAAAGTGATCCTTTCCTAAATATCTGTCCACAGGAATTCTTTTACTACTAAACCCTCAGAAATAAACTTCTCCTTTGAGTAAGCTATGCTAAAGTTTTCTTTGAGAACAGTTCTACAAGAAAAGAAAGCACATATTTCAGAAAAACTGATTGAATTTTACCTCCTTGAGAAAGAGAAAAAGCAGAGCAATGTGAAAATTACAGTAATTCTGTCGTGGTCTGTGCCTTAGATATTGTGAAAACCTAAATGACTGTATTTTTTGTATGACTCTTCTTAACTATTTTGTTTAATTAGTTAATGCACATATTTCAGCATGACGTTGGAAAGGAGGAATTAATTGGAATAAATCTATATATTTCACATGTAATTTTCTCTGTCTTCTCGAAATATGCACACCTCTTATTTCAAAGAAAATAGCTTCCTAATGTCATATGTAACATAACTCCAGACTTCAGTAGATCATGGTATTTTGAGTAATTTAGGTGCTGATTTCTAGCTACCATATTTTCTTTCCTGGTATATTTCCTCTCCCTAATAACTATTTAATGGCAACTGTCCATTGCTTCTCTTGGTTCTTGAACTGATCTTTTTTTCTTCTTGAAACGTGAGTTTAGCTTAGTCTTTTAACATGCCTGACATCATTACCTGTCCTCACTATGGCATAGTGAATCACTGCTCTCAGGATTTTGATTTAGGTGCAGTCCTTAACTAATAAAAAATGCTGGCAAGAAGAGTATCAGCATTTAAAAATTGTATTATCAGGCCTATCACAGTTTTGAGGGTTTTACTAGTACTGCTCAGTTCTGTTTTTCTGTTAGCTATTGCTGAACAGGGTACACCATGTGTGTTTGCCACTCTGCCTCCCTGGACAGCCGAATTTTAAATTCAGTGTTCTAATACACACTGGTTTTTAGTATATTAGGGCCTTTGCTTTCCAAGCCCTAATAATGTGGAAACTTTTATCAGCTTCTGTCTATTCAATATATCAGCTTGTGTCTAATTAAAATACAATGACCTGAAAATGGGGACTTAGAAACACATCTAGACACGTTGAATAAGTAATATTACTGTGAATAGTGTCTTATTTTAAAATATAGTGAGCATACGTGACTGTTCTAATGTTTATTGGAAGCTGTTGGCATTTAGAGTCTTTCTGTGTTTAGAAATACAACTTAAAATGTCAGGAGTACTTGGATATAGCTCATGTAGAAGATTACACAGTTACAGTGCATGAATTAGCACTTCTTAAAGAGAAGAATAATCTTAATATATATTTATTTAAATTTGGAATTTAATGCATACTTAAATATAAAGCATAATATATCTTTGCTCTAAGTGAGAACAACCGTCTTCTAACTGTCCACACCTACTCAGTGTTCCTAAAATCAGCATGGCAAGATTTTATTCTAATTTCAATCGCCCTGATTATAAAAAAGAGCTTCATTTCAGAACATACTGTATCATTAGCCCATCTTTAAGATAAAAATCAACTGACTAAAGATTTATCCTCGGTTTAAGTATGGACAATGTAATAGACATACATATGATTCTTTAACAGAGATTTGTGTTGTGGGTCAAGCCACACTATAAAATGAGGAAGTTACAAAATGGATTTAAGTTGTCTTTGCATGCATCTGATGTGATTTCTTGGCATGATGCTTTCCTCCTTCCTGGATAGAGGCAGTATGATCATAGAATCATAGGTTGGAAAAGATCTCTAAGATCATCAAGTCCAACGATACGCCCAGCACCACCATGGCTACTAAACCGTATCCCGAAGTGCCACATCTACATGTTTTTAAAACACCTCCAGGGATGGTGACTCAACTACCTCCCTGGGCAGCCTGTTCCAGTGTCTGACCATTCTTTCAGTAAATAAATCTTTCCTAATATCTAATCTAAACCTCCCCTAACGCAACTTGACACCATTACCTCTTGTCCTATCGCTAGTTACCTGGGAAAAGAGACGAACACCTGCCTCACTACAACCTCCTTTCAGGTAGTTGTAAAGACCAGTAAGGTACCCCCTCAGCCTCCTCTTCTCCAGACTAAACAGCCCCAGCTCCCTCAGCTGCTCCTCGTAAGACTTGTTCTCCAGACCCCTCACGAGCCTCGTTGCTCTTCTCTGGGCACGCTCCAGCACCTCAATGTCCTTCTTGTAGTGAGGGGCCCAAAACTGCATACAGTACTCCAGGTGCAGCCTCACCAGTGCCGAGTACAGGGGCACCATCACCTCCCTACTCCTGCTGGCCACACTCTTCCTGATACAAGGCAAGATGCCGTTGGCCTTCTTGGCCACCTGGGCACACTGCTGGCTCATGTTCAGCGGGCTGTCAAACAACACCCCGAGATCTTTTTTTCTGCTGGGCAGCTTTCCAGCCACTCTTCCCCAAGCCTATAGCATTGCATGGGGTTGTTGTGACCGAAGTGCAGGACCCGGCAGTTGGCCTTGTTGAAGCTCATACAGTTGGCCTCGGCTCATTGACCCAGCCTGTCCAGATCCCTCTGCAGAGCCTTCCTACCCTCAAGCAGGTCGACACCTCTGCCCAGCTTGGTGTCATCTTGGTGTCATTGCTGAGGGAGCACTCAATCCCCTCATCCAGATAATTGATAAAGATGTTTAACAAGACCAGACCCAAAACTGAGCCCTTGAGGAACACCACTGGTGATGGCCACCACCTGGATTTAACTCCATTCACCACCACTCTCTGCACTCAGCCATTCAGCCAGTTCTTTATCCAGCAGAGAGTACGCCCATCCAAACCATGGGCAGCTAGTTTCTTCAGGAGGATGCTGTGAGGAACAGTGTCAAAGGCCTTTCTAAAGTCCAGATAGATAACATGCACAGCCTTTCCCTCATCCAGTAGGCGGGTCACCTGGTCATAGAAGGAGATCAGGTTGGTCAGGCAGGACCTGCCTTTCATGATCCCATGCTGGCTGGGCCTGATCCCCTGGTTGTCCTTCACATGCCCGGTGAGCGCACTCAGGATGAATCGCTCCATAATCTTGCCCAGCACCAAGGTCAGGCTGACCTGATGGAGGAATGTTACAAATTTTTGTGGCTAATTGATGAAAATGGTCTAGAAGTTCATTAGATTTACAGATTTCTCACACAATTTAAGGAAAGAATGACTGTAAACCAGAAAATAATGTAATTGACTTCATTAAGATTAAATTTGAAACAGCTAAATGTGGGCAGTACTTCTACAGAGAAAAACAGGCAATTGTCTTGGGTCAGCAGCAGAAGGAAGGCTAGGGACAATGTGGGGCCGCTGCTGAATGAGGCGGGTGTCCTGGTTATGGAGGATGCAGAGAAGGCAGAGCTACTGAATGCCTTCTTTGCTTCAGTCTTCAGTGCTAACACTGGCCCTCAGGAATCCCAGGCCCCGGGGCCCCGATGGAATGCACCCACGAGTGCTGAGGGAGCTGGCGGATGTCATTGCTGAGCCACTCTCCATCATCTTTGAGAGGTCCTGGAGGACAAGAGAGGTGC
>Ga0065711_1050154_pt1 | contig 10962 bp, 5 predicted proteins | sample Hoacrofraction12_FD_59098 | JGI IMG/M metagenome (GOLD analysis project Ga0065711, IMG submission 59098) | Hoatzin crop microbial communities from Cojedes, Venezuela - Epithelial fraction 12 v2 (version 2) | ecosystem: Host-associated > Birds > Digestive system > Esophagus > Crop | place... | reverse complement strand
CGGGGGGGTGGGGTGTTGTGTTGCATTCCAAACCTTTTGAAGATGAGTTAGCTGTTTGTAGCAACAGCTAGACACGATTTCTGGTAAAAAAGGTTAATATCAAACTAAGTCAGTATAACAGTAGTAAAAGAATTGATTACAGTCTGTTGATCTCAAATGGTAATTGTAAATGAAAATATATAATCAAATGGATATACTGTCCATAACACAGGTTGCCTCAATATTGATGTCACTGTAAATAATAAGGTTCCTACATGGAACAACTGGCTTTCTCACAAATTTGGGCACAAATTACCATTATATGTTTTCGTTTAGAGAAGTACAATATACATCACTTATCACATACAATATGATGGGAAGGGTACAGCGTAATTTTAAGGGAAAGGAAAACGCTGTGAGTTAGGAAGCAGCAACTGAGAAGCATTTATATTCAACAATGAATACCCAATTGAACTTGAACCCTTCTGTCCAATGCTGAGGCTAAGAGCTTATTTTTCTAGTCCTTCACAGACAGATATTACCCATATCACTTAGCTCATGTTCCAAACCAAGCAAAAATCAGTTAGCAGCATTAACTCACTGCTGAGAAAAAAGTCAATACATTTTGCCTTGCTCCAGGCTTTTTGTCTGCTCTTAACAAAGTACTAACTAGAGCCATGTGGCCACAAGATGCATTGGAAAGTGGAGCTGAGCTTGCTCATCTTTGCCGAAAGAAATAGAATTAAATGGTACCTTACAGATAGCTAATCTGATCTTGGAGGCAGAGATCTAATATTTCAATATACGTAAAAAAGGAAGAGATACTCAGAAAGTTTAAGGAGGTGCAATATTGAGACCACACTCCAGCTGACAACAGCTGCATTCTAGTGCTCCGTGGTCTCAGAAGGTATGTTGATAAGCCTAACAATAGAAATCTCCTCAAACTTTGCTTCTGTAAAGTCGATGGTGCCCTATGAGGCGGTCAGCCCCTGATTTAGCCTTTTCTGCAATGTGAAACACAGTTCAGCAAAGTTTGCAGCAGTGGCAGATGTTTCTGCAGCTGGGTTAGAAGCCAGTCCTTCCAGAGACACTGTCAGTATCTCCAGGTGAGGGCAAGTACAGCCTCGCAGAATTGAGGTGCCAAACGTTGTTTGTGCACACTGTCTGAGTACACTGCATGATTTTAACCACAGGTGTAACTGCGTCAGCTTTTGCAAGAATTTCATTAGGCATCACCCTGAACTCCCAACTTTTTTCCTAGTCACTATACAAAAATCACATGAATGTAAACACTGTTGACTGTCTCATCTGCCTGTACTTATTTACTTCTTTAGGAAAAGGGATCCTGTTTCTTCTTCTTTCAGGGAGGAAGAGAAAGATTTCAAAGACTTAGGTCCTGAGTGAGAAACATAAATGGAATACACAGTGCACCTGACTTCTGCTATACACACACTCGGATACTAACACGGGCTGGAAAAATGGGTGCTTTTAGTCAAGGTCATTTACACAGTTGGGTGTGCTGAGACCTCGTGCTGTGGCAATGAGTCCGGGATTCCTCCTTCTGAGTGGAATAACTAACAGCTACAGCTGAAGATATTCCAGTATGAAAGGAGAGAGATGTAAATCACTGTCAAATTAGCAAGGTTGACAAAGTGGTTCAGAAGTTCAGCGCTGCTCTCTGAAAGTGTGAAAACACAGTGCAGAGAATACAAATGAAACCTGTGGGACTCCTCTTACGGGTCATTAATCTTCATACCATGTTAAAGCTCTACCCAAAGTGTGCTTACAAAAACTGCAACTAGACATTAGTTTTGTGATCTGTAGAAAATCTAAAAAATATTTAGATATTCTTTTCCTTAAGATACTGGGGCAAGGGCGCCTGGCAGCCATTTAAGAGGCATTTGGGCCTGGGCAAATACAGCACGCTAGATCTGAAACGCAAGCATTATTGCTGGAGCAAAGTTAGGAGACCTCTAGCTGGCTCTCCTCTGTACAAGCGGAACCTTAGCTGGCAACGGCTAAGGAATAATCTTTTTAAATATAAGGGAACTGTCTCAGACAATGATTAACTGGGAAGGAGTGGCAATTCTTCTGCCATGAACATGCTAGAGGAGTAGGTGTCTTGCTCTTCCCTGTCAGGATGGAAGATTATTCGCGGTTGAAAAGACTTGAGTGCTAGCAAGGTCAGCATTATTACTTTTGTTAATCTTGATGTGGTGCGATGTTTCTTCTTTAATGCTTGTTATTTGTATACCTTTATGCTGTGTAAAAAAAGAGCTGCTGCCTTAACTTCCCATTATGGTGTGTGACTGAGATAATGTGAATGGGACGACGGGAGTGGGAGTACACCAGCACTGATGAATTCTTTCTCTCTGCCTTCTGCTGCTAAGCAGTTGTTATCTTGTTTATTCTCTAATATTACTAATTGCCACACTGCAATCACATAAAAGCCAAATGAAAACACCACCCAAGCACTTCCACAATTTTCTTTTGCTAGTGCATTCAGCAGACGCATCAGTCAGGGCTCCAGGTATTTTAGGGTTCTCAGCTCCATGGCTCCCTGACAGAGACTACTGTGCCTCAAAAGGAAGGGGCATTTTTAGAGCCTCCAACAGATGATGCTCATCAGTAGGCATTTATCTGTGACACTCCTTGCTGTGAACTCTGTGCCACACCTTAGCGTGGTGGTCCAAGCAGAAACAGCAAAGCACACCATTCGGTTAATTTTACAAACAACAGAAACATCACAACCAGGCTCACAGCCCTTTTATTAAGGGGAGGTAACTCTTATTTTGTCATCAAAATGCGTAATATATGTCCTGCCAAAGTGAACTAAAATGTCTGGACAGCAGTGGCATAGCCCATACAAAACAGTTGATCTGTGAAGAAATCCCATTGATAAATTCTGTTTTTGTAAGAGCAGCCATAATTATAACAATTTACTTCAGTTTCTTAATTGCTGTCCCAAAATAATGGAAAACCACTGTCAATCTAAATATATTCTTGTCTTTTAATTTAAAAGAATTTTCAAGCAGGTGTACAGGAAAGAAATTGTGCTAAAAAGTGTAAGTGTGGCTTTAAATCAAATATATTGTATGGAAAAGTTCTGACCTAGGAATTTTTAAAAGTGTATACATATATGCGTGTGTATGTACACATATCAATAAAATTTTTTGAACCTGTCACAGAAATCAGCTTTGTTCATTGACAAATTAGTCAGATTTTTTAACGCGCATTCAAACGCGACTGTTGAACAGTCAGAAAGACACCTGTGGGTATTCCTCGTGATGGTGCCACAGAGAAACCCGAGGCCTCAAATACACAGCAATCAGCACTTCAAGCCTAATGACTGTAAGTGGGAGCACAACCTGTTTGATATTCCATTAAATCAAAGAAGGAGTAGCTGATATGTTAATGAGGCCAACTATTACAGACAGAAAAATCTTTCCTCTTTGTCTTTAATTACTGCTATGGGATCGTGATCAGGGAGAACACATGCACTTCTTTCTCTTCTGTACTGGTACCATCAGCATGATAATATCTTCTTTTAAATCTGAAGCAATTATTTCACAAGGCAAAATAAAGATAAAATCTACATTTTCTACAGTCTTCTTCGAAGCATTTCAACTGACAACGAAGATCTGTATAGCTGGTTGGTTTGCCTTTTTTATTATGCTCTATTAAAATGATTTTATTTTAGTTTTTTAATGCTGATGATATCTTTAGCTTCACTTCTGTTATTATCACCTTTTTTCTATTTTTAAGTTATTATTTGTTGGGATTCTAGGTGTTTCTTTCTTTGTTCAGCTGCTCTTTGTCATTGTTTTCCATTGTGTTCTCCAAAACACAGTTGAACCCAAGGCTTAGACAATATTTCAATAACAACTGCTGGAATTTTACATTTAATTAAAATACTTTTGTGACAAATATATTCAGAAATTTCTTGCAATTCCACTCTAGGCAGAAAATCTGCAGGATGCTCTGCAACTGAAGAGGGAAAGCTGAGGATAATTTAATTGTTGTAGGGAAAAAAGATGTTATGGAACAGGCAAAGGTGACAAAACAGATAAAAGCATCCTGTGTGTATTTTATCTTCTGCTCTGGAGAAGTGCGGCACATCATACAACAGATACCAGAGAGGGAACAGGGATCTACAGCTACAGAAATCATTCTGCTGTGCAAACAACCAAAGAAGTTTCGCCTCTGCCCCTCTCCGTCTCGCCAGTGCTGCCCTCACAAGCCCCCCTTCCAGCTGCCCTCAGCTCGGCTGCAGGGGTTTCCCCGCTGCAGGCAGGTCCACGCGGGTACCACCAGCGCAGAGGGATGCTCTGTTCCTCCTCTCGGCGGCCTCGCAGCCAGGGCCAGCACAGAGGGGTGCTCGGCTCCCGAAACATGCAGGACAGCACCGGCCCACGGATGCCTGCCCCACTGACACAAGAGGATGCCAGCAATGGCTGGAAGAAGCTGTAAGAGATTATTAGAGCAGGCTGTCTGGAGGGGGAAGACCATCTTAGCATGTTCAAAGAAGAGCAACGAGGCTAGTGAAAGGTCTAGAGAACAAGTCCTATGAGGAACAGCTGAGGGAACTGGGATTCTTTAGTCTGGAGGAGACTGAGGGGAGAATTTATTGCTCTCTACAACTACCTGAAAGGAGGTTGTAGTGAGGCAGGAGTTGGTCTCTTCTCCCAAGTAATTAGTGATAGGACAAAAGGCAATGGCCTCAAGTTGTGTCAGGGAAGGTTTAGATTGGATATTAGGAAAAATTTCTTTACTGAAAGAGTGGTCAGGCATTGGAACAGGCTGCCCAGGGAAGTGGTGGCGTCACCACCCCTGGAGGTGTTAAAAAAAACGTGTAGACGTGGCACTTCGGGACATGGTTTAGCAGGCATGGTGGTGTTGGGTGGTTGGTTGGACTTGATGATCTGAGAGATCTTTTCCAACCTTAATGATTCTATGATTTTGCCTGGCATACTGTTGCTGGCTGACTGCTCCCAGACCCTCTGATAATGAATGCAGAGACTTCATCTTCCTGGCAAAGGAATGAAAGTACAAACCGGGGCTCAGTTTCCCACCATTCCAGAGGGAGAATTGTCCTGCACCACAGCTGAGGCTGCTGCTGGGCCCTCAGCCACACACCTTGAGGAGATGCACCAGGCCAAGCCATTGCTGTAGTTCCCCTGCTGGAGTTCTGTGAAGAGGAGACTTTGAAGGACTCTCACTGCTGGCTCTTAGGTCCCCGGTGACTCAATGTATCCAGGACTAGCTGCAGGGACTACTTACCTCTCAGGCCAAACCCTTTGAGGTGCTGTCTTGGGTGCTCACTAGTAAATCCCAGGGTACTGACCATGGATCTTCAGCGCAGGGCACCAGCTGTTCCTGACCAAGTCCTCAGGGAACTGCATGCTTCTTCTCCCAGGGACGCGGGCTGTGCTCATGCCGCAGTTGAAAACCAGCCTTCTGGAGCTGACCAGCTGCCACGTATGACTTCTTGGCATGATTTTTAAGAGCATAGAGAAGTCATTACACTACAGCATGGATGTAGTTTGGGGAATGTGACCCAGTCAGGCCAAACCTGTACTTTCTCGGACCGTAACTATTTCAATGACCTGTGTTGCTTCCAAGATCTTCTCTAATTGACTTATCAGATCATTTGTCATTCCACCATCTAGCCTAGCTTTTGACCCAAAGAAATTGATGGATAGGCTGAACCTCAACTATTTTATGAGCATCTCCTCAGTCTTCAAGGGCTCTGCTATAAGCATCTCTTTTACTTCCGCCACAGGGTTTTTTGTGACCTTTCCAAGCTGATGCCCTTTTATCAGGGCTTCCTCAGACCCTGGAAAACCTTTTCTGTGATCAGGTCCACTACGGCAACTGAGCCAGGAAATCAAGGATTTCAAACAAAAAGTAAAGTCTTTAATGTAATGAAATAGAACATTTGGTATCAGAAACAAGGGTAAATAAAATTCCTAATGATGTGTAGACTTAAGCAAAAATTACACAGCTAATGCTTTTTTTCTCCCATTTTAATGTATAGGCTTTGTCTTTATTTCGAGGGAAGAGAAGAGAAAAATTCTAATACTTTAACTTCAGACAAGTGTTGCTGAGATATATTTTGCCTTGCAATGAGTTTTATTTTTCTTGACTGTGGAGTCACAAGATTTGGGGTCAGTGAAGTTTCTGAAGGAAGAGAATTCCACATTAAGAACACTCATCTTTCTCTTCGCTTGAGAAAGGCTTTTAACGCTTCTGTACTGTCAACTATGAAATATGGAGCAAAAGGGTGGGAACATTTAATATACTGGAGCTGAAACTAAAACCTGGACAATGAAGCATGAAATGAAGTATGCTTGATATCACAGAGAAACAGATTAACAAATAGGTAGGACAGAGAAAGTATGTAAAAGAACAATCTTTATGAATAAAAGGACACTAGGATGATTGTATCTTGAAGAGGACAAAATTAAAGATGGAATGCATTTATGAAGAAATGGGTTACAGCATGTGTAATCATCAGAACACTTAAGGATGCATCATAAAAATCTCCTTTCTCCTCTGAAGTATTTCAAAAGTGATACATGACTGTATTGCATGAGGAACACCGAGTGCTTCAGTGGTGTAGGAACTTCAGGTATCATAAAGCAATTAAAAATTACATTCATTACACTGCGCTGTTTGATAGTATTATACACTTGCCTCTCCTGAAGGAAGGACGCTCTTCTGTTTCCAGTTACAAGCTTTCTTAAGGAGAAACCATAACAACAAGAGAAACATAAAGAGTTTCTATAACCTTGTAATCACACATGTCATACACAATGTACTATTTTCCCTCTTTACAGCAGAAATACTGAGAACTAATATATAGTAGATGCTTCAAATTGTGTTTTCTGTGACAGAAGTTAATTCTAAAGTAAGTATTCCCTGAAAGAGAAACAGAGAAAACATTTTTACATGTCTATCATTTGTCCTTAGAGGACACAAAACAAATATGTTTTTTAAAGCTTGACACTGGTATTATTCTGTGTGGCCTCCGGCTATATGCTTTTTCCAGTTTGTACAATTGAAGGGATAAGAAAACAGCTTTGCATTAAGAGGAACACATTGTACAGGTTAATCATAACCATGCAGAAATCAAAATGCTGCCAACAAAATAATGGCGTACTAGTGCCAAGGGAGTCACCGGGACGACTGTGAGGGAAGCTGTGGGAGAATAACAACTCCTTTGCATGTGGGGAAGTATTTCAGGCATGTGCTTCTAAATTAATTATTGATGTGGCTGAAACAGAAGTTTTTACTACTGTCGACAATAGCAAATACTCGTAAAAATTTAATTGGCTAAAAGTTAATTTCAGTGTTCCTCAATCATGAAATGCATTAATTGAGAAGAGCCTTTTTTAAGATGTTTAAATTTTAAAAGGAAATAAAGCAGAAAAGCAGAATCAGGCAGGGGAATTTAACAAATGTAAAAATGTTGACAGAAGTGAGAGTCATTACTTAGTCAATATTGTATCAATTAACCAAATTAACCATAGTCCCTGTTGAGAACTAAGTAGAACAGCATAATTTTCTAGTTTGTCCGACTCATTCACCTTATACATTATGTGTGTACATTACTGTATACAAATCAGACAAACTAAAAGGCAGTGCCATGTAAAATGTGGAAGAATTAGACAAACGACTGTTTGCAAGGATTTCCAATGCTCAAAATCCATCAAATAATAAATAAATCATACGTTGTACTGGTGACAGCTGCTACTTTCGAAGGAGAGTGGTTAGTCTGCTCCCAGCCACAAGCTTTCCTTAGGCTGCCATGAGAATATTGGAGGACCACTTCCCTATATTCTGAATAAATAGCATCCTAAGCCATTGGTAGAAGTAGTTACAGATTTTGAGTTTAACCAATTAAAGAATAACTATAAAAAATAAGAAAAGTGAACATGATCAAATTCTTTGTTAAGATGCGTGACATCAGACTGAGACTGACGTAACTGCAACAATAGTCTTTTTAGGTAACACAATGAGTTTTTAATTCAGCAAAGTATAGCCATATTTAAATAACTGAAATGGAAAAATACATATATTATTGTGGGGAAAAACTTGTAAGAGATTTTCTCTTCACTTATGGAGTTTATATTTTTAGCCCTGAGCATGTAACATCTCTATATCTCTGAGAAGCTGTTGAAAAGAATCTGTTCAGAGGGAAAAACATAAAAGATAGCAGCATGCAATTTTATTACTGGAGTAACAGGAAAGCCTTTAGTTCTCTTTGAATATAGGGACTCATGGGTTACCCAGGAAAAGCTCATATATTTGCTATGCCTGCCAAGTGTCTGAACACAGCAATAAGCTCACGGAAATACCCGAGAAGGCCACTCGCTCTCCAGATTCCTCATACGAGAAACTGTATGGTGAAGCTTCCTTTGACACTGCTATGGAATCCATGGAGGAGCGTGACAGAAATTGGTTACAACACTATGAGATTCAGTGTAACTTCTGTATTTTCTGTTTCTGGACAGCAATAAGAGTGAAACGCTCCAGTAAGCAATATTGCTGGCACACAGGCTCATTTGATGTTCTTGTGTCACCACTGTTTATTACATATGGTATCATCCAACAGAAAAATATGTAAAATTGTTTTTATTTATTTATTTAAACATTAATGGTCATAGATACGGGGCGTTTCTTAAAAGCTAACAATCCTGTCGTTTTCTTACTGAACATTCTCCATTAAAATAAAAAACGTTATTAATTGGTAAGGGCCAGCTTTTACCTCTGAGCTATAATTATTCATGAAAAAATTGTTTGGATTAAACAGCACAGGAAATTGTCCCAGGATCATTTTAGCCATGAAGTTTACATAGATAAAAGAAACCTCCCCTCAAATGCTGTATTGATTTGTGACAGCTATGGTCATCTAACAGGTGCCACAAAGCTTCTTCCCACTGTATCTTATTCAAATTGATTACCGCAATGTATTACAGTAAACGTGCCCAAAGTATACCTAGATCACAGACAGGTGCAAGTCTTGCTGACTTTCATCCTAAGGTTTGGAGACTTGCACTTATAGTCATTTGTAAGAGAGTGAAAAATTCAAACGATGTAACGAACTACAAAAGAAGAATCAATGGACAATCTTTTGTTTGTGTCTTTAACACAATATCACTATAATTAGATCTAATCAATAATATTATCCGTTGAAAATAAACTAAGTGCAGTGTGAAGTTTGGATTTTTTAGGAGCAAATTTTTCTACTGTTCTTATGAAAAGGCTACAATATATATAGCCAGTGGCAAAAGCATTAGGCAGTATGTGTTCCTGTTTAACTGAGGCCAGATTACTTATTAAAAGAAAAGTCTTCTGAAGGACCTTATTTGTACAGAAGCTCAAGATTTGGTCTGAAAAGGCTGCTTCATGGGTTAATGTATTCACCCATAAATAAAAGCAGTGACAGGTCTCCTGTCAGTACATGCTGATGGACGGTTCCTTTTTCCACCATTACAGCCTTGTGAATGTGGGAAAATTAATTTAAGTGGTAGTTAATTTCTAATGAATTCCATTCAAGCGGTTAATATGGTCCCTTGATGTTATGGTAACCTTCATGGATCATTGCATTATGTAAATAAATTCTACTTTATGCTGGTTTATTAAAAAAAAAGGAAGATTGGTGAGTCCAGTCAAACCTTCACATATACAAACATGCATAAAATTTCTTAAGAAATCACTAAAAATAGACTGTTTAAGAAGAGTGCACTTGATACCCTACAAAGCATACCATTCACCTTTATAACACATCTAATTTTTACATAATTTTGACAGGATTATCTGTTATTTGGAGCTGAGAATAAGAAGACTTTTGGAAAGGAAACCCTTTTCACTCAAAATTATATTAGAAATGCAGCTTGCGTGTCCCTGAGGGACTCTCCAAGCCCTTAGATCAGCTGTTTTGCACAGGCATGAACCACTGGGCAGGCTTCACACATCCCAGCTCCCACCTTATCCCCTCTTCTGGGGAGAGACCTCTGACAGTGTGTGCTCTGTGGAGAACATAGCCACGGCATTTTACTCCCAGCTTCTTCCCAGTTACTTCAGTGAGGTTTAGATCAGGCACGCGCTATTTTACTGAAATTCTAAAATCTTTTTTTTTTTAAAAAAGAGTGTGCAATATTTATTTGCAAGTATTAATGTATTTCAGTATCTAAATTCACGTACCTTTTGCAAAGTAATGAAGGGTTCTTTCTCCTGTGTCATACACACTACTTGAAGGCTAGAAAAACCCTTGTGCAAGCACAGAGACTTCTGTGGTTTATGTGTTGGGTGGCTAAGAAACACCCGGAGTTTTTGACACTCCTGGTAGTATGCATTGAAACTAAACTTTTCTTGTCCTCATGAGGAATTGAGTACACTTTGGCTAGCATTTTAAAAGCACGCTGGTTTTCCTTGTGAAAACACGTCCCCTTATAGATGTCTAAACTTCGGGGGGGAAAAAAACCCCAGCAAAATAGCCTTTGCTCTTATTTGCTGTTTCAAACAAAACAAAACAAAACAACCCAAAACATAAGCTGTTGTTCAGTCTTTTGGTAGCCTTACACAATCAAGCCACTTGGTAACAGACAACTAGTGTGTATCTGGGCATAAATACATTACAGAAGCTGGTCCAGATAACTTATGACCAGGAGACTTTAAAGAGCTGGCTCAGGATTTTTTTGGCCTATTGATTTAACATATTTTTAAAATACTGAAATGCCTGCGGTTGAAAGTAACTACCACAAGCTTGTAAGCTAAATTCTGCAGTGTAAAAGGGGTTTGATACGGAACAGAAGGAATGACATGAAAATAAATGAAAATCAGGATTAAATGAAACATGACATAGCATGTGTCACTCCAATCTTCAAAAAGGGCAAGAAGGAGGACCCAGGGAACTACAGGCCGGTCAGCCTCACCTCCATCCCGGGAAAGGTGATGGAGCAGCTTATCCTGGAGGCC